>Ga0209755_10003038_pt1 | contig 21585 bp, 18 predicted proteins | sample TergutCo191P1_FD_187301 | JGI IMG/M metagenome (GOLD analysis project Ga0209755, IMG submission 187301) | Cornitermes sp. P1 segment gut microbial communities from Petit-Saut dam, French Guiana - Co191P1 (SPAdes) (version 2) | ecosystem: Host-associated > Arthropoda: Insects > Digestive system... | reverse complement strand
TCATTGATGCCTATTAAAACTTTTCCTCCTTTTGTATTGGCAAAAGCAGTTAAAGTTTCAATGACATCATTATTGAAACTCGACTTAAACTCCAAATTTTCATTCTCATTTGTTTTAACGCTTTTTGCTCATAACCCGTAATCTAGAATTTTTCTAAGCCATCATTAACAAGCTTCACGCAAAAATCCATCAAAGCCTGGTTTGAACCTGTTGTTGCCAATTGCTCAATTGATAATTTGCGATAGGGCCATGCATAGCTTCTCGTTTTCTTTTTCAGTTTTTACCGCTATGCGAATAAACTGCCTGCTCTCAAAAACAGGTTTCGCTGACAAATCCTTGATCAAGATGTTGAATTTTGCAAGCAAAGTTGCGGCCAATTCTTTTGCTGTTAGGTTGCCTAGAATTTCTGCTGTAATATAATTTGCCTGGGATGGTATTATCCTTAAATTGGCAATCGTTTTTAAGCTGGATGCGAAATTTGCTCTTGCTTTGCGAACCATAGCCAAAGAATTTTCATAGTCTGCCCTGTATTTTTCTTCAATTTGCATATAAAATTCAGCAAAAGAATTTATATTCCAAATTGCAACGTCTTTTTTCAAGGCATCTATTAATTTATGATTGCAAGATGCGAGAATGCCAAGGCGCAATCCTGGAACCCCACATGATTTGGAAATGCTTTTTACAATTATAAGATTATTATGCTTTTTCATAATATTGTTGTCAATTAGAGTGTTCGGATATTCATCTGCAAAATCTGCGAATGATTCGTCTATGATAATTTTAATATTCTTTGAGCCAGCCCAATCAACCAATTTAAGCATATCGTCTCTGCGGATATAGTTTCCTGTGGGATTATCTGGGTTAACGAGCAAAAGAGAGTCGATGCTTTTTGTGTCAAAATGATTTATAATATCATCGGCTGAATATGCGAAATCGTCGTTTTTTGGAACAAAAGCGATTATTCTTTCTTTTGGCAGGCGGTTTGGATACTCTTCAAATACAGGATAAATTATTCCAATGTTGCCATTCAATATGCCAGTCAAAGCTTTGATGAGTTCGGATGCGCCGTTCCCTACAACAATATACTCAGGCTTTACTCCAAAAATTTTAGCAGCCAAAAGAGAATTTACCTTTATTCCAGATGGATATGCCTCAATAAGTCTTTTGAAATTCAATTTCATCTCATTGAGCATTCTTGTGGGAGGAAAAAACGGATTAACTAAATAGCAAAAATCAATTATGTTTGGGAAACGCCAGTATCCGCCGTATCTTTGCAATGTCAATTCAAGTTTTTTGCTTGGATTTGGTTCAAATATTGTGGAAACTATATCCATATCTTGAATATTGTCAATCTCATACCACGCTTGACCATTCAATCTTTTGGCTTTTATAGCTGGATTGTCTAAAATGGCTATTATGCGCAGCACTTGCTCGTAGTACTGATTGTTGCCCAGTGTTTGCAAATAAGCTTCCAGAAAAGGTATGTAGTACTTGGTCGAAAAATTCTTGCTGAATTTATATATGTTGACAGTTTTGTAATAATCCTCTCCGTCGTAATTCATTTTATTTCCGGAAATCATATCTGTAATGTAATCTTCGCCGTCAATTTTTACCACAGTTCCGTCCATCCAATTTTCATATTTGTCCACAAGTGCAAGCGTGCTCCTTTCGTCTTTTATCAATTCTTCGAGTATTCCATCGTCTAAAATCAAATCCGACTCCAGAATTATTGTATCATCCGCTGTCAAGTGATTTTTGGCAAGATACAGAGAATAAATATTGTTGGTTTTATAGTATATGGAATTTTTCACATAGTTGATTTTCGTAGAAATATTCAATGAGCCTATGAACTCTATAAGTTTTTTGTCGTGATAGCCTACTATTATTACAATGCAGGAAAGCTTGAGCTTGTCAAGTTGCCTAAGCATTCTTTCTATTAGTGTAACTCCATTTATCTCAATCATGCATTTCGCATGATTTTTGGTCAGTTCTTTGAGCCGCCTGCCCATTCCTGCTGCTGGGATAATCGCTTGCATTAGAGTTTCCTGCCTTTTGCTTCTTTTTCTATTATGTAATATATTTTGTCGGTATCGCTATAAGATACTTTTCCGCCGAGTTTTGAATAATATTGGGAAAACGATACGGAAAATCCTGCATCAGTAAAAACCTCAAAAAAATCATCGTATTCTTCTTTAGTTCTGTAAATTACGTTGTATTTGGCATTTAGCGCTTGTGATGGAAAATCTTTCAGGGTTAGCCTTTGCCCTATTCCGCAGGATTCCTGAATGAAAATTACGCATTCTTCGTCTAAAAGCTTTGCCAATCGTTTAATGCTCTCCTTTATGTCATTATCGCATATATACATAAGTACGGCTGAAATTATCACTTTGTTAAATTTTGTATCCAAAGTTTTTGCAGCAAAGTCTTGAAAAGACATTCTTTCAAATTTATAATTAGCATTATCAAAATTTGATGTTCTTTCTTTTGCGGCATCAATCATTTTTTGAGAAAAATCTATGCCCCAATAAGATTTGCATTGCGGTATAATTTGCTGTGCCCATCGCCCAATGCCGCAGCCTATGTCTAGAACTCGGCTTTCATTGTTTATTTTTAGCTTTGGAAACAGAATTTCTTTCTCTATTTTCATCTGCTCTTCAATCAATTCTGGGGAATGATTGCTCAATAATACTGCAGAAAACGGATTTTTCATATTGCCGATGCTCTCTGCCTGGCTGTTGTAAAAATCCTTTACGTTGTCTGGGTTGATATCAACCTTCTCTGCATAAATTCTATTCATTTTTTCACTCCTAACAGTTTAATGTACAGATTGCTTCTTTCCATAGGCTTATTAACTTCAGCCGACAATATTTCAAATCCTAGATTTTTAACTAATCTTAGAATATTATCTTTGTTTATTGTTATATTATAATGCCCCTCATTCGGCGGTTCGGAATGTGCAATATCCGTCCAAAGATGAAAGTAGCAACCGCTCTTGGCGTATAGCGCAATATTGCTTAAAATAAAAACCCAATTGGGCGTATGATCCAAAGCATTGTTGCAAAATATCATGCCATCTATGCAGTTTTCCAATTCTGGAATATAAACATCAGCTCCCATATTGTAAATTTCATCTATATGATTGAAAATATCGTATCCGAAATTATTTTTTATCAATTCTCGGTAATTGTCGCATAATGGTTCAATGGCAATTCTTTTTGCTGCTTGCCACATAGTTGCAATAAAACCGCCGACAGGGCCACACCCTATTTCCAAACAGGTTTTCTCTTTTATAAACTCAAATACTTGAATATTTACTTTTGGATCGCTAATAGGCAGCAAATCTTCTCTATATCGCTTGTTTATATACATTGCTCTTTTATCTTCAATCTGAGCTTTTCTTTGAGGATTAGAGGTACGTAATCTGCGAGTCCACCACGCAATTTCATATTTCTGTGAGTTTATCCAATTTAAATAATTACCCAATGAGCTGCTGTTAATAGTAGTGATGAACCTTCCTTCATTGTCAACTATAGGAAATTCTTTTATATCAATGTTTCCGATAGATAGAATCTCAATAATATCATTTTCCAAATGCTCAAAACGGAAATATGTATAATTGGTATTGCACACATCTTTTGCGCACGAATCTCGATATTGGCTGTTTTTGAGAAAGCTTGCTATATCCTGCTTGCTTATTATCCCAAATAATTTGCCGTTTTCATCCAAAACGTACAGCGAACTATTGCTATCTATCAATGAAAGCTTGATAGATATTTCACTAAAATCAGAATTGAGAGACACAATCTTATTCTTCATATTTGCAAACCTCCGAACCTATGTATTCTTTCGATAAATTCCCGCTAATATAACGTGTATTTCTTCTGCAAGTGCAATATAAATTTTCTGCTGTTGCCGGCAAAATAAAAAGATTGCCTGCAAGTTCTTGCTTAACAAAAAATGCGTTTACGCCATTAGCATACACAATTTGATAATTCAATCTGCTTCCAAGAACTTCAAGCGACTTTAGAGATACTCCATAGTTATCGCCATCCCCATCCCAAATATGATTTTTGTTATATTTCATAATCCACTCATAGTCAGGAGGGAACTTTGCGTTATATTCAATCACAACTACTCGTGGCTGAACGCAGTTTATTGATTCCCATACCCAATAGTCGTTGCCGTCTATGTCAATGCTAAGAAGATCAATCATGCCTGAGATTCCCCCTCCCCTTATTAGTGAATTGATATTATCTCTATCAATAAAAGCATTGGTAATTCTCAAAGCACCGTTTTTTATTGGAGTTGAAAAAAGTTTCTGTATTTCCAAACAATGCATATCACTGCCTTCAATCCACAATCCTTTCCAACCCTTGTGCAAAAGATAATGCGTATTGCTTTCCAGTCCGTTTTGAACTCCAAATTCAACAAAAGTTTTATTTGTTGTTCCAATCCTGTTGAAAATTTCTGCGATAATGCCATCTTCATCGTTTTGTGAATATACTTTGTAGCCGTAACGCAAAAGATGGAGAGGATCATTCATGCGCTGCGCATATACATATTCTTCGTCGTTTCTTTGGATGTATTTTATATTAGACTGATAAGATGATTGACTGCTATTAAGCCCGCAGTTTAATAAAAATGAGATGTTAAAATCATTGTACATGGCAAATCCCTTTGATTGCAATATTGTGGTTATTTCTCTTATGGCCACCGAGTTGTTAATGGCAATTATTATTCGGTAATCACGGCTTGAATTAGACAATATTTCACTCGGCTCAATTACCGGCAAACCGAATGTTGTCTTAATTAGTCTGGCATTTTTATCTATGAAACCTTTGATTTCAACGCCTTCTTCTTTAGATTTCATGGCAGTCAGAGTGCCGTAATAACCGGCACCCCATATATACACCATCTTTTTTGCACACTCGCCATTCTTTGACATTTTTAACTCCTATCCGTTAAGGTTTTCACACAGCATATAATACGGTGTCAGCTGGACCTATACTATAATGCCTCAAATAAAACTTATAATCCTTATGCAATGACAAAATATACGCTGGAATTTCCCAGATATCCTCAGGCTTGTGATATACGCAAATTGCAAGCTTTGGACGATATTTGAGAATAGTTTGCTCTGCCCCCTTCAATGCATTAAGCTCTGCGCCTTCTATATCCATTTTGATAAATGTGGCTTCATCGCCGTTAAGAATATCATCTAACTTAACGACTTTAATTTTTATAATATCTCCTTCCAAAGTACTGGCAATACAAGCGGCTACACCAGCATTAGTACCTGTATTTTTAAAGCTAAGTTCTGCGTTTTCATTCCATAGCCCATAAGGATATATTGTCATATTGCAAATACCACCACCAGCCACAAATTCTCTGCATACAGAATATTGTTCTGGATTCGGTTCAAATGCAATTATTTTTTTATATTCGGCATTATTCCATTTTGTGAAATCTACTGATGTATTGCAATCAAAACATCCTGCATCAATAAAAACCTCATCATACTTAGGCAAAACTATAGCAGGGTCAAAATATGGCGTACCTATTGCGTTCTGGCTATATTTTTTGTGGAATTCTCTTTTAAACGCTAAAATCTGATTTTTAAGAAATCCTTGTTTTAGCAGACCTTCTGTTATTTCTGCAATTAATTTATCGTCCCAAAGAGCAATTACAACCACGCTATTATTATGTTTTTCTTCCAGTTCTTTTGGTGAAATGACTTTGTACCCGCAGAACAGCTTTTTTTGTTTAGCCTCATCTCTATCGCAAAAGGCTGCGATTTTCTCTTTTACCCGTTCAAAATAGAACTGATAATGTTTTGCTATATTGCCAGTGCCATAAACAACAATATTGTCATAGCCACAAAGAAAATTCCACTTGTCTTCCGAGCCATAAGTCAACGCTACAATATTGCCGATGTATTTTGGTTTTTCCGTTAACGAGTGAAGCAACCTGTTTTCAAAAATTTTAACAGACTGTTCGTCTTGTAAATACGCATAAATTTTCTTTACAATGCTATTCTTCATGTTTGCAAACCTCATTTAAAAATTGTTCTTCACGCTCATATACTTCTGCGTAAGCATGAATAAATGACTTTTTCTCATAACCATAATCTTTTAACAATGTTGATACAAAATTAAATACTCCTTTTAATTCCATGCAAAGTACAATGAAGTACTCACCATTTCTTCCCTGCAATATTTCTGCTGGTTGTATTGTATATTCAAATACTCTTTTGTTGTGATTGGTAGCTAAACCATCTACCACAGCATTAGGATATAACCCACGTGACGCAAATATAATCATTATATGGGTAATGGCCTTGCTAGCTCCCCAAAAAATAAGCTTGCGTTGGCCTATAACTTGTTTAACATATTCAGCCGAACGGGCGAATACATCACGCCAGTATAATTGCATATATAAATGCGCAGGTATCAAAGCTTGTGTTTCGGTAAGATGTTTGCGGCTATTGTAGTTGACTATTCTCTCTTCATCAAGCGGATCGTAAAATGGCGTAAGAGCTTTGTATTTGTAATATAAATGCCAGTGATATGAAGTTTTTAGAACTGGTTCCCATGGTTTTCTAGAACCGCAAAAATGAATTACAACAGGTTTGTTTATTGCCTCTACCCAATCATTTATTTTTTGATCTTTTGATAATTGTAAAGAATTATTGTAAGAATTTATTCCGTCTTCAAAATTATACTTTTGATTAAGAAAAATATGTGAATTATTTAAATTAAAAATATAATTTAATACATCTTGATCGTTAGCAAACATCAATTTCGCTTGTGTTGTCTTTTTATATAATTCTTGAACAAGATTGCTTAAATCGTCAAAAATATTCAATTTTCTATATTTTTTCAAATTTAAAATCATTGAACCTGCGTTAAAATACATATTTTCAGAACTAATGCCTAAAACATTTTTTCTGATTGTATTACTAGAAGAAAAACTGCACACAACTCCTGCTACTTTATCCTTAATATCTTCTTTCCAGTAGCATAATAAGTCATCATTTATAACAACATCACAATCAAGGTATATAACCCTATCTATATCAGAAAGTATATATCCGAGAAATAACCTATAATAAGTTTGTAATGTAAGATATGTGTGTCCGCTCAGTACTAAGCTGAACGGCAATTCAAATTTCTTAAAACTAAAGTAAGAATTGGGAAATTGTTCGTTAAGAGAAAGAAATGCTTTCTTATTATCTTCAGAAATACTATTTGATATTATATGAAAATGAACTTTTGAATGAGTATTGGCAAGTATAGATACTATTGAAACGCACGTATACTCTGCATATCCGTCATCCAAGTTATATGCAACATGAATTGTTTCTGGATTTGATTCACTCAGCATATAATACCGTTCCGGAACTTGATTTACCATAATGCCTCAGATAAAACTTATCTTGAATCATAACTCTATTCTCCTGTCGTATTTAACAATCCAGTCTTCCATATTTGGTTTACCCCCATCCAAGTCTATCAGTTCCTTTTTTTCGGTGCAGCACCTGCACACGTCAACTGGGTTAAATGTCAGTTCTTGAATAACCTTGCCCCAATCGGATATGCTATATATATCAACCCCGCAATCAAAACTATTTTTTATGCCATAAGTGTCAAAAAATTTATATATCATGCCTTCAACAGGGCATTTGTAGAGTTTGCCGTTTCTTAAAAAACGGCATCCCGAATTAATGCATACGGCCATACTCCGAGCTGGGTTGCTATTGAAGGTGCTTGACAAGGTTTTTTCGAATTTAAAGACAGGAGACTTAAATATAAATTTAAGCCCTTTTGCTTTTAAAAACTCTGTTATTTTAGGCACTATTTTCGTTGTAGGTTTGTAAGGGGTAATCGTAAAACTAACATCATTTGTTTTCATGCTATCAAATAATTTGCCGGGTTGTTTTAAAATCAATAAACCATTTGTGGTTATGCTTATTTCTGCATACGGAAAAATTTTCCGAGTAGAATCCAAGTATTCTGATAATCTTTCGTTGAGCAGCGGTTCTCCGCCAAGCAAAACCAGCTTGTGAACGTGGCAATTAGCCGCTATTGTAGTTATATCCGATTTAAATTTGTCTAAATCATAATGGTTTTTTTCGCTGAAAAGGTTAGAAAAGTGAGTACAGCCTTTGCATTTTAGGTTGCATTCATCAACCAAATTTATTTCTAAGCGGGGCATTATCGGCAAGCCGTTTATTTTTAAATTAGCGAGCACATAACAATCAATTCCGTCCAATGCCTGAATTTTATTGAGTTGTTCTATGATGTTAGGAATAAATAGATATGCGCTTATTAATATTATATCATTCTTTTTGATATCGCTTGTAAATTCGCTAATGGATATAATCGGTATTGCACACCCATTTATAATGCAATTACTTCCATGCTTATCAGGGTTATTGTCCGTAAAGGCAGAAATGCTTTTTTCAAAATTGCATTTTGAGATTCTTTCGCAGAATCGCTGTACGTATTCGCCTGCTGCAAAAGCATATACCTTTTTGCTTTGAGCATAACCCATAAATTCTTCAATTGAAGCATTTTTAAGATTTACCACTATTTCATCGCCTCCCACCTACAAAATAAATACGCTTAAAAGGTTTTCTTCCGCAATATTTGCTTCTCTCAATTGATTAAAAATTTCGGTTAACACTTTTGGAGAAAAAACTGCGATAATATATTTTATATCTGGAATGGTCAGTGATTTTTCCAGGCTTATTATTTCAAGCCCGTCTTTAAAATTGCCCTGCAATGTTTTATTGTTGTCAACCCAATAGCAAGCGTTAATGCCATGAACTTTCAGCAGCTTATTAACATTGCTTCCCTGATCGCCAGTGCCGAATATAACAATTTTATCTTTGAGAATATCTGAATTTAGAACAACCTTGTTATTAGATATTTGATATATTCTAAAATCTCTCTCTTCGTAGAACGATATGGTTTCGGATTTTCTTTGCCCGCCCATATTTATCCAGGTTTCATAATTTGAATTCCATTGTTCGTTTTCAAGCCCGTTCCAAAATTTCGGCTGGCCGTAGGCGTGAATGATTTTTGCGGCACTATGGCCTTCCGGATTATTGGGGTGCAGAGAAAATGCTTTTGGATCTAAGATATGTACATTTAGCTGAGATTTTTGAATTAAGCAGTCAAAAGCGCCCTGCTCTCCATTCTTGAGTATTTTACCATATTTTTTAATAAATTCGTAGCAATAATCACGCATGGCTAAATAATCTCCCAAGTGTTCTTGCAAAGCGAAAATGCAGCCGCTAACGGACACAGGATATTTCATATCGTACTCATCAATAGGCATAAAAAACTGACTTTCTACTTTCCCTTGACGTCCGCTAAACTTTATTCCGCTTTCGCAATAATCAACCAACTCGCGCAAATCCTGTTTGATTACAATATCATAATCCAGCCATATTACGCAAGAATAATCATCCAGCAATTTGAAACATTCGTATTTACAGAATACCATTCTGCTAAAATAAGCAAAAGCCGGATTTCCCCAAAAGACAGAAATATCGCTTATTGGAAATTCGTATTGCACGCACTTGGTAGGGAATATTTTGTTCAGTAATTTTTGTTGTTCCTCGTCCAGGCCGTCATGAAAATATACAACCTGCTCTAACCAATCCGAGCAATATTTTTTTAAGTCCATAAGTACGCACGCAACTGCAAACGCATGATTTGCTGTGCCGCCTAAAACAATGCAGTTTTTCTTTTTCATGCCACCTCCTTGAACAAATTTTCTATATTCCTATCGGAACTGGGAGGAGCGACTTTATTATATGAAGCCGATGGGGAATATTCTCCGTCACAACCAGTGGAGGCATTATGCCTGAAAAAGTCGCTATTTCCCCAGTTGAGCTTGTCCAGACAGCTCGCTTTGCATCTCTTTTGCTTGATTTTACCTTCAAAAGGGTATTCACAACAGAGGAATGCAAATACTTGCTCATCAACCTCATAGAAGCCTTCCTTCAAGGCTACCTTCAGGCAAAAATAGTGGATGTGGAGTTGCTCCCAAACGAGAAAATCAACAAAACCCGCAAGCAGCGGTCCGCCGTGTTTGACCTGCATTGCAAAGACAGCAATGGAAACAGGTTCATCATAGAAGTCCAGATTTCCAAGCAGGACCATTTCATAGGCAGGTTGCTTTTTTACATAAGCCAAACAATCTCCGGTCTTGCCAAAAAAGGCAGGAAATACAACTTCAACTATCCCAGGGTTTATTCTCTTAGTTTCCTCAATTTTGAGCCTGAGCCCGAGGCTAAAAGCCGCAAGGTTATTGAGCATATCGGCCTTGTCAATCTTGAGCATTCCAGAAAACGGTATCCGCACATTCATGTCGCTCTCGTCATGCTCACGAGGTTCAACAAAAAGCTTGAGCAATGCAAAACGACTCGCGACTTGTGGCTCTATCTTTTCAAAAATTTGCACAAATTGAGAAATATTCCACCCCAGTTTAGAAGCAAGCATTGGAAAGACGTATTTGATGTGGCCGAAATTTCTAATTTTAATGAGATTGAACTTCGTGATTATGAGGCCAATATGAAATATTCCAGCGACTATGAAAATACAATTGAGTACGCCAAGAAGGAAGCCGTGCTCTCTGTGGCTCGTAATATGAAAAGGCATCGTGAGCCGTTGGCAAAGATCGTAGCTTATACTAGGCTTTCCAAAAAAGAAATTGTAGCTTTGACTTAACTTCACAGCTATGAGGCCAATATGAAATATTCCAGCGATTATGAAAATACGATTGAGTATGCCGAGAAGGCAGGGGAAGCTAGAGGTGAGGCTCGCGGCGAGAAAAAAGGTATTCTTAAAGGTATTTTGCAAACAGCCAAAAATATGCTCGCAGAAGGGCTCAAACCTCGCACTGTGGCTCGTTATACAAAGCTGCCTTTGGAGCAAGTAATGGCGTTGAGGTAATTTCTTTTTCATAAAAAGCCCATTCTAATTTAACAGCTCTCGTTCAATGTGGTCAGCGATAAATTGTCCGGCACATCCAAAATTATATATAAGCCGTTCTTTTTCTTTTTTTCTTTCGCTGGCTTTGGTGTCATACCCATTAATTACGACGTTATTTAAAACTGATTCTATTTCTCGTTCAGTTCTTGCGGTGTAATACGAATCTAAAACTGGATATATATGATCATGATAGCAAATTAAGTAATCGGACGTAGCATCTGGATTCATAGGCAAAATGCACGGCTTCTCGGTTGGGAGCCATGCCATTATAAATGATGAGTATTTATCGGTAATAAGGCAATCGCTTATCTTGAATAAATCAATATAGCTGCTGTCGTTGACAATAAGTCCATTAGGAGCATTATTCCATTTTTTGCAATATTCGTCATAATCGGAGAGAGATGACATGCCTTTTACAAGTTTTCTAAGTTGAACCTCAAACCTCAATACTGGATGAGGTTTAAATACAAAATTAATATTTGGATACTTTTCAAGCAGCCCAATAAAGTAATCAAAATATAAATGAAAATTTGAATGGCGCCCTATCATCCAGTGTGGAGCATATATCACGGTTTTATTCCCGTTCAAAATTTTTTCAAATAATTTTGTATTAATTTCTTTTTCGTATTCATCAAATACTGGATGCCCTGATAAAACTGCGTTTATGCCACTATCTAAAGCATTATTTACGCATAAATCATATACAGGGCGAGATTCAATGAAATGTTTCCATGCCGAAAAAAGGGTGCGATTTTCGAATTGAAGCTCAAGTTCATTCATTGTAGAAAGAAAATAAGGTATATAACAGCCAAGACGGTCGGTAAGTATATTGTATATTGAAAGTCCCATCCTTCCATTCGATATATAGGGGTTATTATAAATGACAATATCGGGTGAATACTTGTCAATCATAGCGATCCAATTGTCCTTTATCAACTCAAATAATATTTTATAACCATTATTTTTTAAATATTCTGCATATTTGGCAACTTCTTCTTGCGACAATAATTCTTCGCTTTCTGCGTTAAAGAAAAATATAGCTACCTCAAACATTTCTTTACTTTCCAATGCCCGATAAACAGAAGCAAAATTAAACCTTGCAATAGATGTAAGAATAAACAGTACCTTTATTTTCTGCCCCCTGCTAACCTTATTGCGAACATGATTAAGCTTTACCATATTCATAGTTTTGCAATGCAAAGCCTCCAGTTTTCTCTGATTTCTTTCTTCAACTCTGATGTCATAGCGTAAATATAAATCATCAACCAGAGTATCATTGACAGTTACAATATTTTGAAAACCTATATTGCGTAGTAATTTCTCCACTTCAGTATGAAACTTATCATTAAGAGCAATAACAACTACACTTTTTTTTGCAATATGTTGAATACTGTGAATAGCCTGAACTCGAAAGCAGCGCAATGTTCTGTTGCTATTTTTAAGATTTGTAACCGCAATATGCGTCTTGTTTCGCAAACCATTTTCAATAAGGCATCCCGCAACAGCCGCTGCTTTTTCGCGATCGCCGTAAACTATTATATTCTCCGCATTCTTTATGCGATTAATCAATTCTAATTCATTTTTAGGCAAGAAATTTTGTTTCAGCAGATTATTAATCCTTTCAATTCTCTCAGGAAAATCTTTGTTTAATTCAACATATTCATTCAAATATATCTTCATTTCACAGCGCATAGCTTCAAACCCTTCTTTGTCGCTGGCAATTAAAGCTTCTTCGGCATATTTGCTTGCAGTATAGCAGTGGAATCTTTTAAGGTATTTGCTTATATCATCATGTTTTTCAAGTTTGCCAATGCAAATTTTGCAAGCATCCAATCTTACCATGTTTAAATCCAATGTAAAAGTTTTTGACTTTGAATCTTTTCGCTGATAATAATGATACAAAGGCTTGTCATTGTAAACCGCAGAACAGCAATCGTCTGCTAACATAAGATCATAAGAAAACATCATGTCTTCTGCTGTTTTAAAATTGGAATTAAAAGTTAAATTATTTTTCTTGATAAAATCTGCTGAATAAAGCTTATTCCAACGAGCATGGGCAAAACCTATATAATTTTGCATATCAGCCGAATATGTCAATAACTCCAGTTGATTTAAAACCTTTTTCGGAATTTTTTTAAAGTTAACGGCTGCAGTAGAAACGGTATCGGAATCATTATAAAAATTAACCACGCTAAATGTCGCATTGTGCTTCTTTATGGCGTTGTGTAATTCCTTAAACATATCTGGCTCTACCCAATCATCAGAATCAACAAAGCCGATATATTTGCCGGTAAAATTCATTAAGCCAACATTCAATGCGGTACTCACCCCCTCATTGCGTTTATGAAAAACCCTAATCCGCTCATCTTTCCCTGCATACTCATCGCAAATCTTCCCGCTGTTATCGGTGGAACCATCGTCTATCAGCAGAATCTCAAGATTTTTATACGTCTGGCCAATAACGCTATCAATGCACCGCTTTATGTAAAGCTCGGCGTTGTAAATCGGGATTATAATTGATATTTTATCCATTTAGCAACCTATGCATCCTCTCCATCTTCTCTGGAAAATCCCTGTTTGTTTCAATATAATCGTTCAAATGCTCCCTTATCTCATCCTGCATTCGCTTTAAGGTTTCCTTATCGTTATTTTTCAGCGCAATCTCTGCGATTACGCTTGCATGGTGGCAATAAAATCCTCTTGCCCAAAAGCTTATATCAGAAAATTCGCTGTCTTCAAGCAGTTTTTCAACTCTTTTATACACAATCAAAATATCGTTTTTAATATCCATAGATTCTGATTTTGTAATTGCCGTAGCCCGCTGGTAATAATGATAAAGCTGCTTGTCTGTATATGTTCCCGTGCATTTGCCGGCTAAAACTATGGTTGTATAGAACAAAATATCCATGCCGTATTTAATTTCATCATCAAAGAACAGGTGGATGTTATTTATAATATCGGCAGAAAAAAGCTTTGTGCATAAATAGCCGCAAAAACCGAGATAGTAATCCCTTTGAAGAGGATACAGCAGCATATCTCTTTGAGATATAACTCCTTCGGAAATTTGTTTTTTATTGGTCATCGGAATTGACTCCGCATCGGTATCCTTAAAATAACCGCCAACGCTTATTTTTACATTTTTATCTTTTATAGCTTTATGCAAAGTTTCATACATATCCGGCTCTATCCAGTCGTCAGAATCGACAATCCCTAGATAATCACCGGTAAAATTCCGCAAACCTACATTCAATGCAGAACTTAAACCGCCATTCTCCTTATGAAAAACCCTAATCCGTTTATCTCTTACAGCATATTCATCGCAAATATTCCCGCTATTATCGGTAGAACCATCATCAACGCAAAGAATTTCAAGATTGGCATAAGTTTGATTCGCAACGCTATCCAAACATTTCCTTATATAAGGCTCAACATTGTAAACAGGTATTATCACCGATATTTTATCATTGCCATTCTCGTTTTTCTTTAAAAATAAATTTTTAGCAGCGTTCTTATTAAGCTTAGCAACAAGTTGATTGAACTGAGTTTTTTCCATTAAACAAATTCCTATACAGTCTCTAATTCATTTTTAATATCTCTGAGATCGGTTTTAATTCGAGTCGTTGAAATTTCCTTTGTTCTGGGAAAATAAACAATCTCGCAATGATCGCCTAAAAAGTCAAATTTTCCTTTCCAGTCACTGCCCATCGCAAAAACATCAATTTTATAAAGTTTAACATCTTCCACCTTCTGCTCCCAAGAAGTTTCTGGTATAACCAAATCCACATACCTAACAGATTCCAAAAGTTTTTTGCGCTCATGATAATTGAAATAGCATTTCTTGCCCTTGCACTTTTCATTGAAATCATCCTCAGACAAAGCAACTATCAAATAATCGCCCAATTCCTTGGCTCGCTTCAATAGGTTTATATGGCCATAATGCAACAGGTCAAAAGTTCCGTAAGTTATAATTCTTTTCATTTTATTGCCTCCCATATTCTCTCTCCGGAATTTGCCGCTTTTGCCGCGGTTTCGTTCAATTTGCCTTTGCTCAGCCAAAAATCCAAAGTCTCTTTGTCTTCAAAATCTTTTATAAACAGTTCTCCGGTATTTACGCAATGCGCTGCAAGGCTCTTTTTTCCAAAATGCTCAACAAGTTTTGGCAGTACGGCAACGCTATTTGCATCTGGGTTTATTTTGAAAGTTTTGTCCTCTGTGAACAGCCATATATGTTCATTCAAGTATTGGATTAAAGAATTTGTCTGCGCGCTTACCGGAATTTTTATCTTTGAAATCTTATTGGATTTTCTGTTCCATTTAACAATGTGATTATTGCAAAGCGAAGTTAAATAATAATCTTGCCCGTCAAAGCATATATCGCCATATCTCTCAGCCTTTTCCGCAATACTCTTAATTTCGTGCTTGCCGGTTTCCATATTGAAAAGCATAACTGAATTAGACTCGTTTATAATCAGGGCAAGTTCATCATCTGCTACGCAAAAATTTGAAAATATTTGCGATACCTTATAATAGTCTATTTCATTAGTATCCGTATTCAACTTCATTATAGCCGGGAATCTGTATGGAATAAAATAAACAAAATTCTTATAACTCGCAACATCTCTAAATTTAACAAGCACTTCGCAGTCGTTTTTAAATTCTATTCGCTCAAAAATATTTTTGTCCGTGTCAAAAACGGATACTTCATCGCTCCACCAAAATGGGGCAAAATATAATTTGTTGCTATTCATTGCCATTCCGGAGTTCGCATAGGAATTTTGCCCTGGGATAGTTCCAACATACTCAGTTTCGCAACTCTGCTTATTGTGTTTGTAAAGCGTATTATTTAAATCCAGAATCCAGATATAATTTTCATCTTCAAAAAAGCCGCTAGTAAACAGAACGCCAAAAGATTGGCATAAAACAGGTTTATTTGCAGCTTGAAATAAATTTGTTACACTGCTCCCATCGCCATAATACATATCGCTCATCGCAATAGCTCTATTCAAATCTTCGGTATCATCGTAAATTCCATATTTGCCGTTTTTAAATTCGCTCACAATTTCCGCATACTCAGCTTGCAACCAAGGTCTCATGCTTTTGATTGTGCCTTCCAAAAGCGGGTGCGGCCTCCAAAGCAAAACTGCATCTTTTCTGTTTTTGAAAAATTCAAATACTTTTTTGACTTTCTGCAAATATTTATTTGAGGGTTTATTGTTTTCAACGGAATATGTGAGCAGCGAACCTATGCTCAAACCATAAAATATAACCTTTTTGCCTGCAATCAATCTTTTCCATTCGTCTGGAATTTCAAAATCCTCGAGTTTAGCATTAATCACTTTATCCAGTTTTGGACTGCCCAGCACAAGAAATTTATCGCCGCTTTCCCTTGTCAGCAGCTTGTATTCTTTAACATAAATTTCACGTTCCAATTCTGTTTGCGCAATCACTTTATGGGCATAAATGCATCCGGGCAGGGTACAGAAATGTTTTCCCACACTGTTTCCACCCGTAACAAAATACGGCACATAAACCAAACAATCCGTCAAATTTCTCAATTTTTGGCTAAAATAATTCGGATGAACGCTTGTCACTATGTTCAAATCGTCATAAGGATTGTGGATAAAAATAATGTCCGGGCGGCGTTCCTCAATATTGTATTTGCGATAGTCGATCAAAGGAATGTTCTTTGGATAGCTTATTTCCCAGTGCATATCGGTAAATTTGCCGTCTTTTTTATCGTAATAGGGAATGGGCATAACAAGAGCCTCGCAGTCCGGATCTTCTTTTGCGGCAAGGTAAATGCTCTCCAGGCTATCCCACATAGATGCTTTGTATGGCAAAAAAAGGACTTCTTTTTTCGTTTTGACTTCTGTTTTAAATTTTGATTCCAAGTTTTTTATTTGTGCAAACAGAGACGGATAATTATCCGTCTTTACGGTATCTTCTATGGATTGCAGCAAGATTAAGCTTTCCATGGCTTTTTCTTCGCTTAGATTTTCCCTAAGGCACTGGCAAGCAGCTAAAATATCCTGGATTTGCTCAGACGGTTCTGCCAGCTTTGGCAGTAAATCCGCCATTTTTTGCATTGTGTCAATCAGGGCGAGCATTCCTCGTTTATGCGATTTAATCATGCAGCCAACATCCTTTGTTTGGCTAAACCAATAATATTTTCATTCATAATAGTGAATATACTTATTTTTACCGAGAATATTGGTGGAAATTCTCGTTTTAACCGATTTTTTATAATAAAAGTGTATTTTTAGGGGGGATTTTATGAAAAATGCAGGCAAAAAGGCTGTTTATAAAATCGACATAGCTCGATTTTTGAAGCGAAAAGGACTTACTCAGCAAGAATTAGCGAAGAGAATTGATTGTTCGCTTGGGCTGGTTGGTGGCTGGGCAAGCCATAGAGGCGTTCCCAGTTACGAAAAATGCATACTGCTTTTGAAAGAGGGAATGACAGTAGCAGAGCTATTTGGAGAAGACACAGTAAACGAGACTTTAAAAGCAGAAGCCGATGATTTTGAAACCAAAGTAGGCGAAGCAATAGTCAGTTGGATCACAAAGAAAGTAACTCAGCTAGGAATTAAATAAAAACAACATAATATCTCCATCCTGCACCTCATAATCCTTGCCCTCAGTGCGCAAATGGCCGGCATCTTTTGCCGCATTCAAACTTCCGTACTTCTCAAAATCCGCATAAGACAATGTCTCTGCTCTAATGAAGCCCTTCTCAAAATCGCTGTGAATAACGCCTGCGCAGGCCGGGGCCTTCCAACCCTTGCTAAAAGTCCAGGCCCTGACTTCTTTTTCTCCGGCTGTGAAATATGTTCTCAGATCCAAAATGGCATAGCCCTTGTGCACCACCTGATCCAAACCGCTCTCCATCATGCCAAGGTCCTTCAAAAACTCCGCTTTTTCCTCAACTTCCATTGAAGACAACTCCTCTTCAATCTTGCCGCAAATAATTACCACATCTTCGCCGCGACCGGCAGCGTATTTCTTAAGCTCTTCGGTGTATGCATTGCCTTCCAGCACATCGCTTTCGCCAACATTTGCGCAATAAAAAATGGGCTTCGCCGTTAGCAATGCAAGGTCAAAAATAATCTCCGCAGCCGCCTCGCTTTTCTCAAAATCACGTGCCGGCTTTCCCCCGCTCAAATGCTTGCTAAGAGCCTCACACACCGCCAGCTTTTCTTTAGCTTTTGCAGTTCCTATTCTTGCGTTTTTAGCTTCCTGGGCAAGCCTTTTCTCCACGCTTTCCATATCTTTAAGTATAAGCTCGGTTTCTATAATCTCAACATCTCTGATAGGATTAACGCTCTCATGAACATGAATAATGTTTTCATCATCAAAGCAGCGAACCACTTCCATAATTGCTTCACATTCCCTTATATGCGTTAAAAACTGGTTCCCCAGCCCCTCACCCTGAGAAGCTCCCTTAACAAGCCCTGCTATATCCACAAACTGCGTAACCGCCGGAACCACGCTCTTTGGCTTATAAGCCTTTACAAGAACATTTAATCTTTTATCCGGCACATTCACCATCCCTACATTGGGGTTTATTGTGCAAAAAGGATAATTAGCACTCTCCGCGCCCGCATTTGTTATAGCATTGAATATAGTGCTTTTGCCAACATTAGGCAACCCGACAATTCCGCATTTAAATCCCATGGGGGGAATGTAGAAAACAAGTTTACTATATTAACAATTGAGAACCTGCGGAGGGGCCTAATGAGTGTTTTAATGGCATGGTGGGAAGAGGATTTGCCCGAAGATGAGCCTGTCGTTACATCTGATGGTTTCTGGGAGCTTGTGGGTTATGCTAAGGAAGATTTTGGCAACAAAAGAACCGAATGGCTTAAATTTATGAGCCTGGAAGATCAGGCAAAACTTAAAGAAATTGTTAAACAAGAAGTATGGGAAATAGATTTCCGCTTGCCGCAAAAAGACGGAACTTCAATATGGCTTAGGGAAACCGGTAGACGGTTGCAGACAAAAAGCGGGCAACCTAAAAAGGTTTCGGCTGTGATGAAAAACGTGACTATTGAGAAAAAAAGCCTGGAAAGAATGGAGGCTAGAGAAAGGGAAAGCGCAAAAATTGGTCGGGAAATATTGGAACTGTGCCCGGTTGCAATGGCTTTGTTCCAGATTAAAGCAGAAGGCATAAAACTTTTAAATATAAACAAAGCCGGCATAAAACTGTGGAAATTTGCTTCTTATCAAGATGCTGCGGAAAACGCCATAAAGGTTGTAAGCGAAAGCATTCCGGCTTATCAGCCAAACGGAACAAAATCAATTTCCTTTCCGGAAAGGCTAGCCACCGTTATGAAAGAGGGTAGCATAGAGTTCAAAACATTTTTAAATATAAAGGGCAAAGAGGTGAATATGAAGGTTCACATAAAGAAAATTGAGCTTCCTGATAAGGCTCTAGCTATAGTTTATATGTTGCCGGAATGATTTTCTATATTTCCCCTCATGATTACCCCAATGAGCAGAGTTGTTATAGCAGCTACTGAAGCAAGCAAAGAGGAGACACTGAGTAACCTCCGTAAGTGGGGGCTATTGCATGTTTTACCTCTGAAAACCCCTGAAAATGAGCAAGTTTCGGCTGCAAAGGCCGCTTTTGTCAATGCTCAAAAGATTTTTGAAACCTTGCCCTCAAAGCCCACATCGGCTTCCGTATATCAAGAAGACAGCAGCTTGCTTTCCAGAATAGACGCGGTATTGCAGAGAAAAAAATCTGCAGAGGAAGCTTTGACCCGAAGCTCTACGGATTTAAAAAAAGTGGAAGCTTTTGGTGATTTTGACCCCAAAGAAATAAGGGAAATTCAAAAACACGGTATACATGTCAAATTATATTGCGCAGAAGAAAAAGCTTACAAACCGACCTGTATTGTTGAAGAATTCAAAAGAGCAGGCGGTGAAGTCTTTTTTGCCGCTTTTTGCGAAGAACAAATTAATTTACCCTATGCGGAAATTTCCTTGCCTTCAAAGTCCGTTGCGGAATTGAAAAAAGATGTGGCAGATGCAGAAAGCACAATTGAAGAATGCGACAAACAGATAGCTGCATACTCAAGCTCAAAGAAAAAAGTTGGAGAGCTTGTATTGGAAGCCTCCGATGAGCTCGCATTAAAGACTGCAGGTGCAGGTATGCGCTCGGAAATAGGCGTTTGCTTTATTCAGGGTTACTGCCCGACAGGTGATTTGGATTCGCTTAAATATCGCGCCGCAGAAAACGGATGGGGAGTAGTAGTGAATGAGCCGGCCAAAGATGAGGCGGTTCCAACTCTCTTAAAGCACCATAAATTTGTGAAACCGCTGGATACTCTTTACAACGCCATAAACATAAGCCCGGGCTACAGAGAAATTGATGTTAGCCCTGTGTTCCTGCTTTTCTTCAGCATTTTCTTTGCGATGATAGTCGGCGATACTGTTTACGGATTGTTGTTTTTGGGCATAACATTTTTCACTTCAAAAAAGCTTACAAATGCGCCTCGCTATATATTCCAATTCTTATATATAATGAGTATTTGTACAATATTATGGGGAATTTTCGGTGCCGGTTATTTGGGATTGAACAAAGACAGCAGTTTTGTTCAGTCAATAGATATATTCGGGAAGGCTTGGATGCCGGTTGCGCTTAAAGATGCTGCAACTTGGATTCGCAACGATAGCAATGTTAAATATGTTTGCTTTATACTTGCGGTGATACATTTGACTATTGCACATGTTTGGAATGCGTGGATAAACAGAGCAGACAAGTCAAGGGTTATTTCAAAAATGGGCTGGATTTGCATAACCTTTATGATGTTCCTTTTGGTTTGCCAGCTTATTTTGGGCCATAAGCTACCGGATTGGGCTCTTTATCTTGGCGGTACAGGCGGCGGTCTTATTGTGCTGGGCTGTATTATGCGAAAAGACTGGTTTAGCATAGGAATGCTTCCGCTGAATTTGATAAACGGCCTTGTTGATGTTATAAGCTACATCCGTTTGTTTGCGGTTGGCATGGCAGGTTTTTGCCTAGCAAATGCGTTTAATGGGGTGGTTACTCCTTTGCTTGATACTCCGATTATCGGGGCATTGGGCGCAGCTTTGATAATGTTATTTGTGCATGCCTTGAACATTGCCCTTGCGGTTATGGGCGTGGCTGTGCACGGCGTTAGATTGAATACTTTGGAATTTTCGAACAATATAGGCGTGGAATGGAGCGGTTACGCTTATTCTCCGCTTAGAAAGAGCATTTAACCTTCAACAAAGAGGACAACAAATGGAACTGGAAACAATGAAATCACTGGGCATCATGGGCGCAACGGCTGCGATAGGCATTTCTGCCGTGGGCTCCTCAATAGGTATGGGCTTTACCGGCCCGGCTGCATTGGGTGCTTGGAAAAAGGCTTATATGCAGGGCAAAAGCGCTCTGTTTTCCATAATGGTGTTTGTGGGCTGCCCGCTATCGCAAACTATTTACGGATTCATTCTTATGAATGCTATAGCCGGCAAGGTCGCAGAGAATCCAACAAACTGGGCAGCTTACATTGGCGCAGGCATTTTCGGAGGCCTCGGCATTGGCGCATCTTCC
>Ga0209755_10003037_pt1 | contig 21589 bp, 17 predicted proteins | sample TergutCo191P1_FD_187301 | JGI IMG/M metagenome (GOLD analysis project Ga0209755, IMG submission 187301) | Cornitermes sp. P1 segment gut microbial communities from Petit-Saut dam, French Guiana - Co191P1 (SPAdes) (version 2) | ecosystem: Host-associated > Arthropoda: Insects > Digestive system... | reverse complement strand
AGCGCTGAACCTTGCGCGCCCGCGCCACGACGACTTTGTCCTCGGCGGAAAGCTCGTCCATGCCCAGAATCGCGATGATGTCCTGCAATTCCTTGTAGCGCTGGAGGATTTGCTGGGCGCGAAGCGCTGTGTCGTAGTGCTCAGCGCCAACCACGTCGGCGTCGAGTATGCGCGAGCTGGAGGCCAGCGGGTCAACCGATGGGTAAATGCCAAGCTCGACGATTTTGCGCGAGAGGGTCGTGGTCGCGTCCAAATGCGCGAAGGTCGTCGCCGGCGCCGGGTCGGTGATGTCGTCTGCGGGGACGTAGACGGCCTGGATGCTGGTGATCGAGCCTTTCGAGGTGCTGGCGATTCGCTCCTGGAGAGCGCCCATCTCGTTTGCCAGGGTCGGCTGGTAGCCGACGGCACTGGGGATGCGGCCGAGAAGCGCGGAAACTTCGGCGCCGGCCTGGATGAACCGGAAAATATTGTCAATGAAAAAAAGCACGTCCTGCCCTTCCTCGTCGCGGAAGTGCTCGGCCATGGTGAGCCCGGCCAGCGCCACCCTCATGCGGGCGCCGGGGGGCTCGTTCATTTGTCCAAAGACAAGCGCCGTCTTGTCGATGACGCCGCTCGCGTTCATTTCCTTCCAGAGATCGGCGCCTTCGCGGGAGCGCTCGCCGACGCCGGCGAACACCGAGTAGCCGGAATGCTCGGTGGCGATGTTGCGGATAAGCTCCATGATGACGACGGTTTTTCCAACGCCGGCGCCGCCGAACAGGCCGATTTTTCCGCCCTTCGCGTAGGGCGCAATCAGGTCGATTATTTTTATGCCCGTTTCGAGAATTTCGGCGGCGGGGCGCATTTCCTCGAAGCCGGGCGCGGCGCGGTGAATCGAGCTGCGCCGCGCCCGGCTAAGCGCGTCCGCAGGCGCGCCGTCCGCGGGAGCGCCGCCAGCAAGGGCGCCGCCAGCAGGGGCGCCGCCTTTGTCGTCGATCGGGTCGCCGGAAACGTTGAACATCCTGCCCAGCACTTCCCTGCCCACCGGCACCGTGATGGGGCCGCCGGTGTCCTCGACCTCGAGCCCGCGCGAAAGGCCTTCGGTCGCGGACATGGCAACGCAGCGCGCGCGGTTTTCGCCGACGTGCTGCAAAACCTCGAGCGTCACCACGCGCGCTCCGCCGCCGCCCTGCCCTGCCGGCGCTGCCGATGGCGCGGCCTGCGTCTCCGGCGCCGCTGGCGCGGTCGGCGTTTCCAGAGCCGGCGCTGCCGATGCTGCCGGCGCGATTACTTTCAGCGCGTTCAGGATGGCCGGCATTTTGTCCTCGTCAAAGCGCACGTCCACGACCGGCCCGACTATCTGCGTTATGATTCCCTTTGGCATTGCGCCTCCTTAATCCCTGCCGGCCAGCGCCGCGGAGCCGCCGATTATCTCAGCCATCTCCTGCGTGATTCCCGCCTGCCGCGCGCGGTTGTAAGCAATCTGCAAATCGGCGAGCATCTGCTCAGCGCTTTTCGAGGCCTGGCTCATCGCCGTCAGGCGGGCGCTGTGCTCGCTCGCGTAGGCCTCGACCATGCAGCCGTAGATTATTCCCTTAACGTAGCGCGGAACCAGCGCGTCGAAAACCTCGCGCTCGGATGGGATGAACTCAAAGCGCAGATTCGCGCGCTCGGCGCTTCCGGCGCCGGAAAGCTCCGACTGGATCTTCCGCGCGTCCAGCGGGAAAACCTGCTTTTCCGTTGGCAGGATTTTTATCGCGTTGTACATGTGGGTGTAAACGACGTGAACCTCGCCGAAAGCGCCGCGCAAATACTGCGCCGCGACATGCGCCGCGATTTCCTCCGCGTCCTCAATCGTTGGCAGCCGCGACTGGAACGAAAACTGCTCGAGTATGACGCGGGGGGCAGCCGCGCCGGGCGCAGGCGGCGCACTTGCAGGCGGCGCACTTGCAGGCGGCGCACTTGCAGGCGGCGCACTTGCAGGCGGCGCGCTTGCAGGCGGCGCCGACGCGGAAGCGCCAGTCGCCGGGGCGCCGGCCGCCATGGCGCTCAGCTCGTGGGCGTAATGGCGATGCCCGACGGCGCCGACCAGGATCAGCGCCGGGTTTTCGACCTTTTCGCAAAGCTCGTCCACGTAGCGGAAAACGTTCGCGTTGTAGGCGCCGGCGAGCCCCCTGTCGCTGGTGATGACGACAATCGCGGCTCGGGGGGCTGCGGCGCGTGCGCCCGCGGCGCCCGCCCGCGGCGCGCCTGGCCTGCGGAAAAAGCCGCTGTCCAGCCCGCTCGCGCAGGACAGAATGTCGAACATGGATTTTTGGATCCGCGCGAAGTACGGCTCGGTGTCTTCGAGCATTCGCCGGCCGCGCCGCAGCTTCAAGGTCGAGATGAGGCTCATCGCCTTTGTCACTTGCAGCGTCTGGCGCACCGCCTTCATTCGGGCGCGCAGGTCTCGCAGACTAGTCATGTTGCCCCCTGCTACTAGTTTAGACCAATTTCGACTGAAACGAAAGGAAACGCGGCAAAAAGCGGCGCGTTTTTTCGGCGACGGCTCCGCCGGCTAGGCAGCGCCGGCCGCCGCAGTTCCGGCGCTTCCCCTAGAAAAATGAAAAACGCAAATTTTCCGGCGGCGCCGCCGTGTTGCGCAAGGGGATCGTTTGCGGTACAATGCTGGGGCATCGCCGAAATTTTCCGGTTTTGGCGAATTGCCGGTTAAGATGGAGCGATTTCCTGCCGATAATGCGTGTAGGGCTCGTCTGAGTTCCTATCCGCCACGCGGAGGGAGGGATATTTTGGCATACAAGAGCGCGGTATCGACGTACAGAGAAACCAGAGTCACGACAGCGGGCCAGGGCCAGCTCATAATCATGCTGTACAACGAGGCGACGAAGTTTCTGGACGAAGCGCTGCAAATACTGGAAGCCGACGGCTCGAAAAAAGACCCCGGCAACATCGAAAAATTTGGCAAGGCCATGGTGAAGGCGCAGGAAATCATCACGGAGCTGATGGTCTCGCTCGATTTTGACCAAGGCGGCGACATAGCCAAAAACCTTTTCGCCCTGTACACATGGTTCAACCGCGAGCTTGTGGAGGCCAACATCAGCAGGGACTCCCTTCGCATTTCAAAAGTGCGCGACTTCATCGACGATTTGCGCAGCGCCTGGCTTGCGGTCATAACCACAGGCGCCACCGAAGCCGCCAAGCGCGAAGTCGTGGGCATCAGCATAGCAGGATAGGCGGGGAGCCGATGAGCGTGGCGATAAACCAGGCGGAGCTTGAGCAGCGCGTGGCCATTCTCAAGCGCCTCAAGGGGCTGCTGGAGAGGCAGAGGGAGCGCTTCCGCAATTACCTGGCGCTTCTGGAAAACCAGGAAGTCGTGATCGGCTCCGGCAGCGGGGAGCAAATTCTGGCGCACGTCGAGCTTGAGGAGCAAATCGTCACCGACATTTTTTCGATTCAGCGGGTGATAGCGCCGCTGGAGGGCATGTACCGCGCCGCCATGCCGCGCGGCCTTTCAGACGACGAAATCCCGGCGCTGAAAACTTCGCTGGAAGACATGAAAATCAAGGTGCAGGCGCAGTCGGCGAAAAACCGCGAGCTTCTGTCCGCGCGCATGGCGGGGATTCGCACCGAAATGAGCGTGCTGAAAGACAGCCCATTCGCGAAAAGCGCCCGCTCCATTTACGGCAGCGTCGCCGAGCCGTCTTTCGTCAACATGAGAGGCTAGCCATGAAAGACGCGCTTGCGCTGCTCCGCGACTCAGGGGCCATGCTCGAGGGGCATTTTCTTTTGAGCTCCGGGCGCCATTCCGACCGCTACTTCCAATGCGCCATGCTGTTCAAGCACCCGAAAATGGCGGAGGCGGCGCTGGCCGAAATCGCCGAGCAGATAAGGAAGGACGTTCGCGCCAACCGCCTGGAGATCGACGCCGTTGTCGGCCCCGCGATGGGCGGGATTGTCGCGGCCTACGAGATGGGCAGGCAGCTCGGGCTTCCAGCGTTTTTCGCCGAGCGCGACGAGTCCGGGGCAATGGCGCTGCGCCGCGGCTTTTCGGCGCGGGAAGGGCAGAAAATCCTGATAATCGAGGACGTGATCACCACCGGCAAATCCTACGGCGAGTGCGCTTCGCTGCTGGAAGGCATGGGGGCGGAGATCGCGGCGCTGGCCTGCGTTGTGGACCGGCGGCAGGGCGGCGAAATTCCCTGGCCGTTTTACCCCGCCTGCAAGGTGGACGTTCAAAGCTGGGACGCCGGCGACTGCGAGCTTTGCAGGCAAGGGATCCCCCTGGCAAAGCCGGGCTCGCGCAAAATATAGCCCGCGCAAAAAGCCATGAAACCGGCGCCGCGCTTCAGCGCTGTTTACGAGGACGGGGAAATAATTGCCGTAAGCAAGGCTTCCGGGGTTCCGGTTTGCCCCGACCGCTGGGACGAGTCGCGCGAGCGGCTGGACAGGCTGGTCGAGCAGGCGCTGGGCCTTCAGTCCAGGCTTTTCACGGTTCACCGCATTGACAGCGACACTTCCGGCCTGGTGCTGTTCGCCAAAACCGAGGCGAGCCACCGCAGGCTTTCGCTTGCGTTTGAAGGGCGCAGCATCGGCAAGCGCTACATTGCCGTCGTGAACGGCCGCCCGGCCTGGAAGGAAACGGCCTGCGATCTCCCGCTGGTCCCAAACGGCAACAAGCGCCACCTGACCATCGTTGACAAGTTTCGCGGGAAAAAGTCGCTCACCCGCTTTGCGCTTCTGGGCAGCGCCGGCAGCTACAGCGTGCTGGAAGCGCTGCCGGAAACAGGCAGAACCCACCAGATTCGCGTCCACGCCGCGGCGCTGGGCTTTCCCGTCGCCTGCGATCCCCTGTACGGCAGGGACAAGGCCGTCATGCTCTCTTCCTTCAAAAAAAAATGGCGCGGCGACCCGCACGACGAAAAGCCCCTCCTGGCGCGGCTGGGCCTGCATGCGGCGGAGCTCTTCCTGCCAGCGGAAGCGCCGGCGCCGGCTCTTGCGCTCCGCGCCCCTCTCCCGCGGGACATGGCGGCGCTAATCAGCCAGATGAAAAAAAGCTCGCCCGATGTTTTTTTAGTCCAATAGGGTGTATTAAGTTACAATTTTCGCGCTCCACTGTTAGTATATTGAGAGGTAGACGATATTTGAGGAGAATCTTATGTCAACTACCAACATTATCCAACGCAGAGATTTGGAGCCGCTATGGCTCAAGGCGGGTGAAGTCGCGCGGCACTATGAAAAAGCGGGAAACTGCATTTCCGCGCTGATTGGCGCTGATTACGTCTCGGTGGAGGCTTCCAAGCATCCGAAGTGCGGGGTTTTTTGCTCGCTTTGCAAGCGCTATTATTCGGGCGAGCTGGAGTACCCGCTCTCCGACACCCCCTGCTCGTCCATGCACCGCAACGCGGTAAGGGAAGCCATACGCCTGGGCGGCTCGTACATCTACACATGCTCGGTGGGCTTCTTTTTCTGGACCAGCCCGTTTTTCTCCATGGAGCGCTTCGCCGGGGCGCTTATCTCCGGCGGCGCCCTTGCGCTTGAAACGCAGCAGGTTCTCGACAACATGTTTGAAACCTGCCATGGGGAAGTCTCCCGCGCCGAGATAGCCGGGCTCCTTGACGGCCTCCCCGAGAAAAGTCCGGGAGAAATCGAGGCGCTTGCCCAAATGATGGCGCTTTGCACGGAGCAGCTTTCCCGCCGCGACTCGGCCCGAGGCAGCCTGGCAGAGCTTTGCGCCGAAGAGTACCAGAGCTCCATGCCCAAAAGCTATCCGCCGATTCTTGTCGAAAAGGAAAGGGCGCTGCTGGCCAACCTGCGCCGCGGCGACAGCGCCGAGGCCCAGGAGATAGCGCGGGAGCTGCTTGACGGGCTGCGCGACGCGCTGGGCATAGGCGCCGGCCAGGCGGGCGACAACTTCGAGTACCTCAAGCTAAAGGCCGTGGAAATGTCGGTGCTTCTTTCCAGGTCCGGCGCCACCGCCGAAAAAAACGAGGCGCTGGTCGAGGCGAGCAGCCAGCACCTCAAGCGCATAAAGGACTCGAAAAACGCCGAGGAGCTTACCGACAACTTCTGCCTGGTAGTCGAGCGCATGGCAGGCAAAATCTTCTCTTTCCAGGGCGTGCGCCACGCCTCGGCGCTGCGCAAGGCGGAGCGCTTCATTTGGGACAACTACACCCGCAAGGTCAGCCTCAAGGAAATCGCCGACGTATCCGGGCTTTCCGCCCCGTACTTCAGCACTATTTTCAAAGACGAGATGCGCGAGAATCTCTCGGACTACCTCAACCGGCTGCGCGTGGAAAAAGCCACCACAATGCTCCGGGAGACCGATCTCCTGATCAGCGAGATTTCGGCCTCGTGCGGGTTTGAGGACCAAAGCTGGTTCTCGAAAATTTTCAAGAATCACACGGGCATAAGCCCATGCAAGTATAGACGGACAGTGGGGGTTACCCCGCTGGAGCAAAGCTTTAATGACAGGCAGGGGTAAGCAGGTTGAAAAATCAAGATTTGCTGCAGAGCGGCGCATTGAATGACGGCATCGAATTTGCCGAGGGCAGGATTGCCAGGCAGCGGAAGGTTATTTCGGTTTACGTGCAGTCAACCGGAAGCAGCGTGCAGGTTTTTGACAGCGACTGCCAGCCGGCAGATCCGGACGGCGAAGGCGCCATCGAGCAGGCCGTTTGCCAGTACTGCAAGGCCGGCGCCGAAGGCCGCTGCCGGCAGATCCACTCGAGCGAAATCAAGGAGTCGAGCCGCGAAGGCCACCTGCGGATTTACCGGTGCGAGCTGGGCCTCATGTTCTGGGCCGCGCCGATCTACACCGACGGCGAGCTCTCCGCGGCGCTGCGCGGCTCCGGCTACGCAAGCCCCGAGGCCGGCAACTTCGGCGCCTTCTGCAACAAAGCCATCGCCCCGAAGGATTTCTCCCAGCGCGTCTCGGCGCTCCCGGTTGGCGACGCCGAGAAAATCGCGTCGCTTGCCGAGATGCTGCTGCTTTGCGCCGAATCCCTTTCCGTTGGCAGCGCAAATTACCACGACATATTAAGGCTGCGCCACCAGCAGCAAACGGCCATCTCCTCCATGGTCAGCCAGCTAAAGACCCAGTACCCCGAAGGCCCGGCGCTCCTGAGCTATCCCCTCGACAAGGAGCGCCGGCTCATCGCCGTTCTTTGCCAGGGCGACAAAAAAGAGGCCGAAAAAATCCTAAACGAAATCCTGGCCGCGCTGGTGTTCAGCAACAAAGACCATTTCCACTACATCCAGATCAGGGCGCTGGAGCTGGCGGTTTTGCTTGCCCGAACCGGAACGAATTCCACCAGCGCAACCGCCGTTGAAAACAACGCCCGCCACCTGAAGCTGATCCAGGGCTCGAAAAACGTCGAGGAGCTGACCGGCATTCTGCATGAGATAGTGGAAAGCGTGGCCGAGCAAATCCTCTCGTTCAACGGCCTGCCCCACGCCTCGGCAATGCGAAAGGCGGAGCTTTTCATCAAGGAAAACCTCACCCGCAAAATCAGCCTGGGCGAAATCGCCAAGGTCGCCGGCCTTTCCGCGCCGTACTTCAGCACGATTTTCAAAGAGGAAATGGGCGAAAACCTTTCCAGCTACGTCAACCGGCAGCGGGTGGAAAAGGCCAGCAAGCTGCTTTTGGAAACAGACCTGTCCCTCAGCGAGATCGCCGCCGGCTGCTGCTTCCAGGACCAAAGCTGGTTCTCAAAGATTTTCAAATCCTTCACCGGAATCAGCCCCGGCAAGTACCGGCGCCAAGGCGGTCCGATAAGCATCCTGCGCAGCAGCGTGGCGCAGTAAAGGGCAGTATAGCACTGCCAACATTGCCTCGCAGGCCTTTGACGGCAATCAGCTTGCCGGCATTGCCATTGGCGGGGACGTTTGTTTTTTCATTAAAGCACTCCTTGCCACGCCACGTTACCTGGATTCAAAAGTCCACGTTTCGCCGTCAAAGGTGTAGGTACCCGCCCTTTTTTCATTTTCGCGATAAGAATCATCAAAGCCGTTCGGAAAGGATGGCGGCGAGTCGGGCGGCCCACGAAAACGAAGCTCAACGCCTTCGCCGATGCTTATCCTTGCAAGGGGATTGCCCGCGAAAGCCCCCCAGCCAATCCCATGAATACTATCTGGCAAAACAACATTCTTAAGCTTGTTGCCGCGAAAAGCTCCCCTTGAGATGTACTCAACACCATAGTAGATGACAAGGTTGGAAATACGGTTGTAGGCAAAGGCGCCGGGAAATACATTGCGCATCCCGCCAGGCAAGACCACCTCACTGAGTTGGTTCTCTATGAATGCGTAAACGCCAACGGTTCGGACGCTCTCGGGAAAGCGTATCTCGGTTAACCCGTTGCGCCCAAGAGCAAAGGCCCCGATTGACAAAAGAGTATCCGGAAGGGTTACCCTTTTAATGCCGCTGTCGTACAAGCCCATGGTAAGATTGTTGGCAATTTGACCTATATTGGTAACAGGAAAGCCGTTGACATGCGAAGGTATGGCGATATCCGTTTTGTTTCCATGATAGCCAAAAATAAATATTTGGGGAGATTTGCGTATCAATTCATCGCCAAGCATTTCCCATGCTTGCGAGACGCGAAAATGCTGATAATCCCATTCAACCCAGTCCCACCTCGCCACTTCCAGCGGCGGTCGACGCTGCGGCTGCTCCTGCGTAGGCTGATCGCACGCCGCAAGCAAAAACGCCGCCACGAGCAGGGCGCATGGAATATAACCTCTTCTTAACCGCATGTGGCTATCTCCAAAATGCTACCATACGAGCTCAAAAATCACATCTTCATCATTGATTGTAGTGCCAAAGGCTGCTACAAAAGCTCCTCCCTGAGGACGCATGGCAAAGTCATAGTTGAAACGCACGCTGTTGGCTGTGCCTTCCATAAGAACAAGCTGGTCGTGGTTTTGCCATTTCGTCGTTAAAAATGGCCACTCACAATAATAAAAATTAGTTCTGACTCCGCGTATGACCCACTCATAAGGCATGAAAGAATAATATCCGTCCTTCCCGCGCTCTCCCCCATCTCCAAAGTCAGGAAGCAACGGCGATTGACCTATGAATTCGATCCTCTCATTCAAAATTTTACCCTCTAAACCAAATATACTCTCACCAGCCAAGATGATTTCCATACGGTTAATGTTGTCAGCAAGCAGATGCCAATCCCCCCCAAAATTGGGGTGCAAAAGGGTCACGCTCGTGCCGGAAACTTCGATGCCGCCATTGTTGCCGCCGCCGCCAGAGCCGCCGCAGCCAACCAACGCCAGCAACGCCACTGCCACCAACACAAAAATCAGCATATTCCCAAAACGTTTCATTTTCATCCCTCCTTACCTTACCACCGTGAGGCTGTCCATGGACAAGGCTCCCCGCATCTCCGCGGAATTGAGAACGCCGGAGCCGTCCAGCGCGAAAACCTCGATGCGCACAAGGTCGCCGCGCCCGATCTGCGCGGGGCGTTGGCCCGTGCCCGTAAAAGTTATAAGCTCCGAATCCACCCTCGCGCTCGTGCCGGTCGTGAAATGGTAGAAGGCCGGCATGAAGAGCGCGTTGCCGTGGGTGGCGGGGTCCCTGTTCCGAACCAGCGCCAGCACGAAGTAGCCGGCCGCGCCTGGGTAGGCATCCCAGCTTATGACAGGGTTGTTGCTCGTGAAATTTCCGTGATCCATCCGTATGTTCATCCTTCGAGGGAAGGACACAGCGAACTCCTGCCCCGACGCGTCCCTTCGCAGGGTGAAGGTCGGCGGCGGCAGCCACGGGTTCACGGTGCTGGCCGAGAAATGGGAGCCGCTCATCATGAACGTGTGCCTTCCCGCAAAGGCGGCCTGCCGGATGTTAAGGCCGTCCGGATCCTCGAAAAGGAACGACGTTATCCGTATGCGCGCGCTGCCACTCCCGATGGAATCGTTTGGAACAAGCACGCGCTCGACTATCCCCCCGCCGCCTTCGTAGCTGCTTAGCACGGTTATAGGCGGCATTCCCGTGTCGATGAAAGTTATCTCCGTTAAAACGTCGCTGCCTATCCGCGGGGAACCGGGGACATTCACGCGCAGAACGAACTCTGTAAGACTGACGTTCCGCGAAAAGCTGAATTCGTCCACGCGGCGCAGGTTCGCCGTCACTCCCATCGTGTCTATCGCTATGACGTTGTCGAGCGACCATTCGCGTATGGGCAACAGGAGGCGATCCGGAACCTGCCTTAAAACCCGCCTGAGAGCGCGTCTTCTAAGACCCGGCGCGTCGAGGCTTACGTTGTCGAGCAGCAAGGTGCGCGTTACCGAATTGTAATGGTAGTTTGCCCAGATCGTGAAGTTGGGGTGGCTGGAAACGCGCAGGCGGGCCGCCCCGTCGTTAAAAAGCTGGACAAGCGTCTCGTCGAAGCCGACGGCGCCGGAAAGCGTCATGTTTCCGCGGAATATGCCGACCACGTCGGGACCGCTCGATATTCTCAGCACCGGATGCAGCCTGTAGCCCGTGCCTTGGTTCCATCTCACCGATTCGTCGGTGTTCAGCTCTATGTGCAGGCTGAAAAGCCTGCCGCGGGGTATGTCGAAGCCGCCCTTTAGCTTGAGGCCCGATGCCGTGCCACTAGGCACGCGCAACGGGTGCAACTCGCCGTTTACTTGGATAAGGCTCCCTTCGTCGAGAATGAGCCGAAGCTCCCTGTAAGAGCCTGGCTCAACGGAAACGTCGGAAAGGATTACAGGCTCCTGCCTGGACGCCGCAAGAATGTCAACCGTGCGGGGCTCGTAAAGCAGATGGCTTCGGCGGCCGCTTACGCCGATAAGCTCTATCTGGCGCACCGCAAGAAACAGGGCTTCAATCCCCTGTATAGCCTGGCTGCTTCTGCCGAACGCCTGGGAGCCACCGTGTATGCCTATTTCCAGCCTGGTCTCGCCTTCGCTCTTGCCATCCGCAAGGCGGCTGCTTTGCGGGCTTGACGGGGAGTCGCAGCCAAGAAGCGTCCCGAAAAGCCCTGCAATGGCAACAGCGACCGTCAAGAGACTAAGAATTCGCCTTTTGTTCTCTTTTCGCATTGCGCTACCCTCCATTACGTCTGAAGTTAGTATTGTATATTACGGCGCTGCAGTTGTCAATATGAAAGTTTCAAAAAAAGCGAAAATCGCGATCGCCACTTAAACAAAGCCATTGACAAGCGCATCAAAAGATGATATGCTTCTAATCGGAACGTACGGGACAGAGATGGGCCTGTTTGATTCAGCTTCCCATGTCCCTTGCCCCCGTTCGCTGCGTCGCAGGGGAGAGGAGGGCGATGCCAGCCTGGCATTGCGAGCCAAGCAAGCTTGAGCGAAAGCATGGAGGAATTGAAGATGAAACAATCTGAAACCGAGCGAATCTACACAGCTTCCATACGGTATGAAAAACAGCAGCGAATAAAAGCACCGCTGGTCTACAGAATCGCCGCGCTGCTTCTCCTTGCGTCGTTCGTTTTTGCTAGCTGCTCTCCTGCGATCTCGTCCTTGCTGGAAAACCCTCCGCCTTCGGGCTTGTTTGTTTTCCTGGACACGGACAACAACCCCATAGACTATGACAGAGGCAGGCTCGCGCTGCTCGTGGAGAACGAGCCCGAACTAGACGGCATCCTGATCGTGTCGGAGGTGGAGCAGAACCACCCGGACAACGACGCGGTGGTGTGGGTGCTGAACAGCAACAACGACAGCGTGGTCTCAATGGCCTACCGCTCTGGCGAGGCCTTCCCGTACAGGATGGCGATAACCATCGACGGCTACGCGATTCGCGGCGAATTCACTGACTTCGACCCCAAGACGGGGCAGTTCACAATTAAGCTTACAAGCCTGGATGACAGTGAGACGGACTATATCACGGGTACGCTAGGCGTGGATGTCGCCGACATATATCAGCGCAACCCCGATCTCACGACTACGCAGAACGCCCGTCTTCGGGCGATAATGACGACCTTGCATATTTGGGACGCGGTTTCCGCCGAGCTCGAGGAAATCGACTTCTACATGGAGCGCTCCTGGAGGAGAAGCCTCCGTAACGTCGCTCGGGTTTTTAGAGCCATTTCCGTTGTTGCGACCATTGTGGCTCCGTTCATTCCCGCGGTCGGGCCAATCATAGCAACGACGGTAAGGACCGCCGCCGTGACGCTGTCGGTATTGACCGTGATATTCCCGCCAAATGAAGAAGGTGGACCGCATGATATTTCTGAACAGCCCCGTTATCGACGGCCCACGATTGAGGTAAGGCTACGGGGATACGAAAGACCTCTAGGGAACAACGAGTTGATCGGCGATCCGCGCTATATCCCCCATGGAGACTATCTGGCCTTCGAGGTTACTATTACGGACATGGGACTACGGGGAGGCCGCGATAACCGCCGTTATGAGATTATCAGCGAGGAGGCTGAGGAGAGGTTTATTGTTCCCGTCAATCCGCCCTTTTGCGAAGAAAGCTGGGGAATGGATGTTGCTGACATGGCTGTACTCAACAACGGATGGAACATATGGCTCGTTAATTACAGTCACCATACCGTTTCTGATAAAATCGAGACATTCGTGGTTACCAGGAGGAGTGAGGGTATGACGCATGTCTTCGACGGAGGGTTGCGGTTCGTCCTACGGTTCAGGCAGGCCGTAATCATAAACGGCGCCGAGTACGGGGGGTATACTTGGCGCCAGCCCGAAGGATCCAGCTCTTTTTTTCTACAGGCGGTAGCCCCTGATAGCCGTGACGGACATCTGTTCGTCCTCAACTTCACCGTTCGAGCAGCAGCTCAAGGAGACACTCCATGAAACTATTCCTTTCCCGCAGGGCGGTTGTTCCCGCAATCCTTGCGGCGTTGCTGGCCCTTTTTGTCGCCAGCGGTTGCGACCTTTTTGATACGCCCGAACAGTCATTTGAATTTGAATGGTATACAACGCCAAACGGGCGCTTAATCGCGAGGGTGACTACGTACGCAAACATTGTCGGTCATGACATCGGCAACATGGGAAGTGACATAACGATACCCGGAAGCATCCGCGGAAGGCCCGTTACCATTGTGGATAACCAAGCGCTTTCCAGGGCGGGACTTGCCAGCGTGACGCTTCCGCGGAGCCTTGCCATAATTGGGCCTTTTGCTTTTAGCAGCAATCAAATAAAGCGTCTGGATATTCCCGAAAACGTTGTCTTTATTGACGTTGGCGCATTCGGCGGAAATCGGCTTGCCGAGCTGCATATCCCGGACAACGTAACCCACATCGAGGCCAGGGCGTTCAACCGGAATCAGCTTATCAGCGTTGACATTCCCGACACCGATATTTTTATTGGTGACTGGGCGTTCGAAAATAATTTGCTGACCAGCGTCACCCTGCCTTCCGGCATGACGCGCATAGGGTGGGGCATATTGAGTAACAACTTGCTCACCGACATTGGCTTCCCAGACAGCGTTATCGCCATAGGGTCTATGGCGTTCCAAAACAATCAATTGACCCACGTAACCATTCCCGATACCGTAACCGAAATAGGGAGCCGCGCGTTCTACCAAAACCTGCTCACCAGCGTTTGTATACCCAACGGGCTTACCCGAATCGAATCAGGCACGTTTGGCAACAACCGGCTTGCCAGCGTCGAGATTCCCGGCAGCGTAACGCATCTTGCCGGCTTTAACAACAATCTGTTTACCGAGATCGCCATCCCCGACAGCGTTACCATCATCGGACACGCGGCGTTCCGCGGCAACCAGCTAACTAACGTCACCATCCTCCCCGACACGGTCGTTCACATAGGGCAGTACGCGTTTAGCGGCAATCAACTAACCAGGGTTGTTATTCCCGAAGGCGTTAGGAGCATTGGATTTGGTGCGTTCGGCGGCAATCAGCTAACTTGCATCTACATCCCCAATACGGTCACTCGTATACATCGCTTCGCGTTTATGAACAATAAACTAACCAGCGTTGTTATTCCCGAAAGCGTTATGCGCATTGACGTAGGGGCATTTCACAACAACCGACTAACCAGCATAACCATACCTGGCGGCGTTGACCTGGAGTGGAGTTATATTAGCTCGTATCATTACCAACTCGGGATTCTCGGTTCTGCGTTCAACAACGGCTTCGAGGAGGCCTTCGAGGCCTACGGCAGGCTCGCGGGCACGTATACGCGCTCCTGCGTCGAAAGCACGGATTGGGTTCGTACCAAGCCGTAAAACGCTTGATTTCGTGCTGGATTGTGATACAATTTGGCAACTGGAGGGTCTTAAAAAGAGGAGACGCGCAATGAAGTTTTTCCTTTCCCGCGGGGCGGTTGTCCCCGCAATCCTTGCGGTGCTTGTTTTTACGGGCTGCCCGTGGACCGAGCCGCCGCGGATCGAGCCGCAAGGAATGTATTTCACCTACAGCGTGATACAGCACGATGGTGCCGACGCTCTGGTTATCACTGGTTACAGAGGCAGAAGCGACGTGGTGATCCCCGCGGAAATAGGCGGGCTGCCCGTTACCATTGTGGATAGCCAAGCGTTTTCCAGGGCGGGACTTGCCAGCGTGACGCTTCCGCGGAGCCTTGCCATAATTGGGCCTTTTGCTTTTAGCAGCAATCAAATAAAGCGTCTGGATATTCCCGAAAACGTTGTCTTTATTGACGTTGGCGCATTCGGCGGAAATCGGCTTGCCGAGCTGCATATCCCGGACAACGTAACCCACATCGAGGCCAGGGCGTTCAACCGGAATCAGCTTATCAGCGTTGACATTCCCGACACCGATATTTTTATTGGTGACTGGGCGTTCGAAAATAATTTGCTGACCAGCGTCACCCTGCCTTCCGGCATGACGCGCATAGGGTGGGGCATATTGAGTAACAACTTGCTCACCGACATTGGCTTCCCAGACAGCGTTATCGCCATAGGGTCTATGGCGTTCCAAAACAATCAATTGACCCACGTAACCATTCCCGATACCGTAACCGAAATAGGGAGCCGCGCGTTCTACCAAAACCTGCTCACCAGCGTTTGTATACCCAACGGGCTTACCCGAATCGAATCAGGCACGTTTGGCAACAACCGGCTTGCCAGCGTCGAGATTCCCGGCAGCGTAACGCATCTTGCCGGCTTTAACAACAATCTGTTTACCGAGATCGCCATCCCCGACAGCGTTACCATCATCGGACACGCGGCGTTCCGCGGCAACCAGCTAACTAACGTCACCATCCTCCCCGACACGGTCGTTCACATAGGGCAGTACGCGTTTAGCGGCAATCAACTAACCAGGGTTGTTATTCCCGAAGGCGTTAGGAGCATTGGACCTAGAGCGTTCGGCGGCAATCAGCTAACTTGCATCTACATCCCCAATACGGTCACTCATATATATCGCCACGCGTTTATGAACAATCAACTAACCAGCGTTGTTATTCCCGAAAGCGTTATGCGCATTGACGTAGGGGCATTTCACGACAACCGACTAACCAGCATAACCATACCCGGCGGCGTTGACCTGCGGTGGGGTTATATTAACTCGTATTATCAATATCACGGGATTCCTGGTTTTGCGTTCAACAACGGCTTCGAGGAGGCCTTCGAGGCCAGCGGCAGGCTCGCGGGCACGTATACGCGCTCATGCGTCGAAAGCAGGGATTGGGTTCGTACCAAGCCGCAAAACTAGCAAGCGCGGGCGGCTTTGCCGGGGCAGCTCCCTGAAAGCATTCTCTAACAAAAGTCATTGAAAGGCCGCTGGTCTTTCAGCGCCGCGCTCGCCGGCCAGAGCCTGAATCGAGGCCTGGCCCGGCGCTTTGGGCATTTTGCCCGCTGCCTCTCATGGCGTTTTCGGTAAAAGCAGAGTATAATGCCTTAACTGGAAGCGAGCCGCTGGGCAAAAAGCGCAAAAAAGCGTTTTTTTCGCAACCTTGCCCCCATCGCCCGTGTCAACATATCGTAGCCAGTGGTCTACATATTTTTGCAAGGGGGACTTATGAACACAGTCATTGATTTGCTGCACTACGGGGCGTCCACGCACGGGGACATGGCCTATTTGGGGTGCAAGGTGGAGGAAAACGGTCAGGACAAGTGGAAAACATGGAGCTTCAAGGATACTGACAGGCTTTCGGCGGTTTTTGCCGCGGCGCTGCTAAAGCTGGGATTTAAAAAAGGCGACAATCTCGCGATTCTTTCGGAGGGGCGGCCCCAGTGGGTTATCGGAGAGTACGGCATTTTGAAAGCCGGCTGCACGTCGGTGCCTTTGTCAACCAAGCTGACAGAGGGCGAAATCGTTTTCCGCCTGGATCACTCGGAGTCCAAGGCGCTTCTGCTATCGGAAAACAATTACCAAAAAGCGGTGGACGCGCTGAAGGAAACGCGCTCCGTGCCGTCCGTCATCATCATCTCCCCCCGCACTCCGGAGCTGAGCGAGATGATTGCTAAATATCCGCTGCCCGGAAAAGGCGAAATATTTTTTTACGACGACCTCGTCGCCGACGCGGAAAAGAGCTTCGATGAGTACAGGGAAAAACTGGCGGACATCGAGAAAAGAATCGACGGGGAAGATATTGTTACCATCAGCTATACATCCGGGACCACGGGAAACCCTAAAGGCATCATGCTTAGCCACCAAAACTACATTCACAACACGATAAACTCCCTCAAGGTAGTGCAGATAGAAACGGGCTGGAAGAGCCTCATCATGCTGCCGCTGGATCACGCATTTGCGCACACGGTCGGGCTTTACATTTTTGTTTACAAAGGCCTGACGATGTACTTCGTCGATTCCCGCGGCGGCGCCGTCGCCATTCTGCGCAACCTTCCGAAAAACCTCAAGGAAATACAGCCGGACTTTCTCATCATAGTGCCGGCGCTTGCGGGAAATTTCATGAAAAAAATGGTGCAGGGCGTTTCCGAAAAGGGCGGGCTCATCAAAAAGCTGTTTGAAAACGGCATCAAGGCCGGCGCAAAGCGCGCGGGAGACGGCTTCAGCAAGCCGTCCTTCGGCGCGCGCTTCGCGAATTTCCTTCCGTGGGCCATCGCAAACGCGCTTATCTTCCCGAAGCTGCGCGCGGTTTTCGGCGGCAAGATGCAGTTCGCCGTGGGCGGCGGCGCCATGATGGAAATGCGCCAGCAGGAATTTTTCAATGCCATCGGCGCCCCGATTTACCCGGGCTACGGCCTCACGGAAAACTCGCCGATTGTCTGCTCCAACTCCATGAAAACGCACAAGTTCGGCACGGCGGGGGTCATCATTCCAAACCTCGAAGTGAAAGTCATGAAGGATCGAGCCACGGAATGCGCCGTCGGGGAAACCGGCGAAATCATCACGCGCGGCGGCTCGGTTATGAAGGGCTATTACAAAAACGAGGCAGCCACGGCGGAAACCATCATCGACGGCTGGCTGTGGACCGGCGACCGCGGGCACAAGGACGCGGACGGCTTCCTGTCCGTCACCGGCAGGGCAAAAGCGCTGCTGATAGCGCCGGACGGCGAAAAGTTCAGCCCCGAGGTCATTGAGGACGCGATTTGCAGCACCTCCAAGTTCATCAACCAAATAATGGTTTACAACGATCACTGCAAGTTCACCAGCGCCGTCGTCACGATCAACGTTCCCGAGCTGAAAGCCGCGGCGCAGGCGCAGGGGCTTTCAGCTTCCGGCGATGAGGATTTGAACAAGATTCTCGGCCTTATCCGCGATGATGTTTTCGCCTATGTCAGGGTTCCCGATTACGCGGCGAACATTCCCGCGCAGTGGCGCCCCGCCTCCTTCGCCGTCGTTCCCGGCGTTTTTGACGAGAACAACGGCCTTTTGAACGCCACCATGAAAATGGTTCGCCACAAAGTGCGGGACCTCTACCAGTTCAGGCTCGACGAAGTCTACGCCACCGGCGTCGCCGACCCGATGCTCCCCGGAAACAGGGAAGCGCTGAAGGCCATTCTGAAGGGCTAGCGGGCTGGAGCCCGCGGACTCTAGCCCTTGGGGTAAAGCCCGCGGGCTTTCCGCAGCGGCGCTGATTTAGCCGGCGCTGGCAGGAAATTTAGGCGCAGCGCCGCTGGAGGCATTTCCGGCGGCGCTGCGCTGTTTTTAAAACGTGCGCCGAGAAGCGCTTGGCGCGCATTTTTGCTATTTGCGCCAAGAGCGCTGGAGGCAAAGACGGCAAAGTGGCGGTCGACAAAAAGTACCAAAACGATGTTGACATAATCCTGTCCCGCAGGCGCGACAACGGCGCCGACTACTGGGCCACTCCGGACAAGCGCTTGTCAAAAGGCTCGCCCTTTTCGACATATTGCAGCGCCGTCATGCTGCTGGAGCTTGGCATGGAGCCATCCGACCCGATACTAAAAAAAGTGGCAGATTTGTTTTTCGAAATCTGGAGAGGCGACGGGCGGTTCAAGCTTTACCCCAGCGGAGGCATTTACCCGTGCCACACAGCCTATGCCGCCAGCCTGCTGTGCCGCATGGGCTATGCGGCAGACGAGCGCCTGCAAGCAACGCTGCGGCATTTTATGGCCACCCCTTACGCCGACGGCGGCTGGCGCTGCAAAAAGTTTTCATTCGGCCGAGGTCCTGAAACGGAGCATTCAAACCCGCTTCCAACGCTCAACGCCCTGGACGCCTTTCGCTTCAGCGCATATCTCAACAGCGAGCCCTCGCTTGACAAGGCCGTCGATTTTTTGCTGGAACACTGGCTAATCAAAAGGCCGATAGGCCCGTGCCAATACGGGATTGGCAAATTGTTCATGCAGGTCGAGTATCCGTTTTGGGGCTACAACATTTTTTACTACGTCTATGTTTTGTCGTTTTACAATCGCGCAAAAAGGGACGAAAGGTTTCTGGAGGCGCTAAAAGCGCTGGAGTCCAAACTGGCCGACGGCCAGATCGTGGTCGAGCGCGTCGCGCCAAAACTGTCCAAACTTGTTTTTTGCAAAAAAAACCAGCCCAGCGAATTAGCCACAAAGCGCTACCGCGAAATCCTCGCAAATCTTGCCTAGGGGATGCCATCCGCAGCGCTCCTCAATTTGTGCTGCCCGACGCCTTGAATTCCCGCGCCAAATGCCTTAAACTGCCCGCATGGGCGCAAACGACAAGCACAAAAACAGCATGTTCTCGCTTCTTTTCAGCGATCCGGACACCCTGCGCGAGCTTTACTCCGCCATCGAGGGCGTCGAATTGCCAGCGGATGTGCCAATCGACGTCAACACGCTTTCAAACGCCCTGTTCATGGGGCAGATAAACGACGTCTCCTTCACCGTCGGCGACCGCCTGATCGTGCTGATAGAGCACCAAAGCACCGTCAACCAAAACATGCCCCTGCGCCTGCTCATGTACGCAGCGCGGCTGTACGAAAAAATCATCGACCGAATGAAGCTGTACCAGACCGGCCTAGAGAAAATCCCCGAGCCAGTCTTCATCGTTCTGTACAACGGCAAGGCACCGCACCCCGAGCGCGCGACGCTCAAGCTGTCCGACGCGTTCAAGGACGCGTCAGGCCTGCGAGCCGCCGGCGCCAGCCCGGCGCTTGAGCTAACCGTGCAAGTGTACAACATAAACCAGGGCTGCAACGCCGCGATGCTGGAAAAGTGCGAAGCGCTGGGCGGATACAGCGTCTTCGTGTCCAAGGTATGGGAATACAGCCAGACCATGGCGCTGGAAGACGCGCTGAAGGCGGCGATAAGATACTGCATCGAGAACGGCATCCTGAGGCCGTTTCTGGAAACCCACAGTTCGGAGGTGCAAAACATGCTGATAACCGAGTGGAACCTGGAGGAAGCCCAGCAGGCCTGGCTTGCACAGGGCAGGGACGAAGGCAGGAACGAGGGCATTGAGATTGGCGTGGGCAGGGGGCGGAACGAAGGCAAGGAGCAGGCAAGAAAGGAAATGCTGAACTTTATCGCCAAGGGCTATACGCTGGAGGATATCCAGAGGGAGCTTTCCGCCGCAGCTCGGGGGCAATAAACCCCATCCTGAAGGGCGAAAGCCCGCGGCTTTTTAGCCAGCGCTGCCCAGAAACTTGCGCCGCGCAGCCCTACGCCGCCAGCCTGCTTGCGCCGCGCAGCCCTATGCCGCCAACGCGCTGCACCGCACGCCTATGCCGCCAGCCTGCTACGCGCTGCACAGCCCTGTGCCGCATGGGCTATGCGGCAGGCGAGCGTATGCAAGCAACGCTGCTTGCCTATTAGCTTTCGGGATACTCATAAACGTCAACCTGGCACCAGGCGTAAAAAACCGCGCCGGAAGGGTCCGTGACTCTGAGGGTGACGATTTCCGAGCCAGCGCTAACGGCCCGCACTGTGGCAATAGCTCTTCCTTCTCTGTCGAAGCCAAACCTGAAATTTGCTCCTTCGGGCAGGGCGAAAATGGCCAGCGAGCCAAGCGCCGGGCGCTTCTTCACCTGCCCGCGTCTCATGCGCGGCAGGGGCAGCATGGCGCCTTGAATTCCCGCGCCAAATGCCTTAAACTGCCCGCATGGGCGCAAACGACAAGCACAAAAACAGCATGTTCTCGCTTCTTTTCAGCGATCCGGACACCCTGCGCGAGCTTTACTCCGCCATCGAGGGCGTCGAATTGCCAGCGGATGTGCCAATCGACGTCAACACGCTTTCAAACGCCCTGTTCATGGGGCAGATAAACGACGTCTCCTTCACCGTCGGCGACCGCCTGATCGTGCTGATAGAGCACCAAAGCACCGTCAACCAAAACATGCCCCTGCGCCTGCTCATGTACGCAGCGCGGCTGTACGAAAAAATCATCGACCGAATGAAGCTGTACCAGACCGGCCTAGAGAAAATCCCCGAGCCAGTCTTCATCGTTCTGTACAACGGCAAGGCACCGCACCCCGAGCGCGCGACGCTCAAGCTGTCCGACGCGTTCAAGGACGCGTCAGGCCTGCGAGCCGCCGGCGCCAGCCCGGCGCTTGAGCTAACCGTGCAAGTGTACAACATAAACCAGGGCTGCAACGCCGCGATGCTGGAAAAGTGCGAAGCGCTGGGCGGGTACAGCGCCTTCGTATCGAAGGTATGGGAGTACCGCCAAACAATGGCGCTGGAAGACGCAATGAAGGCGGCGATAAGATACTGCATCGAGAACGGCATCCTGAGGCCGTTTCTGGAAACCCACAGTTCGGAGGTGCAAAACATGCTGATAACCGAGTGGAACCTGGAGGAGGCCCAGCAGGCCTGGCTTGCACAGGGCAGGGACGAAGGCCGAAGCGAGGGCATTGAGATTGGCGTGGGCAGGGGCAGGAGCGAAGGGCGGAACGAAGGCAAGGAGCAGGCAAGAAAGGAAATGCTGAATTTTATTGCCAAGGGCTATACGCTGGAGGACATCCAGAGGGAGCTTTCCGCCGCAGCTCGGGGGCAATAAACCCCATCCTGAAGGGCGAAAGCCCGCGGCTTTTTAGCCAGCGCTGCCCAGAAACTTGCGCGCTGCACAGCTATGCCGCCAGCCTGCTGCGCTCTGCACAGCCTGTACCGCATGGGCTATGCTATGCGGCAGACCAGCGCATGCAAGCAACGCCGAGGAGCGCTGCTTGCCTATTAGGGCGTGTTCCCACTATGAAAACCTGAGAAAAGCTGCCATACTCCAAGCATGGAAATAAACGAGGGGACATACGGGAAAATCAGGCGCATACTGCCCGTCCAGCGCGGCCGGGTAGCGGTACAAA
>Ga0209755_10003036_pt1 | contig 21592 bp, 19 predicted proteins | sample TergutCo191P1_FD_187301 | JGI IMG/M metagenome (GOLD analysis project Ga0209755, IMG submission 187301) | Cornitermes sp. P1 segment gut microbial communities from Petit-Saut dam, French Guiana - Co191P1 (SPAdes) (version 2) | ecosystem: Host-associated > Arthropoda: Insects > Digestive system... | reverse complement strand
AAATGTTGTCTGCAGTTGGGTTTGGGTGTACAGTCGGTTGAGTACAACTTGTGCATTTGCATCGCGCTTTAACTCAATAACAATACGCATACCGTCTCTGTCAGACTCATCACGCATTGCGGAAATGCCTTCAACACGTTTATTTTTTACATTATCTGCAATTGATTCAAGAAGGCGTGATTTATTAACTTGGTATGGAAGCTCGTGGACAATTATCCTCGTGCGCCCATTTCCAAATTCTTCCATATCGCAGCGTGCTCTGATACGGATTCTGCCGCGTCCAGTTGCATAGGCTGCTCTAATCCCCGCTCTGCCCATAATGATTCCCCTTGTAGGAAAGTCAGGACCTGTAATATGCTCCATAAGGTCGTCTAGTTCAGCTTCGGGATTTTCCATGACACAAATAGTGGCATTAATAACCTCCGTCAGATTGTGGGGAGGAATATTCGTTGTCATACCAACGGCAATACCACTTGAACCATTACAAAGAAGGTTTGGGTATCGGCTTGGAAGTACGTGGGGCTGCTTACGTGTATCGTCATAGTTTGGTCGCCAGTCTACCGTCTCTTTGTCAATATCACGTAGCATCTCATCTGAAATCTTTGAAAGCCTTGCCTCGGTATAACGCATAGCCGCCGGCGGGTCTCCGTCAATAGAGCCGAAATTACCATGTCCCTGAACGAGCATATATCGAAGAGAAAAATCCTGGGCCATTCGAACCAGAGCATCATAGATAGACATATCACCATGAGGGTGATAGCGACCCATTATGTCGCCGACTGCAGTTGCAGCCTTTCTAAATGGCTTGTCAACCGTCAGGTTACTCTCATACATAGTATATAAAATACGGCGGTGAATGGGCTTTAAACCATCACGAACATCAGGTAACGCCCTGTCAATGATGACAGACATGGCATATGTAAGAAATGAATCCTCCATTTCCCTTTCCAGTGGTGATGTTACAATTTTTTGCTCAGGAAATAAAATATCTCCGGTTTTTTCCTTCTTTGGCATAAATTTACCTCCTAAATATCCAGATCTACCGCATATTTAGCATTCTTTTCAATATATTCCTTGCGAGGCTCAACCTTTTCACCCATCAAAACCGTGAAAACCTCATCGGCTGTAATGGCATCGGTCATTTTAATCTGTTTTAACACACGGGTCTCTGGGTTCATTGTAGTATCCCAAAGTTCATGGGCATCCATCTCACCGAGACCTTTGTTTCTCGTGAGGTCAACTTTACCCTTTCCATCTTCACCACGCATCTCAGCCATAGCTTCGTCAAGTTCAGTTGAATCCAAAACATATCTGACATTCTTACCGCGAGTGAGCTTATACAGGGGAGGCTGAGCAGCATATACATAGCCGCCTTCGACCAATGGGCGCATAAATCGAAAGAAAAAGGTCAAGAGTAATGTTCTAATGTGACTACCGTCAACATCCGCATCTGCCATAATGATGACTTTATGATATCTGAGCTTTGATTCATCAAAATCCTCTCCTATTCCGGCACCCAAAGCCGTTATAACAGGGGTTAGCTTATCATTTCCGTAAACCTTGTCCGCACGAGCCTTTTCTACATTGAGCATCTTTCCCCAAAGGGGTAAAATCGCTTGGAATCTGCTGTCACGGCCGCCCTTTGCACTGCCGCCTGCACTATCACCCTCGACAATGTATATTTCAGTAAGTTCTGGGTTTGTTTCATTACAATCAGCAAGCTTACCCGGTAGAGACATCCCCTCAAGGGCATTTTTTCTGCGAATATTCTCACGTGCCTTACGTGCGGCTTCTCTTGCTCTTGATGCTGTTATTGCCTTATCCAATATCGAACGTGCAACAGCAGGATTTTCTTCAAAGAATATTGTTAGCTTTTCTGTCAGGAGGTTATCTACAAATGTTCTAATCTCGCTATTACCAAGCTTAGATTTCGTCTGTCCCTCAAATTGAGCTTCCATGAGCCGCACTGATATAACGGCAGTTACACCTTCACGGCAGTCTTCACCAGAAAGCTTATCGTCACCTTTTAGCATATTAGATTTTTTGCCGTAGTCGTTTAAAACCCTTGTAAGGGCTGCCTTAAATCCTGTTTCATGCATTCCTCCGTCAGGAGTGTGTATATTATTCGCAAAGCTAAGCAAAAACTCATTATAAACATCACCGCAATATTGCAGCGCCACCTCTGCAGTTGAGTCATTGCGCTCATCTGACAGATATATAACATTATCATGCAGTGGAGTCTTGTTTCGGTTTAAATACTGTACAAATTCAATGATGCCCCCTTCATAGAGCATTGTGTCAGATGTTTCATGACCTGCACGCTCGTCAGCCGTTGTGATTTTAAGGCCCCCATTGAGAAAAGCTTGCTCACGCATGCGTGTCTTTATGATATCATAGCTAAATTCACAGTCATCAAATATCTCACTATCCGGCATGAAGGTAACTTCTGTTCCGCTTTTATCTGTTTGTCCTATAACTGTAATCTCTTGAACAATATCTCCGCGGGAAAATTTCATTTCATAAATTTGTCCGTTTTTATAAACACGTACTTCAAGCCACTCAGACAGGGCATTAACTACCGATGCACCAACACCATGTAGGCCACCGGAAACTTTATATCCGCCGCCGCCGAATTTTCCGCCTGCGTGAAGCACAGTAAACACAACTTCAAGAGCGCTCTTTCCTGTTTGCTCCTGCACATCAATTGGGATACCTCGTCCATTGTCCTCGACAGTCACAGTTCCGTTTGCACCAATTGTCACAGAAATCTCAGTACAGGCACCTGCAAGCGCCTCATCAATCGAGTTATCCACAATTTCGTATATAAGGTGGTGAAGACCCGATGACGAAGTTGAGCCAATATACATTCCCGGGCGCTTTCGGACAGCTTCAAGTCCTTCAAGTACCTGTATTTGCGATGCGTCATAGTCATCGCCCTGGACGGTTAAATCAATTATTATTTCATCCGACATTAAGATTATTCCCCTCGTTTATTCAGTAAATATACTTCCGGAACGCTTCATCAATGTTTGTGATGAAAGTTGCGAAAGATAAATTGTCATATCAGGTTTCGTTTCCTGTGTGCATACTACAAAAGATCTTGGCAGCTCATCTGACACAGATACAACATTTCCAGCTTTTTCGGCATCTGCCAAATATTTTCGCGTTATATGTGAGCCTGTTGTGTTGTCTAAATCAAATATACCGACAATCTCCTGCTCAGGAACAACAATATTTTGACCAAGATGCAGATACATCAGCATTCTCCTAACTTTCCGCCATCAATTTGTATAACAGTTCCATTTTTGACACTTTGTGCTGTACTGTCATCACAGCAGGTAATCATAACTTGTCCATTTGTTATTCTACTTAAAATAAAGCTCTGCCTTTTTGGATCAAGTTCTGATAAAACATCATCTAACAGAAGTACAGGATATTCACCCCTATCATCCTTATGGATATCTCGTTCTGCAAGTTTTATTGAAACAGCGGCCGTCCTCGCTTGACCCTGAGATGCAAATTTTCGAGCGCTCAAACCATTTATTTCAATTTCAAGATCATCTTTATGGGCACCTGAAAGAATATGACCGGATCTTAGCTCTGCTGCGCGAAGTTCCTGTTGACGCTCAATTAGCAGTGGAAGAATTTCATCCGGCTTTTTTCCGGTTGGATCTATGCTTCCCACAGTTTTATAGCCTATGGTAAGCTTTTCACAGCCATCAGAAAATTCATTATGTATACTCGTCGCTCTGCGGGACAACCCTGCAGTAAACGCAGTTCTATAATAAATCAGTTTTGCACTATACTGAGCAAGCCGTAGGTCATAGTCATCAAGAAGCTCAAGTAGTGACGGTTTTTCATGATAGTCACGTAAGATCCTTCGTTTATGCTCATATAATTTGTTAAATTCGGTAAGTGCTGCGTGATAACCCGGTCTAAGTTGCGATAGACAATGATCCATGAGTTTTCGTCTGACTAGAGAACCATCTTTTATCATATTTAAATCATCAGGGCCAAATACTACAGCCGTAAGTCTTCCTGTAAGCTCTGTCGCCTTTTTTAATTTGACACAATTTATATACAGTTCACGTCTGCGGTCTCTGTGCAGATGAGCCTCAATGGTTTGTCCACGTTCTGCAGACACAATATGGGCCTTAATAACTGTACTGTTATGGTTAAATGAAATTAAATCCTTTTCGACACAGTGACGAAATGACCTGCCAGCGGCTAAATAATATACCGCCTCTATAAGATTAGTCTTGCCTTGTGCATTTTTTCCGGAAATAACATTTACTCCATCTCCAAAATTTATAGTTTCAGCAGTATAGTTGCGAAAGCCGTTTAAACATATATTTTTTACAATCATCTTTTTTACTCTAGCGGCCTTGGGTGATTTTCCCTAGATTTAACAACTAAAGTTTCATTACCACAGCGTACAATATCACCCTGTCTGATTTTCTTTCCACGCATGAAACACGGCTCTCCTGAGACGGTAACCTCTCCGTTTTGAACAAGGATTTTTGCCTCTCCGCCTGTAGATGCAATACTTGCATACTTTAAAAGCGCATCGAGACGAATGAATTCACCATCTATCTGAATTTTTTTTACACCTTTAATTGAAATTTTTGATGAGCCTATCCTAAACTTATCATTTTTATTAGTCATAAGCCTTTAGCCTGACAGGAAGTATCATATAAAGGAAATTATTATAATCTCCTGCCGGAGATATGATACAAGGCGTAATACCAGTGTTAAGCTCAAGATTCACATTGTCTGCCGGAGCTGCTTTTAGGGCTTCCAGAAGATATTTATCATTAAAGCCTATTTCTAGTTCTTCACCATTTCCATCTATTTCACACTCATCGCTTGCCTTACCCAGTGAAGAGGCCGAGTAAAGATTAAGTACGCCATCTCCGAAAACACATCTTACGGGACTTTTTAGCTTATCACTTATTATGAGTGATACACGCTCTACTGCTGAAATAAGCTCACTTTTATCAACTTTAAGCTGATATTTTGCAGTTTGTGGAATTGAGTTTTTATAATTTAAAAATTCTCCTTCAAGTCTGCGTGAAATGAGCAGAGTATCGCCAATTGAAAACAATATATGCTTGGAACCTAATGTTATTTTAACCTTCTCTTCACCATCTGAAGCAATTCTTTCAACCTCAGTTAGAGCAGAACCTGGCACAACAAAGCTAATATTTGACACATCTGAATTTTCAAGAGCTTCTTTACGAAGAGCAAGCCTGTATCCGTCTACTGCAACTATTGTCAGCTCTCCGTTTTCAGCTTCAAACAATGCTCCGGTGTGGATAGGTCTTGATTCATTATCACTTACAGCAAAATTAGTTTGCGAAATCATTCTTTTTAAAAGAGCTTCACTTATCTCCAGTGAGTCCTGTCCGTCAACTGTCGGAAGTTCAGGATAATCTGATATCGGTGAACCTAAGATCTCAAATTCGCTCATCTCACTGCTTATCTGTGCAACATATCCGGAATTTATAGAAAGTGTTATATACTGTCCGGGCATCTTTCTGACTATCTCAGCAAATAGGCGTGCATTTAATACAATTCCACCGGGATTTTCCACATCAGCAGGTACTGTCGTAACAATACCTGTTTTTAGGTCATATCCAGAGATTTTTACACTATCCTCATGTACTTCAAGAAGCAATCCTTCCAAAAGCGGTACTGGGCTCTTCGTTGCAGCTCCTCGCATAGCTGTAAGAATAGCCGTAAGTAGCAAGAGTTTTTCACATGAAAATTTCATTTAAATAACCATTCCTTTTTTGTTTTTGTAAATTAATATATAATAATTATTATAGTAGTATAAGTAGCAGTAGAAAAAAATGTGGAAAACGATGAAAAGCGTTACAACTGCTATGTTATAAAACAAACCGAAATGTGTAAAAAGTGATGAAAGTCTACATTTAAACTGTGAAACTAACTTTTCCACAGTGTGCTAACAATTAATGTGCGTGAAAATGTTAAAAACTGATATGCTTTTAATACAGCAATGTAATTAACCCTTTGAATTGATGTTTGACGTTATATCTCTAATGACATCTGCAAAATCTGCATCTTTTTTTAGTGAATCAACTACCTTACGTTCAGAGTGCATTACGGTTGTGTGATCCATTCCGAAAACGGCAGCAGTATCCGTAAGCGAGAGATTTGTAAGCTTACGGATTAAATACATTGCGACCTGTCTTGCGCGTACGGTATTTCTTTGTCTACTTATACCTGTAACATCCTCGGAAGTAATAGCATAGTATCTGGCAGTTTCATCGATTATAGTTTCTGTGGTTGGAAGCGTATCTCTGGATCCCTTAAATATGTCCTTTAGGCGCTGGGTAACGGAAGCAACAGTAATTTTCTCATCAAGTATCTCACGATACGCAACAATCATATTAACCGCTCCTTCAAGCTGTCTAACATTTGAATTGAGATTTTCAGCAATATAATTAACAACATCATCCGGTAAGAGGACTCCAAGTTGCTCTGCCTTGTTTTTTATTATAGCAATGCGTAATGCGTCATCAGGGGGCTGAATATCTGCCAAAAGACCTGATTCGAACCTTGTTCTAAGCCTGTCCTCTAGGAGCCTAATTTCACTTGGGGGTCTGTCTGATGTAAATACCATTTGATTGCCATGCTCATAAAGCTGGTTAAAGGTATTAAAAAATTCAAGCTGAGTTTCCATTTTGCCTGCTATAAACTGAATATCATCCATTAAAAATAAATTGGCTTCCCTGTATTTATCGCGAAATTCAACCATTCCGCCCCTTTTAACGGCAACTATGAATTCATTTAAAAATTCCTCGCATTTGACATAGACGATTTTGTAATGTGGAAATTTCTTTGAAATAGAGTGACGTATAGCGTGCAATAGGTGAGTCTTTCCAAGACCTGACTCACCATAAATAAGAAGTGGGTTATACCCCTGTTTTTGACGCCCTTCACCAACAGCGAGAGCGGCCGCATGTGGAAACTTGTTTGAATTTCCTACAATGAAATTCTCAAATGTAAATTCATCTGTCTGAGAAAAATCAGAAGCCTCAGTTGCTTCCGTCATATTTTTAAGCCCGTCGTCATCTAAAATGATAACTTCAAAATCACCTGAAAAAAGCTCGTCCAATGCATCTTTTATACTTCTAACATAGCGAGTTTCGATGGTGTTTTTCTTGAACTCTGTGGGTGTATGCAGAAAAAAACGATTGTTTACAAGCTCAATGGCACGACACTCAGTAAACCATGTGGATATTGCTGTTTCAGTGAGGTCTTTTCTAAGAATGTCTAAGACCATTTTCCATACTTCATTTGCGGAATTCATAAACTCTTTCCCCTCAGAAATCAATTTAACGCGCAAAAGATATACTATCAAAAAAACACGAAAAAATCAAGTGTTTTTGCGCATTTGCGCCCTGTTTTTGGCGCATTTTCAGCCCCATTTAACCTGTCTTATAAACAAAAAGACGCTTCGCTCCATTTTAGCTGGTGCGAAGCGCAATTTTTGTGAAAATAACGACAACTACTTTGCTATTGCATTGAGTTGTTTTGTGAGGGAACTCTTTCTCCGTGCTGCCTTGTTTTTATGAATAAGACCCCTTGTTGCCGCACGGTCAACTGTCATAATGGCAGTTTTATAAGCGCTTTCGGCTGCTTCACGATCACTCCCAGATACAGCGGCATCAAACTTCTTAATGTTTGTTTTCATGAGAGATCTGGCCGCTTTATTTCTTGCGGCATACTTTTGAGAAAGCTCTGCTCTTTTTGCTGAGGATTTAATATTAGCCATGGCGTTAGCCACCTCCTCTCTTTAGGGATAGCAATTAATTAAAAAGGCAATGATTCAATCACCTTACCAATACGCGGACTGTCATTCTACCACTTAACTATTACGAATGCAAGCATTTTTTTGAAGTTGAGGGCTAATTTTTCTGAAAAGATCTAGTATAACAAGATACAGTATAAAAGTATTGGTATGCATACAATTTGTATGAAACAAATTGCTACTTTGGATGGACAACTTCTTATTCAATACAAAAAGCATTTTCGCAGCCCTATAAAGTAGCTTTTACATTTCGCACATAGTGAAAAATATACTGCTGCGCAACGCCAGCGTAGGGACTAAATATCCTATAGTCAAATCCCTTCTCAAAATGTTCATCCATTGCACGCTTTATCCATACATCGACAGGGAATGCATCAAGCATATTAAGACCAAATAGCAATACGCAGTCTGCCACCTTGTCACCCACACCATGGAGCTTTTTTAGCTCAGCCCTTGCTACATCCGGTGAACCAATTGATATATAATCAAGATCAAGCTTGCCGCTTGCAACGGCTTTTGCAGCGGTTATAATGTATTCGGCTCTGTAGCCACAGCGCGCAGGCGCAAGTTTATCAGCATCAAGCAGCGCTATCGTTTGCGCTGATGGAAATGAATAATACGTTTGACCATCTAACTCTATAGCATTGCCAAACTCTTTGCAAATTGTGGAAATGATGGATTTAATTCTGGGGATATTATTGCATTGCGAAATTATAAATGAGCAGAGAGCTTCCCACTTTTCTTGACGTAAAATCCTAATACCCGCCCCTTGTGTTGTAGCTTCCTGCATAAAATCGTCTACACAAAGCCCACGGCGTATTTCACTGTAATCACGATTTAAATCGAAATAATCCAGCCACACAGATTCAAACTCATCAGTTGTACCTGATATAAATATGCTGTTTCCATCTCGATAGATGCGAGCAGCTATACCAAACGCGACACCGGTATATGCGCCGTTTTTATCAACATTCCACCTAAAACACTGCCCACACTCAAATATTCTCTCAAGGTCAAAATCGGACACATCAGTGATTTCAACCATACAGTCACGCTGATAATACTTCATGATGTTTTCCTAACTATACACTGATTAATCTTCACACCATGCTCGTGAAACTTCATTTCATAATCAGTCATTACACCAACCGGGCCATCTTTATGCAAATCGCGGGTTACATGAAGACGCTCAAAGCCTGCGCTGTCAAGTTCCTCTAAGGAAAACTCAAACAGCGGGAGATTATCTGTCTTCATGTGAATTTCACCGCCTGGACTAAGGACATTTTTATATAAATCGAGAAAATCCCGCGATGTAAGACGACGCTTTATATGTTTGCGTGAAGGCCAAGGGTCACTAAAATTGAGATAAATTTTAGACACTTCATTAGGTGCAAAAAAGGCTGTGAGATCATCGGCCAGATTTTGAATATATCGAACATTTTTAATGTCATCATTAATTGTGCGTTCAAGGGCAATTACTATGACATTTTCAATTTTTTCAAGCCCAACAAGCAGAGCCTCGGGAACATTCTTCGCAGTTTCAACCGTAAAACGCCCTTTACCGCAGCCTAACTCCAAATTGAGTTCACGAAAGGGAAATTCTTCAAGCCATCTACCGCGAAGTGTAGTAGGCTCGGAAATAAGCAAAGATGCACATTTATCAATACGCAATCTAAGATTGGGTTTTCTTCTCATTCTCATGTGTCTGGCAAGCTCCTAACAAATTTCAGCAAGGCATCGTCAATTATTTTCTTTTCTTCATCTGTGAAATATGCATGAAGGGAATCTATTAGTACGGTGTATTTAAAAGGCACATGAGAAAGACCCGACTTTAATCTTTTCAAGCTTTTTATTGAGACCAGCTCGTCTGATACGGAGTAAATGGCCTCGACAGGTATTCGAACCTTTGGCAAAAGAGCCTTGGTTACGCTCATCAACTTTCTAACCTCGACCATCGGTGCAAGTGCATGAAAAGGCATTGAATGAGTGCGAGGAATGCTGCTTTTACCTATATATTCTTTATTAACATAATGATCTTCGTCAAGGAAAACCTGAGCTAAACGAATCCTAATATCTTCCTTTGACAGAAAAGTTAGCTCCATAGGACAAGCGATTAGAAAAATGCCGCTTATTTTTTTACAGGGATATCTGCCGGCGCACAAAGCGAGCAGTCCGCCCATTGAATGTCCAACAAGCCAGATTTTATCAAAGCTCTCAGAAAGTCTATCAAGTTCAGAGTAAAGATGTGATCTCCACATTCTATATGTACTTGAAGAAAACTCTTTTAACGTGCTGCCATGACCCGGTAGTAGAATAATCTGAGCATTGTAGCCATTTTTATGGGCCACTTCCGCAATTCTATCAAACTGACGCGGACTTCCCATAAAGCCATGAATAAAGACGATTACTTCTCGCGAATCTTTATTTTCGAGAAATCGCGGAGCATGTTTATAATTCATATCGTATCCTCCCTCATATATCGCAATTTACGAAAAAATCCTGTTAATAGTGCAGAGCATTCACTCTCAAGGATACCGCCTGTTATCTGCGTGTTGTGACCATATGGCTCCATAAAAAGATTGAGAACACTCCCGCACGAGCCTGTGAGCTCATCACGTGCGCCGTAAAAGAGCTTATCAATACGAGACATGATGATTGCTCCGGAGCACATAGGACATGGCTCAAGTGTAACGTAGAGCGCACAGCCACAAAGTCGCCAATCGCCGACTGTTCTGCAAGCCTCATATATTGCTTCAATCTCAGCATGGGCCATTGAAACCCTTTGTATTTCCCTGCGATTTCTACCTCTGCCTATAACTTGCCCAGCAGAATCAATAACAATTGCTCCCACAGGGGCCTCCCCATCAATTTCAGCCTCATGAGCAAGTTCCAAAGCTATTTTCATATATTCTTCATGATTCATAAAAATTTTTGTCCCAACTTCTACGTCATCTTTTCCAGTTTTGTTAGAACCTGCACAAAATAATTCGGTAAATCAGCCTGTAACTCAATATTCTCCCCGGTAAGAGGATGAACAAACCGCAATAAACTTGCGTGTAGGCACTGGCTAGACATACCAAGTTCGGGCTTTTTCTTCCCATAGACCATATCTCCAAGTACAGGATGACCGATATGAGCCATGTGTACACGAATCTGATGAGTACGCCCCGTTTCAAGCTGGCACCTAACATGTGTAAAACCTGAATATCTCGCAATAACCTCGAAATGAGTGACAGCATTGCGTGAATGCAGCTGTGTCACCGTCTGGCGCTTTCGATCAACCGGGTGACGTCCAATGGGAGCATCCACTGTACCGGACTGAGTTTTTAGCACTCCACGAACAACCGCATCATATTCCCTCGTGAGACTTCTGTCGCTGAGCTGAGCGGCAAGAGACAGGTGTGCCCTGTCATTTTTAGCGGCAATGATAAGCCCCGAAGTATCTTTATCTATCCTGTGAACAATTCCCGGACGCTTAACGCCACCGACACCAGAAAGGCTGTCACCGCAATGACCCAAAAGTGCATTAACAAGCGTACCATCTATATGACCTGGAGCCGGATGCACAACCATACCGCGAGGCTTATTTACGACTATAACATCACTATCCTCATAGACAATATTCAACGCAATTTCCTGAGGTATTGCAACAGCCTGCTCAGGCTCATTAAGCTCGATAAAATATATTTCACCAATAGAGGTTTTGTGGCTCTTACTAAGCGGCTTTCCATTTAGCGTAACACTGTGTAAATCAATGAGCTTTTGTGTGGCGCTTCGGGAAAGATCCGGTATACTAGAAGCGAGGAACACATCAAGTCGTTCCCCGCTGCTATTACACTCAAGCGTTATCGTTGTCAAAACGCAAATCTCCTATTTATCAGTTTCACTCGAAGTTTCAAACCCGTACTCACGAAGCAACGTATCAACGTCATAATCATCATTTTTTGAAAGTTCAGCTTCAAGGGAATTTAGTGCATCAAGTGTATTTGCTCCATTTTCATCGCTTGGGGCAGACTCATAGTATTCAAGCCACGCAGCAGGATTAACTGTTTCTGGAGTGTTAGCCTCCGGTGGAAGTTTGGTACCCAACGGGGCACTGTAACTTGAAGCCATGTACGCATCCTGATTTTGTGCTTCAGGCATGTATTGGGCAATTTCATCTAAATCCGGCTCAGCGTCAATAGGTGTTGGAGAGGCACTTGAATTGGAGAATTCATCGAAAAAGGGCTCCTCGTGCTCATGTGATACATCAGATTGTGCATACTGTTCATCATGCTGACCTACAAATGGCTCATCATGGATGTTTTCATACTGCTCTTCATCATAATCATCATAGTAATCGCTATCGTCAAGGTCAGCATCAAATGCTTCCTTTTCCTCACGAGATTGTTTGATTGATGTAGAAATAAAATGAACGCAGAATGTTATAAAACCAAGAGTGATAAAGATATCAGCAATATTAAAAATTGCAAACTGAATGAACAGGGTCTGGAACATATCGACTACATAGCCGAAAATGACGCGGTCAATAAGGTTACCGATTGCACCGCCGAGTACTGCAGCGAGGCCCAAAGTTCCCCAGAAGCCTTCTGTATAACGAAGCAAGATAAAGACAAGTATAACACACGCAACAAAAGCAACCGCGGCCAGAGGCCACCTCTGTCCTGCAAAAAGACCAAATGCGGCACCAGTGTTTTGGAGATGGGTAAGACCTATAACACTTGGGATGAGATCCATTTGCTCACCAACTTCTAAAGTGCGAACAATCCATCTTTTGAAAAACTGATCCAAAACAACAACAAGTCCGGAAAATACAAAAACCAGCACCCTGTTACCTCCCTTGCAAAACTGCGTCAAGGCAACGAGGACACAGTTCCGGATGCTCAGAGCTACTACCGACATCCTTGTCATGTGTCCAACAACGAACACATTTCGGTTTATTGCTGGCCCTTACAGCAATCGAAACGCCTGGAAATTCTGTCGCCTCATAACCATCACCTGCGGTCTTTAAAACTTCAACACCGGAGACAATAAAGAGCATTTTTAGGTTATGGTTTGCAATTTTATCAAAATCTGCGGACGCAGTATCAGCTACGTATAGAGTGACCTCTGAATCTAGTGATTTGCCAATGACTTTTTCAGCTCGTGCAAGCTCAAGAGCCTTGTTAACATCTGTACGCAAGCGCATCAACTTATCCCATATAGCGTCCTGCTGAGCGGTGAAGGAGTATTTTGCATAGGGCTCAGGCATTGCATTGTATAGCACACTTGCGCTGTCAGCGCCTCTGTGATGTGGCATTTGAGTCCAAATCTCCTCTGGGGTGAATGCAAGGAGTGGGGCGAGCATACGTACAAGTGCATCAAGGATAATGTATATAACAGTTTGTGCACTGCGGCGCGGCACACCATCAGTGATATCGCAGTAAAGCCTGTCCTTAATAATATCCAGATAGAAGTTTGACATATCCACCGTGCAGAAGTTATGTACTGCATGATAAATGGTGTGGTACTCATATTTTTCATAAGAAGCTCTGACACTTGTTATGAGCCTGTTCAGCCGTGCCAGTGCCCATCTATCCAGCTCAGGCATATCTTCAAGCGCAACCTGATTATCTGGGTCAAAGCCGTTGAGATTACCGAGAATAAAACGGGCGGTGTTGCGGATTTTAAGATAAATGTCGGAAAGCTGTTTAAGAATATCCTTGGAAATTCTCGTGTCAACCTTATAATCGCTGGAAACAATCCATAGACGCAAGATATCTGCACCATAATCCTTGATGACATCTTCGGGCGGAACCGAATTACCAAGGGATTTATGCATTGCCTTGCCCTCTCCGTCAACAGTCCAGCCATGAGTGATAATTTGTCTATATGGTGCAACACCGTTGGTTGCAATGCTTGTGAGCATAGAAGATTGGAACCAGCCGCGATACTGGTCGCCGCCCTCTAAATATAAATCGGCGGGAAAACTCAAATTAGGGAAATTACCGGAGCTTAGAACATCGGCATGAGTTGAACCGGAATCAAACCAGCAGTCAAGGGAATCAGAGCCTGCTGTAAAGCCTTGAGTACTGCAATGGGGGCATTTAAAACCATTCGGTAAAATATCACCAGCATCCATTTCATACCATGTATTTGATCCCTTTTGTTCGAAGAGATTGGCAACCGTGTCAATTGTTTCAGGCGTGCATATGGGTTTTTCACAGGTATTGCAATAAAAGACCGGTATCGGCAGACCCCAGTGGCGCTGACGAGATATACACCAGTCAGAGCGCTCAATGAGCATTGACTTCATACGCTCCTTTCCCCACTCAGGAATCCATTTAATTTCATCGCAAGCATTGACAGCGGTTTCTTTCATGGCCTCTACAGACGCAAACCACTGCTCCGTCGCACGGAAAATTATTGGATTTTTGCATCTCCAACAGTGCGGATATGAGTGAACTATATCTTCCGATGAAAAAAGGGCACCGGAAGCTTTAAGATCTTCGATAATTGCAACACTTGTTTTAGAATAAAACATACCTGCATATTGCAGAGCATCCTCGGTCATGACACCGCGGTCATTGACTGGTGTGAGCATTGGAATTTGAGGGTATTTGCGGCAGACAATAAAGTCATCAACGCCGTGACCTGGCGCCGTGTGGACACATCCGGTACCCGCTTCAATAGTAACATGATCACCCAATATAACGAGCGATTCGCGGTCATAAAATGGATGCTGTGTTGTAACAAGTTCTAAATCAGAGCCGGAAAGCTTTTTTAATATGGTGTACTTATCAATGCCTGCCTGCTCAAATACAGCTTTGGCAAGCTGTGTTGCGACGATGTATATTTCACCGCCTGCTTCGCAAACGGCATATTCAATCCTTGGACCAACAGAAATTGCCACATTGCCAGGAAGGGTCCACGCAGTGGTTGTCCAAATCAAAATGCTTGCGTTTTCGGCATCGGGAATATCATCTAATATACCCTTGTGGTCTTTTATCTTAAACTTGACAGTAATTGCTGTACAAGGTGCATCGGCATATTCAATTTCAGCCTCTGCAAGCGCAGTTTCATCATGTGGACACCAATAAACTGGCTTGAGCCCCTTGTAGATGAAACCCTTTTCATACATTTTGCCGAAAACTCGAACCTCTTGTGCCTCAAAGGATGGGGACATCGTCAAATAAGGATTATCCCAATCGCCTATAACACCAAGGCGTTTAAATTGCTCACGCTGCCTGTCAACATACTCAGATGCAAAATCATGACAAGCATTACGAAACTCAGGAATAGACATCTTTTTCCTATCGAGCTTGTTTTTCTTAATTATGGCGCTTTCAATAGGCATTCCATGGTTATCCCATCCAGGAACATATGGAGAATAATACCCTGTCATATTTTTTTCACGGACAATAATATCCTTGAGGATTTTATTCATAGCAGTTCCAATGTGGATGTCGCCATTAGAAAAAGGTGGTCCGTCATGCAGAATAAAGGTCGGTTTACCCTTGTTTTTTTCCATCAATGTCTCATAGACTTTATTTTCAAAAAAGCCCTTGAGCATGTCGGGTTCCCTCTTGGGAAGTCCTGCGCGCATGGGAAAGTCAGTTTTTGGTAAATTTATGGTTGTGTTGTAGTCTTGGGACATTTGGTATCTCCTCCTGCTAAGCGTTTGCGGTTGTAAGGCGGAAAATATTCCACCGAGTTGTGTATTGTTAAATTCGATGCAACGGCTGGGGCAAGCCCCAGCCTGAATTAATCTGCATTACACCAGCCAATTAATCGTTATTTTCGAAATTTGCGCCAAACTTTAAATCGTCAAAATCAAATCGTGGTCTGGGTGATATGGATGACTCACCCTGCTCTTGAAAAACCTTAGTCGGATCTCCATCATCGTCATATAGTAAATCGTCAAGGTCATCTTCTTCGTGATTTGTAGATTGATCGGGAGCGACATCATTATGTTGGGCTGACTCAGGTAAATCAGACGAAGTGATTTTCCCAACCGCACTATCAATTTGCTTTGCAACATCAGCAATTTGCTCCTCAGATGTAGGAGGAGGCGGTGCTGAATTTGTCTCAGGCACAACAGCTCGGCGGGCAGTTTCAAGCTTTAGCAAAAAGTCTGAATGTCGCTGCATTATTGCCTGTGACAACTGTATGAATTTGGCGGTTTCCTTAGATGCTATTTTCAACTTGGCTTCCTCGTCAGCGACAAGCTTTGCCACTTGAGCAACTCTGGCAGTTGCCTCTTTATCCGCACTTTTAAGCGTTTCTTCTTTTTGCTTATTAGCCTCGACAGTAATTTCTTCGCCCATACGCTGTGCAGTTAGAAGAGCCATTCTCATTGCATCTTCTGTTGAGCGATATTCCTCAACCTTTTCTACCAAAACCTTCAACTTGCCCTTCAAAATAGCATTTTCCTTGTATAAAGCTGAGTAATCTGCGGACAGAGATTCTAGAAAGTCATCGACTCCCGTCATATCATATCCGCCAAAAACAGCCTTTACAAATACTTTGTCAGTTATTTCCTGAGGAGTCAGCATTTACTCACAATCCTTCCGTAATGTGTCTAATATATTTTGGACAAACACCTACAATCGGCGTATTTCAGCCGACAACGGTATCGCCGGTCGAGAATGCTTGAGCGGGGATATTTAATTTATAACTTGAAAGAAATAAATTTATCACCCCGAACTCGCTAAGGCACGACCGAGCAAAGGTCGATGCAAGCGAAGTTAAAGACTTAGAAATAAAGTCCGTTGTTTTCAAGCTCATCGATCAAATCACCAAGCAAGTCAACGTTATACGGTGTGATAAGATAAGTATTGACTGCGACCTTTTTGATTTTGCCATCTTGAGCATAAGCAACACCGCTGAGAAAATCCACCAAACGGCGAGCGACATCTTTGTTTGTTTGCTCTAAATTTAAAACAACAGTACGTCTTTCACGCAGATGATCTGCGATTTCAGCGGCGGTTTCAAATCGCTCAGGCTTAACAAGCACGACTTGAAGCTGTGCCGTAGCATGAATATTGACCACCTTGTTATTGGGAGCGCTTCGTTGGTCACTAAAGTCACCATAAGAGCTCCTTGCCTGCGCCGTTGTCTTTGGCGGCGGAGGTAAGTCGTCAGACTTGAGCGGTTGAAAATCTTCAAAATCGTCCTCATCATCATAAGGTTTGGTTAGTTTTTTAAGCTCGTTTAACAATCCCAATTTAGGAATCCCCCTTAACACTTACTAAATCAGCTCAGCGTGTGCCGAAGATCGCAGTTCCGATTCTAACCATATTAGATCCGGCGCGAATCGCATCAGCATAGCTGTCGCTCATGCCCATAGATAGAAATTGCACAGAGTTATTATCATATTTTTTTGCCCTAATGTCAACAAAAAGCTTTAACATTGCGTCAAAATAGTAACAATTTCTTTCATTTTTTTCATAAATAGGTGGAATTGCCATCAATCCGCATACACGAATGCCATGGAAGTTAGAGGCAATTTCGATAATTTCATCAAGACTATCGGGCAAGATTCCAGACTTTTGCGGCTCTGCGCCAATATTAATCTCAATTAAGATATCTTGCACTATTCCGAGGGAAGTTGCTTTGAGAGATATTTTTTCAATGAGAGTAAGTGAATCAACTGACTCAATTAAGTCGCACACTCCGACAACCTGCCTGACTTTATTTGACTGTAATGTGCCTATAAAGTGCAAAGGCGAACCACTGTAAGCGCCCTGCTCATTTTTTTGAAGCATTTCCTGAACGCGGTTTTCGCCGACGGCATCGACACCTGCACAAATTGCCTGCCTAACCTCATCGGCGTTTCGGGTTTTTGATGCGGCAACAAGCCTAATTTCAGAAGGACTACGCCCTAAACTAATAGCGATATCCGCAATTTCATCTCTAACACGCTTAATATTATCTTCAATGCTCATTATGATAAGGCCTTTCTTATGTTGTATTACCCGACAACTCTGCCATGATAAAGATTGTTTCCTCTAACAATAATAGTTGAACCCGGACGCAACGCTGAGCCGGTATGGAGACCATCAGGCACTAGATAAATGTCTTCGTATTCTAATAGGATTTCAACATTTACACGCTCTGCACGAACACCTGTTTGGATAAAGACAAACAAAGTACCATCATCATCAAGATGGATAGCTTCCTTGGGTATACGAATACCGGTAGTAACGTCAAAGACGACCTCAGCCCGAAGCTCACGCAGATGTGTTATGTCATGCAGACCTCTGTCGCTGGAAAAAACCACAACACTCATGCCATTTTCATCGGCACGGCCAATGCTTTCGACTGTCATTAGCTTGTCAGAATGAAAGGCTCCGTAAAATTGTAATGTTACCCGACGACCCCGTGACAGCCTCAATGCGTCTTCTGCAGACATTACCGATGCAAAATACCACCTAATTGATGTTATAAGCTTTCCTATACCTGTAGTTCTTGCTGGGCTGTCAAAAAGGTCTTCAAGCTGTGAAGGCGAAATATCCGCAAGGTCGTCGGGAGAAATGTGCTCAAATCCGTCAACAACCTGTGAGAACGTTCCGCTGACCGGGGCACGAAAGGTTCTGACACCATCGCGTCTGCGTTCGAGGGCTTCAAGCCTAGAGCGCATCAAAACCAAAGCAGTTTCGTCAGGAGTTTCGGTTTCAAAAATAAGGGTTTCAATATTTACAGACATCTCATCTAACCTACTTAAATCACCGCCATTTACAGCCATTGATAACTCCATTACACTTTCAAGGCGGGACGCTTCAACTGAGCGGCTGCCTTCAGCGGCTTCAAGCTGTGCAATACGTGCTCTAAGCGAGCGAATCTCGCTTGCGGCTTCAAGAGCAGAACTTGTCAAATATTCAACAGCGACCTCCTGATTTCTAGAAACCCGGACCCCATCAGCGACAATGGGTAAAACAGCCCTGCCACTCTCCGGCATAACAGTTTCCGTGCGCACAATAAATCCAGAAGCAGGAAAAGTTTCCTCAATAGAATAGCTGATTGCGGGACGTGTTTCAAGCGTGTTCATCACAGCATTGTATACGGAGATACCAATATATGCAGCAACCGCGAGGAACAATACCGCTGTGGTAACCCTTATAAAAAAATCACTTCTTTTCATAATCTTCTGCCAACCTCTGCGCACAGTCGAGAGTATCGATGTGCTTATCCCACTTTACCCACTTAGTTTTGTCATCGCGCCTCAGCCAAGACAACTGCCTTTTTGCATAACGGCGGGATTCCATTTTAATTGTATCGATGGCCTTACCCATTGTAACTTCGCCAGAAATAGCCTGAGCCATCTCTTTATACCCAATTGCTTGCATAGATGTTGCATTAGGCACAACGCCCATCTCAAAAAGAGTGCGCACTTCCCGCTCAAGCCCGCTTGAAATCATAACATCAACACGCCTATCGATTCTTTCATATAACTCAGCCCTATCAGCATATGTAAGTGCAATCTTTGAAGCGGCATATCTGGGAGGAAGTGACTTAGTTTCAAAATCATGCTGAGAGATGGTTTTACCGGTTGTTTTAAAAACCTCAAAAGCACGCACAATTCTTTTTTTATCGTTTGCATATAACTTTTGAGAAGAAAAATAGTCAAACTCACGGAGCCTTTCGAGCATTTCATTACCGCCGACTAAATCATACTCAGCTTCAAGCGCCTTGCGAAGCTCACTATCACCTCTGGCAGAAAACTCACGACCAGAAAGCAAAGACTCAATATAGAGCCCGGTTCCACCGACAAGGATAGGCACCTTGTTTCGACGGAGTATATCACCAACACATTGAGAGGCATCATCTATATATCGTGCCACGGAATAGGTATTCCAAGGTTCTACAATACCTATTAAGTGATGAGGGATGCCTTGCATCTCATCAAAACTAGGCTTTGCCGTACCGATATCCATGTGTTTGTACACCTGCATAGAATCAGCAGAGACAACCTCGCCATCAAGGAGCTTTGCAAGTTCTATACCCACCGCTGTTTTACCCGTTGCAGTTGGGCCTGTTATTACAATAATTTGGGACAAATGGGACAGATGGACGGTTCTTGTGTCCTGTTTTTCCTCGCAATCACAAATCAAATTCTCTTAAACCTCTTATCAAGCTCTGTCTTTGAAATCTCAAAAAATACCGGACGTCCGTGGGGACAATGTGAGGCCTCGCCGGAAAAAACCTTCTTAGCAAGAATTTCTAGTTCTTGTGCACCGGACAAGCGCCCAGCTTTAATTGCGGCTTTACATGCAATCATTCTGAAAATTTCATCAAGTTTAGTTGTATCTGCCGATCCGCCGAGTTTAAGATGAGCGCATATTTCGGATAACACAGATTCGGCTTCACCAATGTCAATCTCGGAAGGAATCTGACGAACGGCAACCGCGTCATCACCAAAACTTTCAACAGAAAAGCCCAAACTATCGAGCAAAGTCGAATTATCAAGTAAAACAGAAACATCGTAGACACCATGGCGGCAAACCACCGGAGTAATCAGGGTCTGTGACATAGGCGTAAAGGTACTGCTTTTGAGTGCGTTGAAATGCAGACGCTCATGAGCTGCATGTTTATCAATAAACCATATGCTCTGATCATATTGAGCTATAATATATGAGCTAAATGCCTCTCCGAGAACACACACAGAAATTCCCATATCAAAACTCTGCTGTTTTTGCCCCAAGCCTTCTTGCTCAAAACCTCTATCCTGTTTGTGGGAATGATCATTGTCTGTATGTTTTTTGGATGCAGGTAGCCCATCGCCTAAAACGCTGAGTTGTTCAGTAGGATAGCTTGTTTGAGTGCGATCACTCACGTCAGGGCTTCGATATGGATTTGAGTTTTCAGATACAAAAGCTTTGCGGTAATCCTCTGCCGTCATAGATTTAAAGCCGCCGCCGCTAACGCCGCGAATAATCGCATGTGTATTTCGAGTGCTCATATTCGATTTTGGATGGGATTCACTCTTTACGGCTTCGGAGTTTGCACCGCTGCCAGATAACAAACCTTTTGTAAGTATAGTTGCTATAGGCTCCTGTGCAGATGAGCCAACACTTTGCATAGAGCGTTCCAATGCACTTAAAACTGCATAATAAACCCCATCGAAAATCTGCTTATCGGAAGCAAATTTCACTTCTGTTTTTGCGGGGTGGACATTTACATCAACATCGCCGAGCCTTGTCACTATATATAGCGCACAAGCAGGAAACCGACCGGAAGGAAGCAGATTGTCAAAGGCTTTCTCTAGCGCCATTTGAAGGGTAATGGAGCGAATGGGTCTGCCGTTTACAAAGAAAAACTGATAGCTCCTATTTCCTCTGGCGGCATTTGGGGATGAAACAAAGCCGGTTACGGAAACCGTCTCATCAGAGGAATCTGCGCTTAGAAGACCTGCGGAAAATTCTCTGCCGAACAGACTATACAAGCAAGAATCTACGCGCGAGTCGCCTGGCGTGTGGTAATCAACCTTGCCATCTTTTATAAAGCGTACGGAAACATCGGGGTGAGCAAGAGCACTGCGTAGTACGGCAGAAGCAACAGCGGAACCTTCCGCGCGATCTGACTTCATAAATTTGAGGCGAGCGGGAGTGTTGAAAAACAAATCTCTCACAATAATTGTGGTGCCTTCAGGGCAACCTGCGGGAGAGAAGTCAACAACCTCGCCAGCTTCAAGCCTGAGACATACGCCCTCTTTAGCGCCGGGTTCTCTTGTCAGCAACTCAATACGTGAAACGGCTGCAATCTCTGCCAGTGCCT
>Ga0209755_10003035_pt1 | contig 21600 bp, 26 predicted proteins | sample TergutCo191P1_FD_187301 | JGI IMG/M metagenome (GOLD analysis project Ga0209755, IMG submission 187301) | Cornitermes sp. P1 segment gut microbial communities from Petit-Saut dam, French Guiana - Co191P1 (SPAdes) (version 2) | ecosystem: Host-associated > Arthropoda: Insects > Digestive system... | reverse complement strand
TTATACCATATCGCAATGCATTACGCAACTATTATTCGCAAATATTTGACAAAAATATTTGCCCCTCGGACATTGAAATATCTATGTTATTGTTTATTCTTGCCTCAGTGGGGTAGCAGAACAAACGCGGAAATTCATCGCGAGGAACAAGCATACAAACAAGAGTGTGTAAATAGGATACTCCTTGACCCTGCATTTTCGGAACTGCACGAAAATCAGCGATTTCAAAGATTGGCACAAAGGTTAAAGGAAATATTGTAAAGGAGTTTTTAGTAAACGATACTGGGAAGGGAAAAAAAGAAATTGAAATTCATTTTATTTTAGAGTATACTCATCTAAGAGTATACTCTATACTAGTATTTAAAACCGAATCGTTATGGAGAATTCACAATGAAAACAACTTATATTCCAAAAGGCGTGTGCAGCAACAGGTTCGAGCTAGATGTCGAAGACGGCATAATTAAAAATATTGAAATTTTCGGCGGGTGCCCGGGGAATTTATTCGGACTTTCAAAGCTTGTCACGGGGAAGAAAGTCACCGAAGTAATAGGGGATTTAGAAGGCATTACCTGCGGGCAAAAGAAGACATCTTGCCCGGACCAACTTGCGCAAGCACTAAAATCGACCATTTCAGCATAGCTATTTGCAGATACTTCGCAAACATCATATCATCTGCTATCAAAAAATTTTTATATGCGATGAGGTGAAATCTTGCACGAAGACGCAAAAAAATCAGATAGGGATCATGCCCTGATTGGGGTTTTAACACGACTTGCTGAAGAAATGCAAGAGCAGGATAAAATGCTAGCCGATGTTATATCACGTCAAACTAATTTAGGCAAGGGATTAGAGGCAACCGAGCAGTACATAAGGCGTAAGCAAATTGAAGTTGATGAAGCACACAACAAGATGATGGATTCATTTCATCACTATCGCTCCGATATGCTCAAACTGGTCAATGAGCAGGATACTATCAATCGAAATATTTCAGACCTGCAAAGCGTGGTTAAAACGACGACATTCACATTAGACAATACAAATCATATGCTTACAGCTCTTGACGAAAGGCTGTCCCGTCTTGAAAAGGTTACGGGGGAGCAGATTGCGCATACCATGAAACAGCATGGCTCTTTGCAGGAAGCACTTGATGAAAGCGGTCGTGAAGTCGCAAGGCTTCACACGGAAACCGAAAAGCGTATAGATGGCTTCCACCGTGAAACAGCGGAGCAGCTTGACAAATCCAGCCGTGATTTCTCAAAGCTCCACGCAGACACCGAAAAACGCATTGACGATTTCCACAAAGACACGTTAGAGCAGCTTGACAAATTTCAATATGAAACGACTCGGCGCTTGCTACTACTGGACAGTATTGTTAATTCGATCCAGACATTGCTCGTTCGTACAGATCCGGAGCTAAAGAAAAAGCCGTGGATAGTCAGAGTATTCAAAAGAATATCTACATTTTTTCGCTTCAAATTGCCATTTTTGCTGAAAAAAAATAAATTTGAATAAGAAATTGCTAAAGTTGCAACAACAAAAAACCTAGTCCTGCTATAAGATGAGGATAGGGGTTTGAAACCAGTAAGGAGGGTCACTATGCAATACGGGTATTTTGATGAAAAAAACAGGGAATATGTAATCACAAATCCAAAGACGCCGCGGGCGTGGGCGAATTATTTAGGTTCGCCTGATTATGGCGCAATCATTTCAAATAACGCAGGGGGCTACAGCTTTGTAAAATCAGGTGCGATGGGGCGAATTATAAGGTATCGCTTCAACTCGGTGCCTAACGACCACCCCGGCAGATACATATACATGCGCGACCTAGAAGACGGAGATTTCTGGTCTGCTTCTTGGATGCCCGTCGGCAAGCCGCTTGACGTTTACAAGTCCGAGTGCCGCCACGGAACGGCATATACAGTCATTTCATCAGATTACAGAGATATTAAAACCGAAACGCTCTATTATGTTCCAATCGGTGCGGAGCATGAGGTGTGGCGCATTAAGATAAAAAACGAAGGTGATAAACCTCGTAAGCTTGCCGTTACAGGCTTTGTGGAACTAACAAATGACCCCGATTACTCGCAAGACCAAGTTAACTTGCAATATACGCTTTTCATCTCTCGCACACATTTCCACGGCGACCATATAATTCAGCGTTATAACGACAACTTTAAAGACCCGACAAAAGAACGCTTCTTTGGCATCGCAGGGGCTGAGGTGTCTGCGTACTGCGGCGATAGAGACGTTTTTGTCGGCTCTTACCGCAGCTACAACAACCCGGCTGCAATGGATAATGGTCTGCAAAATGACCTCAACTGCGGCGGCAACTCCTGTGGTGCGCTGCAAAGCGACATAGTTTTACAGCCCGGCGAGACGAAAGAAATCACATACCTGCTGGGTGCAAAGCCACAGGCGGAGGCAGCCAAATTGATTGCAGGGTATAAGGAAAAAAGTCGTGTTGAAAAAGAGTTAAATGAGCTGCTTGAATATTGGCATGGTAAACTCGATAATTTGCAAGTCAGCACACCTGATGAAAAGTTCAACAACTCAGTCAATGTCTGGAACGCATACCAGTGCTTTATAACATTTATCTGGTCGCGGGCTGCATCGTTTGAATATTGCGGACAGCGAAATGGATTCGGCTACAGAGATACAGTGCAGGATATTCAAGGCATAATGCATCTTGCTCCCGAAATGGCACGCAAGCAACTGGAATTTATGTTATCAGCGCAGCTTACAAACGGCGCGGGGCTTCCGCTCGTTAAGTACGACCACAAAGCCGGAAGTGAAAATACACCCGAGGATGAAGATTATATAAGAGAAACAGGGCATCCGAGCTATCGCGCCGATGATGCGCTGTGGCTGTTCCCGACGGTGAAAAAATACATAGACGAATCAGGCAATGCGGCGTTTCTTGATCAGGAAATTTTATTTGCAAATAAACCTGAAAAAGCCTCCGTATACGAGCATCTGAAGCGTGCCGTTCAGTTCACGCTTGACCATCTCGGCAGTCACGGATTCCCTGCTGGGCTTCATGCCGACTGGAACGACTGCCTAAGGCTCGGCAAACTCGGTGAATCCACATTTGTTTTGTTCCAGTTCATCTACGCCATGCGCATTTTGAAAGATTATGCGAATATGAAAAACGATAAAGATTATGTGGCATTTCTGGAGTCAAAACTTGCCGATATTTGTGAAAAAACGGACCGCTTATGCTGGAATCAAGACCGCTGGATTCGCGGATTCAGGGAGGACGGCACTGTGATTGGCAAGCGAGATGACCCCGAAGCATCTATGTGGCTCAACCCGCAATCATGGGCTATCATATCGGGCATGTCATTTGAAGGGCAAACCGGCGATGAACGCGCAAAACTCACGATGGACAGCGTGTATCGCGAGCTGAACACTCCGCACGGTACAATGCTCATGTACCCCGCATATGAAAATCACTCATTTGACGGTGCGTTGATGACCTGCTTCAACAAAGGATTTAAAGAAAATGCAGGCATATTCTGCCACTCTCAGGGGTGGTCAATATTAGCCGAGGCGTTGATTGGTCGCGGAGACAGAGCGTTTGAATACTGGCGTGAAATCAGCCCTGCGTACATGAACGAAAAAGCCGACATACGCAAGATGGAGCCATATGTCCACGGGCAATTCATCGAGGGCGTTGACAGCCCGAACCCCGGCCGTGCGCACGTCCACTGGCTGACAGGCACAGCTTCAACAGTCATGGTGGCCATAGTCGAAGGGATTTTAGGACTAAAGCCCACACCGGACGGAATTGCGATAAACCCATCAATCCCAAGCGAGTGGGATAGCTTCAAAATGGTGAAAAACCTAAGAGGCAAAAAGCTAAACATCACAGTCTTAAACCCAAACGGCAACCAAAGCGGAGTAAAATCAGTGTCAGTAAACGGCAAAACCCTCGACGGCATTTTTATCCCCGACAGCATACTCGGCAACGAAAACGAGATTACTGTTGAGATGTAACATCTGGATAATGATTCAGCAATCAAAATGCGTACACTGTTGACAATGTGTACGCATTTTGCTATAATTAAGCCATAAAAGGTGGTGTTTACTATGGTGGTGTTAAATGCAACGCAGGTGCGCAAAGAGTGGAGTTCGGTTGTTGATACTGTGATAAGGGAAAAGCCGCAGTTTATCAAGAGGACAAGAGATAGAATGTTTCTTGCAAACATTGAACTGCTCTCCGAGTTTTTATCTGCATATACGTTCAGTGCAGAAACCTTTACCGAAGACGATGGGTCAATCACTTTATCGCTCAATGAACTGGATTTAGTAGAAAATGGGAAAAATGAGAAAGAGGCAGTTAATAAACTCGCTGAGGCTATTTATGAGTATGCCGAGGAATATTACAACGACTTTGCATATTGGTCACGAGGTAACAGAACTTCCCACAAACCTTATGTTTTTAAAGCACTTGCACTTGGTAGTGTCGGAGAGATAGGAGAGCAAATTTTATGCCGTCGTGGAAAGATTTGAGAAAATTCTGTGAAAGGGATGGTTGGGAACTCTACAAAAATACCGGCGATTACTACTACAGAAAAGCAGATGACGACGGCAATATTAGACGAACCAAAGTTTCAAAAGGCACAGGGGAAATTCATGGCAACCTATGGCATGAAATCTTGAAAAAGCAATTACAAGTCAGCAAGGAATACTTTAACAGTAAAACGTAAATCCGCATTGCGTGAGGGCAAACTGCTGTCAGGGTTATCTTTGGGTGGTTATGGTTATGGCATTTTATTCATTATCCACTAGTAGTGCTGTATAGTACTTCCCCCGTTTTTATGACTTGCTCGACAAAACCGCTTGGGTCACTCGTTTCGTCAAGAAGATGGGGTTCTACGTCTGTGAAATCATCTTTATTCCATCTTATTTTCTGTAATTGTATAAGAGTATTATACCAATCCTCTTTCTTGACATCATTAACCAACACCGCAATGTCAATGTCGCTCCATTCGTGAGGAACTCCGTTGACATATGAGCCAAACAAGAATATTGAAATGGGATTGAGAATCTTTTGGACTTCATCTGAGTACATTCGGGCTATTTCTCTAGCTCTTTCTTTATCCAACATAAGAAAGTCTCCGTTTCTTTGCATATTTGCTTGCATTTCTCGGCGGTAAGCGTGCTTGCAATGTTTGATTTGTACTCCGGGTATCGAGATTCTATGTTAAGAGGCTCTAACTCTATAAGGAAGTTTAGCTGTTCTTTTGAAAAACGGTTCAGCAAATCTCCTTTATCAGCCAATTTCTTTAAGTCGTGGATTTTAGGTGGTAGTTCACCGGTTTTGTTAGCTACAACAGCTTTCAAAGACTTTTCAACGACCATGTGACAAAAGAAACCCATGTGCAATAAGCGTTTCTTTTTACACAGCAACTTAGCAGTGTCTAAATCATCGTGTGCAAGGTCAATCCAGTATTTGACTTTATCGTTCACCGCAGTTACCCCTAACATTGAAGTTACCGTTATTATACCCCAATCCGCATAGCATGACAACAAAAAATAAGCACCCTGAATGCAAAAAGTAGAAGTTGTGGTGATTATATGATACAATCCGGTTTGTTAGAGAATAATTTTGTTTCGGGAGTTGTTTATTTGTGGAGTACGATATTGTAAAGGTTACTGATAGTAATTATTATATGTTTGACGATATGATTTTTTATCGCGGTCATGAGCGCTATAAAAATGAAGATGAATTAAAAGAGACACGAGACTTTACTGCATATTACACTGCTTTGCAAACACAATCATTCCATGTTTTCACCGCCAATTGAGCAGACAATGTGTAGGACTCCATTTATTTCCCCCTAATCCCAACACTTACCTCCCTCACCAAAACCCATCCAGCTCACTCATAATTTCATGCGCGGGAAGTATTGTTGATTCAGCAATGCTTCTTCCTGTTTTTTGTAAATAATACTTAACCATATGATAACCGCAAGCATATCCTGCACAATATGGCATACCTACCTCAAAATATCCCTGCGCCTTTGCGATTTCATCTCCATACAGATAAGGCGTGAGATTTTCAAGCCCCGACACGTCAAGCGCATCTTTAAGCAGCGGTTTGATATAATCATGAAGCTCAGTCTCATCGGTTTTTGTCACCCAAGGCCCTGCCAAATCCTCACCAAACAAAAACACAGCGAAATTTTCCGCAAGACCTTCGCTTATCATCATCTCACCAAGCGTAATATCATTGCGCCATGTGATGAACTGGAAACGCACATTATGGTTACATTCGTGAGCAAGCGCGACCGGCAGACGACTTAGCGTGTACTCGTTAGGTGTCAGCGATGCAAAAATATAACCGGGAATACCACCGTCGCCGAAATACCCGTCGCTCAATGCAATGTATGGGCTTTCGGGGTTTGCGAGCAAAATTGTATATAAGTAATCCTGCGTAGGCAACGGTATGCCCGCATCGAGAAAACACGAAAAGGATTTTTGTACACTTGCCTGACAGGCGTTCCAAAAATCTTGATTTGATATTAAGTCGATACAGGGCTTTGTATTCTCTGTAACTTTTTGAGGGGACAAAAACCCAAGCATCTCACAAGCCATAATGACATCATAGCCATTTTCTTTCGGCGATTTTATCGGGATATTATAACAATCCCACTTCTTCTCAAATGGCTTCATCATTTCATAGCGAAAAATATCATTCTTTTTTTCTAAAGGTGCAGACATGATTTTTCTGTAAATCTCATCTGAACGTAAAGCATTGATTTTCATGCGAGGTTTCCTCAAACCGTAGGCTTAAACCCGTCTTTTAGTGACGTTGCCCTGTTGAACACGAGGTTGTCGGGTGCGGAGTCTTTATTATCTACCGCAAAATACCCCAGCCGCAGGAACTGAAAAGCCTGTGGTGCTTTTGCGTTTTCGAGCATCTTTTCAGCCTTGCAACCACGCAAAATTTCAAGCGAATCAGGATTGAGAAACTCTGTAAAATCCTTGCCCGAAGCATCAGGCTCGGGGTCTGTGAAGAGGCGGTCATAGAGCCTGATTTCGGCATCAACAGCGGTCAGGGAATCGACCCAGTGAATAGTTCCACGCACCTTTCGCCCATCAGGCGTAGTGCCGCCGCGTGTCTCGGGGTCGTATTCCGCCGTAACCAAGGTTACATTACCATCGGCATCTGTTTCATAACCTGTACACCGAACGATATATGCGCCTTTGAGCCGAACTTCGTTACCCACAAACAGCCTGTTATACTTCTTAGGCGGGTCAATCTCAAAATCGTCGCTCTCGACCCAAAGTTCACGCGAGAACGCCACATCACGTTCACCCATAGACTCATCATTGGGATTGTTTTCTACTTTGAAAGTTTCGGTCTTGCCCTCGGGATAGTTTGTTATAACGAGCTTAACGGGGCGTAAAACTACCATGGCGCGCCTCGCATGGGCGTTTAAGTCTTCACGCAAGCAATGCTCAAGCAAGGCGTATTCTATTGTGTTTGATGTTTTGCCGACTCCGATTCGCCTGCAAAAATCACGCATGGATTCGGGGGTATAACCACGACGGCGCAGCCCTCGAATGGTCGGGAGCCTAGGGTCGTCCCAACCGCAGACATGCCCGTCTTCTACCAGCACTCTTAGCTTGCGCTTAGACATAACGGTGTAATCAAGACTCCGTCTGCCGAATTCGATTTGGCGAGGCTTGCTCGTCACATCAGTATTATCCACAACCCAGTTGTAGAGCGGGCGATGATCCTCATATTCAAGTGAGCATAGCGAGTGTGTTATATCCTCCAAAGCATCTTGTATAGGGTGCGCAAAATCATACATGGGATAGATGCACCATTTGTCGCCCTGACGGTGGTGATGTGCATATTTTATACGGTAAATTACAGGGTCGCGCATGTTGAAGTTGCCGCTTTCAAGGTCTATTTTTGCTCTGAGTGTCATAGCACCCTCGGGAAACTCCCTGTTTTTCATGCGCTCAAACAAGTCAAGGCTCTCTTCAATAGGTCTTTCTCTGTATGGCGAAGTTGCAGGAACTCCAACATCGCCGCGGTTTTGCTTAAATTCTTCGGGAGACAGCTCGCATATATAAGCAAGACCCTTTTTTATAAGCCCGACCGCAAGTTCATAGGTTTTATCAAAGTAGTCGCTTCCAAAGAATAATCTGTCGCCCCAATCAAGTCCAAGCCACCGAATATCTTCACAAATGGCTTCGACAAACTCATCTTCTTCTTTTTCAGGATTGGTGTCGTCAAAACGGAGATTACACAGCCCGCCAAACTGCGCAGCAGCGTTCATGCTGATAGAAAATGCCATGGCATGACCAATGTGGGGGTAGCCGTTTGGTTCGGGCGGTAACCTAGTGCGCACGGTCTTGCCCTCAAACTGCCCGCCTGCGGCTATGTCCTCCTCGATAAAGGTTTCGATAAAATTCTTTGAAAGTTCTTCCATTTTTGCACCTTCCTGTGTTAATATGTCTAATAGAATACCATATTAGTGGGGGTTTTACAATGTTATTTGATTTACAAAAAAAGTACATTCTTTACGATGGCGCAATGGGAACAATGCTCCAAAAAGCGGGACTGAAGCCCGGGGAGAAGCCTGACTTAATGAACATCACGTCACCGCAAGCTGTTGAAAACATACATAAAATGTATGTGGACGCAGGCAGTGACATCATTTGCACCAACACCTTAGGCTCAAATGCGCTGAACTTAAAAGACACGGGGCATACTCCCGAAGAAGTCATAACCGCGGCGGTTGAAATCGCCAAAAAAGCGAGTGCAGGCAGGGCAAAAATCGCGCTCGACATAGGCTCGACAGGGCATCTGCTGGAGCCTTACGGCGACTTAGAACCCGAGGATGCATACGAAATTTTTAAGGAAATGGCTGTTGCAGGGGAGAAAGCGGGTGCTGATTTTGTCGCTATTGAAACGATGAGCGATGTAAATGAGCTTAAAGAGGCGATGACGGCGGTGCGTGATAATACAAAACTGCCAATGCTTGTGACTATGACGTTTGAAAAAGGCGGACGTACGTTCATGGGTGTCACAGTGGCGGATTTTGTAAAGCTTGCCGAGGAGCTGGGAGCAGCGGCTATCGGTCTCAATTGCAGCTTAGAGCCGCCTGCGATGGAGGAAACTGCAAAGATGCTTTTCGAGGAAACGAGCCTACCCGTAATCATCAAGCCCAATGCAGGCTTACCCGATGGTGAGAGCGGTCAATACCACACAGGCGCAGAACTTTTCGCAAAGCAGATGAAACCCTATGCCGAGATGGGTGCGAAAATCCTCGGCGGCTGCTGCGGCACAACGCCTGAATATATCGCGGCACTAAAAAACGAACTGGAAAACCTATCGTAGGGGCGATTATCAATCGCCCGTTCCATCGATAAAGTGGAGTTATAATTGTTCCATAGATAAAGGGGAATTGCAATTGAAAAAACATATATTTACACCAGCTGATATATTGCTACCTAAGCTACCTTCAAAAGACATGGAAGCTTGGGCTGTTATCGCTTGCGACCAGTTTTCTTCTGAAAAAGACTATTGGAAGCGTGTGCAAAAGCTGGTCGGTGATAGACCTTCAACGCTTGAAATGATTATACCCGAAGCATATTTGGAAGAAGTGGAGCAAAAAACAGAAACTCAAAAAATACGCGACACAATGCGAGAATATATAAGCTCAGATGTGCTTGAGACTATTGAAAATTCGTTTATATACGTCGAGCGGACATTACCTGACGGGCGAATAAGAAAAGGAATTGTCGGTGCGGTCGATTTGGAAGAGTACGACTTCACAGGTGCCGCCTCAGCGATTAGAGCAAGTGAAGGTACAGCACTCGACCGCTTGCCGCCGCGTGTGGCAGTCCGCAGAGTTGCACCGCTTGAACTACCGCATATAATCACGTTTATTGACGATAAAGAAAAAACAGTCATAGAGCCGCTTTCAGACATGGGCAATCTGCCGACACTATACGACTTTGCTCTGATGGAGTGTGGCGGAGCTATCAAAGGCAAAAAGGTGACAGGTGAATACGCACAAAAAATCGTAGATGCACTAAATATGCTGCATGAAAAGAGCGATATGCTGATGATTATGGGCGATGGAAACCATTCTCTTGCAGCAGCTAAAGTCTACTGGGATGAAATAAAACAAAAACTCAGCGATAGCGAAAGAGAAAACCACCCTGCCCGCAGAGCATTAGTTGAAGTGAACAATGTCTATGATTCGGCAATAGACTTTGAAGCAATACACAGGATAATCTTCAACACAGATACAGCCGATTTTATCACTGAGTTTACAAATGCAATGCCGAAAGGTGACGATTATTCGATAAAGTGGATTACAGCCACAGATAGCGGAGAAATCTGCATTGCCGCTGAGTGTATAGGCGATTTGTATGCGCTGATGCAGGATTTCGTTGATGAGTTTACAGAGCGGAGCGGTGGAACTATAGACTATATCCACGGCGATGATACGACAAAGAAACTGGCAAAACAAGAAGGCGCAGTCGGTCTGATTTTACCGGCAATGGATAAATCTGAGTTTTTTGAAACAGTGACAAAAAGAGGCGTATTCCCGAGAAAAAGCTTCTCAGTCGGGCATGCACGAGATAAGCGGTATTATTTAGAGTGTAGGAAAATTGTGTGAAACTAAATCGGCATAACAAAAGCAGCAATCGCAATCGAATGAAGGATAGATGCCGCATTTACAAATAAATGAAATACCGAGTGAAAATATTTTTTCTTAGAGCCAAGTCCGTAGAATATAACGCCGGCCGTGTACAAAAAACCACCGACTATTATTAATACAAAAAACGGCACACCGAGAACCTCAACAAGGCGGTTAATCCGAAATACTGCAGCCCACCCCATACCGAGATAACAAACCATCGCAAACTTAGAAAACTTTTGACGGTCAATGGCAGTGAGGGTAATACCCAAAGCTGCAAGACCCCAAATAATGCTAAAGATAAACCACGCATCAAAAGGATAAACCTCGCGAAACCGTCCTAAAACGATAGGGGTATAAGTTCCCGCAATTAAAAAATAAATCATGCAGTGGTCTAAAATCCTGAAAACCCGTTTCGGCAGCCCGACATGAAGCCCATGGTAAATACTGGACACGGTGAACAAAACCATCACAGAAAATCCGTAAATAATTCCGCTGACTATGCCCCAGACATTATGGTGCAGACCTGCAACGATAACACACGCCAAAAGAGCGACCAGCCCCAGCCCACCGCCAACAATATGAGTAATCATATTAAAGCGTTCTTCACTGCGAGTATAGTCAGGCAGACCTGCGTGTGCGCAATTTTTAGAATTTTCCATTAAATATTCTCCCAACATAGCTGTGAAGCAGTTATATCACGTTTTGTCAGATTTAGCAACATATTAATATAGTCAACATGAAACAACTTCTTCAAAGTCTTGCATTATAAACATCAATAGAGTAAAATAATAAAAGTATATCATGTTATCACATACTGGTTTTGGAGGGATTTACGATGACAAAGACTCGACAGGAAATAAAGGCATATGCGAAGCATGCGTTTGCATCACAGAGAAAACCTGCGATACTTGGCACGTTACTAACCTTTTTACCTTTGGTGGGATTGAATATTTTGGTGCTGACTTTAAACGCACCGACATATTTTTTCTTTTTTCTGGGTGTTGCAAGACTACCAACTTTGGGCATCATATATCTGGTCACTTCGATAGCATCGCTTTTAACCTATGGGGTTGCATGCTTTTTATTTCCGATTTTAAATATTAACCTGAGCGGATTATTTGTTAGGGTTTTCTACGGGCAGAAAATAAGATTTTCAGAGCCATATACCGACTTGAAAATCAATTACGGCAGAAAATTGGGAGGTTATTGGTGGTCGTTCCTGTGGCTTTACCTGTGGACACTGGTAGGAGCAGCACCCAGTCTATTTATAGGTCTTGTGATGGCAGTGCTTATCGCTATACATCAGGCATCGTACCTGATGTTGATAATATTTGTGCTGGTTGTATACATTCCAATGTTCATAGCAGCGACAGTCAAGTGGACGGCGTATTGTATGCAACCATACATTCTTGCTGCACATCCGAACGTCACGGCGACTAACGCACTTAAACTCTCAAAACGTATGACAAAAGGCTACAGGGGCAAGATTTTTGTCATGTGGCTGAGCTTTTTGGGCTGGCATATTCTGAATATTTTTACTCTCGGCATACTGGGGATATTTTACGTAGTTCCATATATGCGCACCGTTTCGGCAGGATATTTCGTAGAACTTCGCAACACAGCCATTGCAAACGGCACAATAAATCCCGCTGAATTTGACGGTTTCGTGCCTCTAAATACATACTATCCGGAGTATCATAACCCACAGTTATACTACCCGCCACAATACACGGAGCAAATATCCGTATCGCCGCAGCAGGAACAGCAAGTGCAATATCCCGCAGAGCAGACATCCGCACCGCCGTTGTCTCCGCCGGCACACGACCAATCCCAAGACCAATATCCTCCGCAATAGCAAAAAAAGAGGCTGTTGCAAATCGTGCGGACACGCAATGCGCACCCTTACATATCGTATCAAAAATGCAAATATTAGGCATGTAGGGGCGGTCATTGACCGCCCGCTTATTTTGCAACAGCCCCTTTTTAATCAGTGTACAAATGACCTATCTTCTTCTTCCGAGAATCATCAAGATTCGTAGGAACAGATTAATGAAGTTGAGGTAAAGGCTGAGCGCTCCGAAAACTGAAATTTTTGTAATGGCTTCATCAGGTGTTGCAGCCATTACACAGTCCTGCCCACCTGAGTTTACACTTGCAATCATGCGCTTGATACGCTGAGTGTCATAAGCTGTCAGCCCGACAAAGATAACCACGCCGACATAGTTTATGATGATGCTGAGCATATCATCTCTGAAGAACAAAATGTTTACAAAACTTGCAATTATAATGCCCACAAGACCCATGAACAACAAACTGCCGAGTCCGGTGAGATCTCTTTTCGTGATTGTGCCGTAGATAGCCACCGCCGCAAACATGAGTGCCGTAATGGCAAAAGCTTGAAAGATTACACCTGTAGTGAAAAAATACAAAACGACTGAAAGAACTACTCCTGTTAAGGCTGCATAGGCGAAGAACAGGATGTTTGCTACGGCGGCAGACATTTTCATCATCCCGAAAGACATAGCAAGCACAACGCCGATTTGCGCAACCGCAGCTACGATGACAATTGTTTGATTTTCAAGTATCGTGTACATCAACGCTTGCGATGAGATGATTGCAAACGAGACGATTGCAGTCACAACCAAAGCGATAAACATTCTCACAAAAACCTTGGCTAAGATGACAGATGTTGCTCTTTGCGTATCTTCCTCATTTCCCCAGAGTGACGGGAAAAGGTCACTCGGATGCTGTTGCTGTTGTTGACTGTATGGGTTATCGTTAAATGGCATAGCAAAAATCCTCCTCAATATTACATAAATTCCATCCACCATGCATTGTATCATATAAAACGCACATTTGCAACTCAGGGACAGGTCACTCAGAAATAATTCACAGTCTAATTCAAAAGCCCTTTTGACAAAAAGTTGGCACTAATGTAAAATAAATTCACGCTCACGCTGTCAGCGGAGAGTTGACAATAAAATATTAGAGGTAGAAAATGGATATAGAAACCATTTGCCGCAGCCTTGGTGCTCGAAGCGTTAACACCGTTTCGGTTACTGAGCTTGAATTTTCACACGAGATAAGAGACTTATGCAAAGTGAACGCCTGCGGTCGGTACGGCGGCAATTATACTTGCCCGCCTTCAATCGGAGAGTTAGACGGTCTTATCGAAAAAGCAAGGCAATTTAACAGCATTACAGTATGGCAAAATGTCTACCCGCTGGAGGATTCATTCGACATAGACGGAATGTTTCGCTCACAACAGCATCACAATGCCATGACACTGAAAATAGCAGAAGAAGTATATGCAGGGTTAGGACGAGATAAAGCCCTCGTCCTGGCGGCGGGAGGCTGCACTATCTGCAAAAGATGCGCTACTTTAACAAACGAACCCTGCCGTAACCCCGAAGAGGCACTCTCATCACTCGAAGCCTACGGCATAAACGTCTCAGCTCTGGCAAAAAGTGCAAACATGAAATACATCGCCGGGAAAAACACAGTGACATACTTCTCGGGCGTGTTTACGATGTAGGTAAGCAATTAAAATTACCTGACTAGTCCGGTAAAATGCAAAACAGTCAGGTAAAACACAAGTTCTGTCTGCTAATTTGCCAAATTTTACCCGAATAGTCCGGCAAAATGAGTGAAAGAGGGATTATTTTAAATGAATGTAAGAAATATTGCGGATAATGATTTTAGGGAGCTGGAGAATGCCGGGTCTTTTGCGGAAATCCTGGGTAAAAATATTAAGAAGTGGACGGAAAAGGGATACATCCGTCTTTCGGACTGCTATGTTTTTGAGACTTCGGGCACTCTAGCGGGCGGCATATGCTTTTGCGATGATTCCGCTGAGGAACTTGATATACTTGACTTTGCCATAAATAATATAGCATCGGGTGATTATGCCTATCTGACAAAAGCAGTCTCCCTTGCCGCGAGACCGGAGACAAAAAAAGTTGCATATAACCTATATAATGACACTGAGCAATACAAGGATATTATTTCTTTGTTTGAAGAAGCAGGCTTTTTCGTTCAGCAAGAGAAACGGGCTTTTATATATGAAAAAAGTGCAGAGTTTATTTTTGATAATATACTACACTTTAAAAATATTGACCAAGTGGGCGAAGAAACATTCACTTCAATGGTGGAAGAGGTTACGCGAAATACGCTTGACAGTTTGATGGGAGATGATGCAAATCGTTTGGGGGCAGATAGGGCGGCAAGTGAATTCGTCAGCTCGCTAAAGCACATCGACTTCACTCCCGAGTGGTGGCAACTCGGATATATAAACGATGAGCCTGTCGGCTTGATTTTGTCCCAGCGCTTTGACGATAAAGAAGGTGCGATAAACTATATCGGTGTTCTGCCAAAGCTACGCGGGAAGGGTTATGGACTTCATCTTATTGCCGAAGGCACACGAGTTCTCCTCAAAAGCGGGATAACAAAAATATACGCCGATATTGATGCGGCAAACACACCAATGAAAGCGGCATTGGAAAAATTAGGATTTAACTTCAAAATGGAGCAAGTGGTATTGACAAACAAAAAGTTCCTAGTATAATTAGCATATCGGCAATGGAGGCATTATATTGCCGATATGCTAAAGAGGTGACGACTAATATGGAACACTGCAAATATCTAAGACCACTACGTAGCCGGAAAAGTTTTTCGAGAAACGAACTGTTTGAGGCAATGAGTTTTGCTGGATCTAGCTTCAGCGAAGCATCGCTTAAGGCAGAACTACAAAAACTACTCAAATCAGCCTATATCGTCAGAGTCGGACGTAATGCTTACAGTATACCGGTTGATGGCATCTCAAAGTATCAATATGAATATTCGGAGCTTGCAAAGAATATCGCCAAAATTATAGAGCAACAATATCCGTTGATTTCTTTTGGGATTCTCGAAATGGTACAGCTTAACGAATTTATGAATCACCAGTTGGCACATAATGTGATAATCTTGTCCATAGAAGGTGATTTAGGCGATTTTGTGTTCGATACATTGAAAGAGTCCTATCCCGGAAAAGTGTTGTTAGAGCCTACAATTGACATATTTCATAAATATTGGTATGGCGATATGATTGTCATAAGAAAGCTCGTAACAGAAGCACCAAAATCCCAAAGCTGTATATGGGCGGCAAAGCTTGAAAAGCTACTGGTAGACATTGTGTCAGACCCTCTGATACTAAACTCTATCAGTGTGTCGGAGTATCCAAATATATACACGGATGCTTTTAATAAATACATAATTGACGAAAGTTGTCTATTCCGGTACGCAAAGCGTAGGGGATCTGCAAATGCGATTATGGAAATTATTGAAAATAAAACAAATATTCAGTTAAGGACACGGTGATAAAATGCTAAGCAGAGAGAATTTTACGGAAGAGTATGTCAGACAGTTACAGAAAACCAGTAAGCGCGACCCTGTATTATTGGAACGGGTTATATACGCATTTGCAGAAAGCCTGCAGCGCGCATTGGTGAACTAGAATCTTCAATCGGTATCGTAACAATGCCTAAAAGTTCACCGGTCATTTCTTTTGAAGTGGTGTGATCAAAAACGCTACTTGAGGTATCTGCTGATGCATAAGTAGAGAAAGAGCCTATTTGAAAGAACATCAACAGCGCAAGGGATAGTGCTAAAAATTTATACCTTTTTTTAATCATAATTTCTCCTTTCATCTATAACATAAGTTGGTCGAGTTTTGTCTCTAATTAAAATCATTAAGTTTGCTCTCAATTAATGCACGAGCATCATATGAACAGAAACCATTTACGAAATCAAGAAAAAGCACAGTATTAAGCGGTCCTTCTTTGATGCAATTTAGTAATTTTGAAGCGAACAAAAGTTCAGAAATTTGATCCCTAGTTATTGAAGAAGCAGAATGTGTTTTTTCAAAAATCAAACAATCAGAAACTAGTGACCAATATGACAAAGTACAACCATCAACCATCAAATTTACTCCTATATCGACAAGACTATAAACGTGTTCATTAAAGTCTAAGTTGTTTATGTGAAAATTGCTAAAGTTAATCCCATTAGATTTTATGTGAACAAGCAAGTCCGCCAGACATAGCGCAATTATATCGAAGTTTCTTTTGTTCTCTGTAAGTTCATATCTTTTAAGTTTGACACTGATATCAGAACAATTCACGTTCATACATGAGGTATAATTGAGTGACGAATCCACGATGTCTCCTTTCCGTAATGCAATAGCATTTAAAAGCTATAATATTTAATCAAACAAATGTATTCTTCATGAGGACTCTCCATATTCAGCTTGGCTGATAATATTACTATAATTTACGCTTTTTGCACGATGGTTAATATGCAAATAATATCACCGTGTACAACCATCATAACAGGATATTATAGCTTTTAAGATGCAAAGTCAAGATTCTTATGTATTTTTACAGTAGGTGACACATGCCATATACCGAAAAATAGTTGAAGATTCTGAGTATTTGGGGTATACTGATGTTGATGATACAGGTAAGATAGCTGATGCTGTTAATGAATTAAGTCGAAAGGAGGCGCTCCCGGATGGTGTACACGGTTGAAGAATTACGGCTGAAAATAACACCCATAGCAAAAAAGTACAATATTGCCGCTATCTATATATTTGGCTCATATGCCCGCGGGGATGCCACCGACAGCAGCGATGTTGACGTTTTATTCAGACGTAAAGGCTCTACAGTTCGTGGTATCGTTATTGGCGCACTCTATGAAGAACTGCGAGAAACGATAGGCAAAGGAATTGACTTGGTGACCGAAGAGTCGCTCACTCAACACGACACGGAAACCCGCAATCCTTGGTTTTATGAAAGTATTTTGAGGGAAAGAGTGCAAATCTATGATCAGTCCTGATTATCAGCGCATACTGCATATATGTGATTATTGCGAACGTATTGAAAATACTGTGCTGCGCTATGGTCGCAATTATGATACCTTTATTACAGATAGCGATTATATGGATTCCGTGTCTATGAAGATAATGCAAATCGGAGAATTGGTAGGCGGCCTATCCGATGAATTTAAAGAAAGCACTAAGAGCAGGATGCAGTGGGGATCAATCCGAGGGATGCGAAACCTGTTCGCTCATGCATATGTCGGCATGGATAAAGAAGTAATTTGGGATGTTGCGACACAGGATATTCCAGGCTTACTGCAATTCTGCACTGATATATTGGTTCAAGAAGGGATTATTCCTGAGTCTGAGGCTTTTACAACACTCACCGGGGGTAAATCGTCAGTTATGGCGGCGATAAATAAAGACCGCGAGGAACGTCGCAAAATCCAATCGTCATTGTATAAGAAATCAAATGGCAATGATGACCCGGAAATATAGCAAGCAGTACCCATAAAACAAAAATCGTGAAAAGCCCTTAGTTTAAAGGGTTTTTACGGTTATTTTTTGTGGGCGTATTGACCCTTGCGAGAGCACTTGAATAGCATTCAAGAAGCCAGCGGCAAAACTATGTCGAAACAGACCACACCCTCGAGCACATCAGGTTATGATTTGCCTTATACACTGCATTATCAGAAAAATATATCTTGTCATTTGAGTTGTCAATCAAATGCGAAATTTGAATTGTTTCCCGTTTCGTAAAAAATTGGTATAGCCAAATGGCGATGTCCGTCAGCTTTGTGCGATAAAGTCATCACAGAAGTATACGAAAAATCCACAGTATTAGCCATTATGCTCACCTACAAGTTGCAAAGAAGAAATAAACCCTGAGTTATGTCGAAGTGACATACCATAACGCTCAGCATATTCATCAGCCTTGTATTTTTCATAAATGCCATCCCTGACACCATCATACGGAACAGCACCGATGACAGCAGGTATACCTTCTACGAGTTCGCCTGTATTTGTGAGCGTTGCCTTTACAATGAAAACCCAATAGCCATCGTACAGATCTTCTATCTCAGCCTTTGAAATAGGTTCAGTGTGATCTAAAAGCTTATATGTCTTTTCCACGAGAATCCCACCCTTTCTATAACTGAAGCAATTTCCGCTCATTTCACTCACCTAATTATACCTCAGAATAGTGTTATTTGCAATCACATTACCCAACCAGCCCGATGATTACAGTGCGCGGACTACAATCGCGTGTCCCACATGCCGCAGAAAGCATCTACGGGGGAGACACCGTTGAAAGACCCTCGACCCATTAGTTTGTCCATCAAGGATTCGAGCACTGTATCTGTAGAAGCGTAAGTGTTGATATATGTCTTAACACGCGGCACGTCCAGCAGGTGATAGGGATTTTCCACCGAGGTGAAAATTGTAGGTATGCTCTCCATGTAAATAGGCACGTTCGCACCAAAAGGCATAACCCACTCTATGCGAATAGCGGTCTGATTGCTGCGTGTTGCAAGGTTTGCAATGTAAAGCATTAGGTCGTATTTCTCTGTCATTTCAGCGAAAGGCTGCATCATACCTTCATATCCCTGCGAAGCCTCGAACACATCAACTTCAAAGCCTTCTTTCTTCAGTGCATCGATAAACAAATTAACCGCGCCGACACGGACACCGTAAGCAAAACCTTCCTCAGACTCAATCGGATAGACAAGAACCCGTTTATATTTTTCGGGAGAAATAGGTAATACCCCTTTTTCCTCTTTAACCAGCGTGATTGATTCATCAGCGCACTCTTTCGCCCAGCGCTTGTGTTCATCCTGGGCGGTGATATTGCCCGAAGGAACCAGCGCCCCGGTAGACTGCTTCTTGTGCAGACCCAGTGCGGCTTTAAGGCCCAGAATTTTTGTCAGAGCTTCATCCAGTCGCTCAGGGGTAATTACACCATCACGGACGCCCTTTTTCATGTACGCAAAATCCTCATCCATATTCTTAGTGAACAAGAACATATCACAGCCGGCAGCTATCGTATATGGCACGGCTTTTTCGCGTGGCATGGGAATTGTCATACCTGCCATTGTGGTAGCATCGGTCACAACAAGCCCGTTGAACCCCAGTTGTTCTTTTAAAAGTGTGGTCACAAGTTCAGGAGCGAGTGATGCGGGCATTATATCCTCGTCTTTGATTTTCGGGATAAGCTTTCGCGAATAGGCGGGCATACTGATATGACCTATCATAACAGTCATTGCCCCGGCATCAATGCAGGCCTTAAATACTGAGCCGAAAGTATTATCCCAATCCTCACAAGCCATGGTGTTTACCGAAGTGACGAGGTGTTGGTCACGTTCATCCATACCGTCGCCGGGAAAATGCTTGATAGATGCGGCAAGCCCTTCTTTTTGTAAAGCTTTGACATACTCCAACCCCATCTGCTTAACCCTCTCAGGGTCAGAACCAAAGGTGCGGACATTGGTTATGGGGTTACGAAAATTGTAGTCAATGTCGATTATAGGTGCAAACGACCAATTGATACCAACCGATGCACCTTCACGTCCGCAAATTGTTCCAAGCCGCGCAGCCGTCTCAGGCTTGTCTGTAGCAGCAACTGCAAGGTGAGAACCCATGCTTGTTCCCTCCTCAATAGCACCAACCCCGCCGCGTTCAAGGTTTGCCGCTATGAGCATGGGAATCTTGCTGTTTTTCTGCAAAATGCTGACCGCTTCTTTAGAGGCTTCAAAAGGCATGGGGCGGCACATAAGCCCTCCGGGCTTGACTTCTCTCGCAAGCTGCGACAACCGCTCAGGCTCTGAATCATAAGCAATAAGGCAAAAAAGCTGTGAAATTTTCTCATCAGGAGTCATGCCGTCCAGAGTGTTTTTGACCCAACGAATATCCTCCTCGGTGAGATAAAACGGTTTCTTTTTAAGATGGTTCATATTGTTTGCCCTCCCGTCAACTGCATTACTGTTTTGCTTCGTTGATAACCTCTAAAATTTCCGGAGCGATTATATGCGGTTTATTCTCAACAAGAGGTTTTCCAAAATTGCGATGAAACCAAGCTACACTCATGTCGAGCCATCCTTCTGCATGTGGGTCAACCATTTGTTTTCTCCCGTTTGCTGTGATATGGTTACATAAAGATAAACCATGCTCTCCATACTGGTACATATGTAATTCAAACGGTCTCTTTGCATCTGCATATGCTTGTGAAAATCTTATCACAGTTGATGCGGTACAAAGCACATCTTCAGAAGTGCTCCAGCAAAACATGGGGATAGAATCTGATTGTACATGATTGGCAAGATTAAGACTTTCAGCTTCTTTTTCGCTGTAGCCGTCTCCAAGCAGAGAACTGAGCAATATGTTCTTTTCATTTTTTTCAGAGAGTACACGTTCTTGCTCTGCTGAATAAAGTTCCAAAGCAGGATAACATAGAATTGCTCCATTAGGTTTATTTTCACCACAAAGCCCAACCCACGCAGACAGATGCCCTCCTGCCGAAAAACCGCAAGTGACAATGCCATCTTTTTTAACATGCCATTTTTCTGCGTTTTTGCGGATTAGCCCAATCGCTTCAGATGCTTCTTTTAATGGTTTGCATACTCTTGCTCTCTTTCCGGTGGAGTAGTGCAAGACAAAGGCCTGAAACCCCTTTGCGGCATAAGTAAGAGCAATGGGCTCAGCTTCCCTGTCAGATGTAAAAAGATACGCTCCACCCGGCAAGACTAAAACAGCAGGTTTTTCAGAAACACTAGGCATTTCAGGTGATGGTTCCTGGATATAGCCCGTTAATGTCACAAGTTTATCTTCATTAATATATTCTGAAATTATCTTCATCCTAGTGACCCCTTCTTTGCATATGACATAACGATTGCGCAGCAATCATTATATCATGAAATTTTTATTTTTGCACCCCACAGATAATCAATGACGGTGTCAAGTTGTTCTGGGTTTTTCCATGAAGAAATATTAGCTGACATATTTTAGTTTACTAAGAGAATCAAGAACAACTTTAGTACCAGAGGTTTTGCCGGATATTTTGTTATCTTTCTCAAA
>Ga0209755_10003034_pt1 | contig 21605 bp, 15 predicted proteins | sample TergutCo191P1_FD_187301 | JGI IMG/M metagenome (GOLD analysis project Ga0209755, IMG submission 187301) | Cornitermes sp. P1 segment gut microbial communities from Petit-Saut dam, French Guiana - Co191P1 (SPAdes) (version 2) | ecosystem: Host-associated > Arthropoda: Insects > Digestive system... | reverse complement strand
CAGATTGTTACAGTTTGGTATGTTGATTGCCCTCGTAATTTTAGCACTTCTAGTGTCTGTGGAAACTATGTCTTAAATGGATAGTACTTGCAAAATCTCTAGGTGCTATATAATTATAGGTTTTCAGGTTCTGTCGGTGATTTTAGATTATTTGATTATGTGTCTATGGGTAGAAGCCCAAAGGAAGACCATCCAATAATACTATACACTCCTGCAGCATTTACAAATATAGTTCTGATTACTGTTCCTTCCTAAGAGTACAGGTTCAGGACACCAGATACAGACATAAACACTTCACTCAGATGCTCCAGGTTGCTTCAAGGCAGTGTCATGATTTATGTTTATGTTTACTGCTATTTAATTTTATCTGATAATTAGAAATTTGATCAGACCATATAATTGCCATCATAGTATCAGAATACTGATTCTCATTCAGAAAGATTTCATGAAATTTCAGCCTTCTGTTTGTGTGATCTATATGGATTCAATGCATCTGTCTGGTAGTATCATTTATACCAGTCTGACTTAAGCCCAGTTCAACTTCTGTTGACTTTGCTTGAATAAATTGGTCATTTCTGTTGTTACACAGATCTTACCATCTTGGGTGTAACCATATCACTAATCTCTTTGTTGAAACTTGCCTCACAGATTATGGCAAATAAAATACACATCATCAGTCTAACACTGTATGACTTCACTGAAAGTTTCATAACACATTCTAATCTGTAGACTATTTCCTACATACCAAGATTTTACTCATTTTGACAGTAGGGCAAGTTCAGCACTTGTACTGACCAGAACATGCTTCTGCATGGTTGAGTTAAGTAATCAAAGACAGTGCTGCCAACAAAACTATGACGTACACAGCTCCCTGTATAGGGCAGCATGCATGTGAATTATATACAAGATCATATATGGAGAAAATTTGTCAGATACACCATGCTGTGATAGATGTACTAAGCTGAGTTAGAGTTGACTTTCTTCTGAAATTGGACTTCTCAAGCCTAGCTTTTTACAAGCCTACTGATGGGTTATGAACTCTCAAAGTAATCAAGGGAACTCATGGGTTGAATTGGGTTTTAAGTAGTTACTGATACTTTTTGGGTCAGAAGACCTACATGATTTTTGATTTTGGGTAATAGACAAAATAATATGAATATCAGTGCTATGGACAAAGCTTCACATTTTGCACTTTATTCTTTATGATACTTTAAAGCTGATATTTGGCATTATGAATGTACACACACACACACATATATGTAATGGCTGTATTCTTGGTACTTATGCAGCACTCAAGGTAAAACAGAGACGATCAGCGTTGAGCAGTTCATCATATTTTTGAATGAAAAGCAGAGAGATCCAAGATTGAATGAAATATTATATCCATTGTATGATGAAAAGAGGGCTGCAGAAATCATCAGTACTTATGAACAAGATGAGCAGGCTCGCAGTGAACGTGAGTTGTCTTGTAAATATGATCTACTATGCCCAGATGAAAGCTGTAATGCTTCAATTTCCTCTACTGTGATAATATCTAAGCCTTCCAAGTGCATGGAGCAGAGCCTTTCTTGAGAAGTAAATAAGTGATATGCTTCTCAAGATGTTTGTCATATTTTATAGAATGAAAAGTTTATCTTCATGTTCACAAGATCTTGCCATTGAACTCTATCCTGCTTAAGAAGTCCCTGTTTAAGAGTTTTGCCATCTAAGACATCTGAGAAATTCATACCAAACTTTCCCATAGGATTAACATTTTGTATCTTCTCTAAAAAGCATTCCCTGCTTTAGAAGCAAGAAAATGCACTAATTGACTAATTTTTTACCATCAGTAGGTTTTTGTATTAAAGTGTTAAAAGTTTCCCATTTCTTTTGTCTTTTACCAATATATGATGGTGAAATAACAGCCTGAATTCATGAACTTAATCTACAAGTTAGTTTCCCCCATGGAGTAGAGGTACAGATAAGAAACTTAGTGCTAATCTGTGGAAATATGATAGGATATTATGTCACAACTGCCTATAAAAGATAAACATAAAGTACACCCTAGAACTGGCCATGAAGACCCAGAGAGGAGTAGAGGTATAGCTCTACTCTTTCTTTACCCTTGGCACTAGATGGAGGTGTGTGGTCAACACCACACCCCCACCACTTTACCCTTGGGAAAGAGACCTGGCTGAGTGGGTCCCAGGGCTGGTCTGGACAGGTGTGGAAAATTTCATTCCCACCATGATTCAATCCCCAGACCACCAGCCTGTCAGTGAGTCATAATACCAACTACACTATCCTGGCCCATATTTTCTGACCATGCTGCCATAAATTCCCACACAAGCATTTCACACAGTGATGCAACATTGTGTTGGTGTGTGCAATCAGCTGCGTGAATGAGCCATGGTTTTTAATGGAGTGTGTTACTGGAATTGTTTTACTGTAATCTCAGTTATTTGAATACTTCTGGGTGCTGAATTTGGAGCTGTATTGTGTTTATTTCAAACTGTTTATACATGTACACTTCTCATCCTGTAGAGCCATTAATTATTAAGAATGTGATCAGCATGGCTACTACAACAAAAAACAACATAGACTGTAAGATGCTCTCTATTCAAAAAGAGTTGGATATTTGGAACACTGTGGATGGTACTTAAAATTTTCCTTGCAAAAAGCTAGCTTAAGAACCTCAAATGTTTCTGTCCCCATAAAATTCACATAGTAGTCAGTCTGTACATGAACATCTGAGCTGGAAAAATGTGAAAACAACAAAATATTGGAAGCTATCATTGGTATTTATGAAATATGGCAAGAATGGGCTCTTTGTGTACCATTTATGCTTGTTAAAATGTCTTTTCATGTGTTCAAGAATATGTCAGAATCATTAAAGGAGGTAAGACTTGAAGTTTGGTGTGATGGTGAAAATATTTTCTCATTTTCTTACTTTATTTTGTAGTCCATCCATCATATATGTGACACCAGACACATCAAATTTGCTATACACTACGTACATTGCATCAGGTATTAATTTATGAATCATACGCCACAGAAAATAAAAATCAAAACTTGCAATACATCACATTAAAACAGATGTATTTGATGACATGCAAAAAGTCACATTCATTATTTTAAATATTTGAATCTTCTTTGATAAAAAGTATTCAGATGCTAAGATAATAAAAGTAGCATAGTGATAATAATATTCAGTAAGACATATATTCAGCCACAGAAAAAAAAATGTGTTGCAGTAAGAAATGTTTCAGCTTTCTTTTAAATCCTTTGTTTTTTCTAGTTTATTTAGTTTTTTTGGCAATTTGTTATATAATTTTATACCCATATTTACAACATTGTTTCTAAGAAGAGTAGTTCTGCAGAACTGGACATGAGGATCTGATTAATGGCACATACAATGGTCATGCATTTCTTCATTTAGTTTCATCTCTTCAATATTAAGTTCACAGTTTACACAGAATAATACTGCAAAATAATACATTTTTCAGGCTTACCCTTTTAAGGGTGCTTTTCCACTTAAGAAACCTAAGTCATTGAGTTTTTCGAGAAATTATGTATCGTAATTGGTAAAAGAAGATACGTATCCTTTATTAGGGACACATTTTACTGGAATGTAAAATAGCATGTAAAAATTGTGATTAGCTTTCAGTTTTATTACATTCACTAGTAAAATGTTTCTGATTTACTTCCAGTCCCTCCTAGTTTTCTGGAATATTTCTCCTCAAAATACAGGGAATATGAGCTTTGTGCCAATGGAGTTTCATGGTGATATACCCTCATCCTTGGCAATGCTGTCAGCGCTACTTGTAGTTAGAGTTTTACTTTAATTTGTTACTTGTCATTATGTATTATTATTATTATTATTCCACAGACAAATTTGTTTGTACCCAATTACAGGAAAACTGACAAAGGATGGTTTGATTCGCTACCTTATGTCTGATGAAAATGCACCTGTATTTCTGGATCGCCTAGACATTTACATGGATATGGACCAGCCATTGTCTCATTATTACATCAATAGTTCTCACAACACCTATTTAACTGGCCGCCAGTTTGGTGGAAGATCTTCTGTTGAGATGTATCGCCAGGTTCTGCTTGCAGGCTGCAGGTTGTGCATTTAAATTACTTATGTACCTTATAATGCCAATTTTATTGCTTTATTTACTTGAAGATTTACGAAAATGGTCCCTCATAAAACATACCAGGCTCTGACCTGCTTGTGAAAGTGAAATGTTTAACATTCCTCGGTGTGCCACCATTCATTCATAAGAACAAAATGCATGACTGCATGATGGGATTTCTTTTTTCCAACTTACCAGTAAGAAACAAGGGTCTGTGGATCACATAAAACATTCTGCAGTGAAATGTGTATACTTTATATGTCAATATGGGTGAGGTGAGTTATACTTTTTGAGAGAGAGCTTGATAATTACTCTCATTCTTACTTATCTGCCTCTCATATAGCCATAAGCATCCTAATATGGTGGAACACACATTTAACACCTTACCAACCAGGTGGTCTTTTAATTAAATACTCCCCAGTTCCTGGACGTTTTAAACGCTTTGAATGTTCAGCCCCATAACATATTCTTACTTATGGTTTGACACTGTAGATTACACTTCTGAGCCTCGGACTGCAGAAACTGCGTGTAGATAGTCTAGTAGTTCGTCACTGAATGGTATTTCTCAAATAAGACCCTTTGTGAAGCGAAACAACACAAAATTTACAAATGTATCTAGTTTCACTTCGCTTCTTATGTGCAACACACATTTTACATTGTCTTGCAGGATACGTCCTTTTTCCCTCCCCACCACCAACAATTTTTTCAAGTTTGTGTGTTCTGAAATCACTGGAGAGTCTGCCTGGCAGATCCTGTTTAGGCCCCCTTGGTGTTGTTTGCTTCTCTGGCAACTGAAGGCCATCAGAACTGGACTCACTTTGATTCTGGACTTCTGATATCCAGGACCTTCCTACCTCAAGCAGGAAGTTCTTGTACTTTACTTTTTTGTTTGTATTCAGTGTCCTGTACATGAAAAATGCATTAAAGAGCGCACACTTTACCAGATACAGTACCACTTTTTTTTGACCATTTTACAGTTTTCCTCAGAACTGAGTAAAAACTGAGGTACTGGTCTGCCCTGTCTACACCCTTCGTGAATTTATTGTACTGGACAACAGCATAAGGCTCCTTTATTTCCGTGTTTGTTTTCCTGTCTTTCCGCCCTTTTTTTTACAATTGTTGCATCATGGATTGTACGTATCATTTGCACAAGTCTTGTCCTTCCACACTTGCTACATTACATCACACCGACTTCTCTTTTTTCAAGCACTTACCTTCCCCTTCTAGGTCATATGAAATGACCCTGTTAGTCCTCCTAGTGCTGTAGACTCTCCGTTTCCATCTAGCAATGTCTGAGCTTAATCTCACACTGTTATAAAAATTGTCTTGATAGATGTGAGGAAAAATGAGTGTGGAAATTGTGGGGTCAGTGGACCACTAGAAGATCACAATTGTTTATGTGAACTAGTTGTGGGGATGTGACTGTTACTGTCCAAACTATCACTGTCACTATAATCAGAGATATCAGAATGTGTGTCCGCATATAACTCACGCAAAATATCGTCCTCTTGCAGAACATTCCTACACACATCCATGATTGCAACTGAAGGAAAACAGAGAGAGTATCTGAATGAGTGGTCCTTTTGTTGCAGTCTTGTGGTTCTAAAAACAGGGGGTCATGACCGGTCTGTTTATTAGTAACTTGAGATCCAAGCATCCTGCATCAAGCTATCGATAATCTTGAAGCAAAAAGTGAGCCAGACCAGCTGACAAACACATGTGCAGGACGTCGTGTAAGAAAACGTAGAAATGTGTGACCCATCAACAACGCATGGGATAGCAATCACGCGTTTCTGCGACGGCAAGGTGTTAAGGTTTCTTTTGGGGATCATTGGATTAGAACACTGAACTTACCAAAGTATTAAATGGAGGATACTGAGCACTGAGATTATTGAGCTGGAATCATTGGAATTGAATAATGGGCACAACTTTAAACATTAATGAGGGCTTCCACTGTATTTACTTTACCACTGGCAGGAAAAATCACTCCCTGTAAGTAATTTTATGTTTGAGAAGGACACAGTAGCCATTTTCCTTCATAATAGATTAAAAGAAGCACAACTGTGTTGCATGGCTAAGTTTTAGAAAGGCCCGTTTCTTAGGTGGTGTTAGCATTATACTATTTGGTTAGATAATGTGGTTCACTGGTAACATACTTTATGTTGCTTCATTAACATGGAAAGCAGAACACTTCTATGGCACACTATATGGCAGTGTATTGTGTTAATGGAAGGGGACAATAGTAATAAAAAACCAGTTACAAAGTGTCAACAAAACATGACATTTCTAGTATGTTTAATTTGGTATTGTCCGTAGATATTATATTCATGATTTCTTTCCAGCAAAGCACCGAGTATTTTAACAAACACTAAGGTTTTTCTGTTTACAGTTGATCATCATCAAGATGTTGTAAGTTGGGAATTGAAATCAGTATTTCTTAAATGTTGATATCTTAATGATCATGCTTCATGCTTGGCTGTTTCTACAGTCTCAGCTCCTACATTGCAGAGAATACAGTCTGTTTGAAATATAGAAGCTCTTTCTTCTGCCTCAGCTCTTTCATCTGACAGAACACAGTCTGTCTCATTTACAGAAATCTGTAACAGCCAGACATTATAAATTAATAGCATTTTTGGCACATCTGCTGTATTGTTGTCCCTATAAGTTTTCTTTTTATCTTACCAACAGTTTGCTTTGCTCTCCTCTGCTCAGATTAAAGTTGATCACACTTCATTGTTATGTTTAGACCATTATATGTTCTTTGGTTTCAGGTTGTAACTCACAGAGAACAGTTGTGATTTTTAGATTTTCGGCTGTTTCTTTGACCTCAACTTGTACCCCTCAGAGAGCACAGTTTTTCTCTATTTAAGGACAAGTATCATAAATGTGTGTAGGTCTTCATGTAAAATGCCTGATTTTTTGTCTGATATTAACCAAACTTGAATTAGATTTTAGTAACAATCCCTAGTATAAAATTTCATAGCACTCTGCTGAGTGGGAGCTAGCTAAGTTGCTCCATATGGACAGAGATACAGACACTGATAGAACTAAGAATTGCTGTTTGCAATTTTTTGCAAACACACATGAAAAAGAACTATCATCATCATCATCATCATCATCATCGTCGTCATCATTACCGCCACCACCACCACCATCACAGCAATGATGATTATTGTTATGAAAGCAAAATTTAAAACTTTTGTCAGTTGCAGGAATTATAAATGCTTCCCTCAGCTCATAGAGGGTACATATTGCAGCACATTACACTTTGGTGTGAGCAAACAGAAACATAAATTTTGACTTCGTGCCAGTGGAATTTCAGGAAATGAAACCAAGTAGAACACATAGTTTTTTGTAACAAGTATGTAGGACATTTAAAATACATATTATTTTTACAGGTGTGTGGAACTTGACTGCTGGGATGGACTAGGAAGAGATGAAGAACCAATCATCACTCATGGGAAAGCCATGTGCACAGACATTCTATTCAAGGTATGTTTGCATAGATTTAAGATTTTACAAAACAAGGATCTCTGTGAGAATCTCACCATGTTCAAGGAATTCCTGCCTTTTTTGGAAACAAATAGTTAATTACTGTGGCTCATGAGCCCACTAATGAGTCCAGTCCTGAGTCAGTAGAATCCAGTTAACACTTCTTACCTGTAGTTCTAAAAAAATTCTTAATATTTTATTCTAGTGTATGCCAAGGTGCATATTAGGTCATTTGACACTTAGTAGTCTGATAGATATGTACCAGTGTTCCAGAAAGAAACAGTACTGCTGTCTTCATGGTTTAAGTGGGTTAGTTTGGGATATTGGCTGTTTATTTTGAAAAATGGGAAATGTAGTGTCTGAAGGTGGATGGGCATGGCAAGTCAGAATTAAGAGTGGGGAAGAGAAAGAAAGTAGGCCCTAGGACAGTCCAAGTCTAACACCCACATAAAACAGTGGACAAATTATTGTTTTTTATATTTTAATTCTTGCATTCTTAGATAGATGGTAGGAAGATAAAAGAAGCTGAAATGAGCAATATCAGGCTTTTCCAAATGTAATTTAAATCTAATTTCTTTGTAAATATAATTTTAACTTGTTACTTAAAGAAAATGTTATTAGACATTGTAGTTTACATTATTTCTGATATATATATATATATATATATGTATTTACCAAATGACTGCAATTCTGTCATAGCTCAGATTATTATACACTGCCTGTCATCACAAAAAGCTAGGTTTGATGGTTCCAGGGCAGCCTATGTGAGATTTGAGGTGGACAAGGTGGCACTGGGATGGTTTTCTTAGAGTGCCTTAATTTTTTGCCATCAGTTAGTCTATGAATCATCTGTATTCAGTCATGTGTCCTCAAGGTTGCTACAGTAGGTTCATTAGAGGACAGAGTACCAAGGGACTCAGTTTTGCCTTAACCCCCATAAGAAACAACAAAATAAAAATATGCTCCAAAAATTACATTAGCCCTGTTGAACATGCAACTTTAGTTTTAAATTGCATAAATTTTTTTCCATATATGTCCATTCTCTATTGTATCCAAATGCAGTGAACTGTGTTTCACTACCGATTAAGACAAAAGGTATGTAAAGTTGTGTATACAGTATCACCAACTCAGAAAGGAAAGTTGTTTGCTGCTTTAAACATTGCAGCATCGTGTTTAACAAAAAAAAAATCCATTGACACCTTCGTACATGAGATTCTTTATACTTTATATATTAGGAATTACTAAGTTAGAATGGGAAAGAAATCAATTCATTGAGGAGAAACTGGGAGTACAGAACATCATTCTGGAAATACAGCAATATCATTGAAAGTGGCTACAACACTTAGAGTGAATAGACACAGTCCAGCAAACCAAACAAGCTGTAAAGTATAAACCAAAAGAGAGGAGAAGCATAGGATGCCTGAAGAAAAGGTGGAAGGACCAACATCCCCTTGAGGGCTAAGGAACAGTCATGACATTTGACCCTTCAAAGGTCATGATGATGATGATGATGACCTTTATGCATGATGAAAGTGGGATATAATTTTATGAGTAGTAGGGGCTCCTTTTCTGGAGATGATGTACGAAATTTGTGAAGCTCACCACTTACCACAGTCTTAGTGCTGGGGTTTAGAATTAATGGAGGTATACCTCTGCAACCCAATGTGCTATCATGTTTGAGTGTGTGTGTGTGTGTGTGTGTGTGTGTGTGTGTGTGTGTGTGTGGGCATGACTTTGCCCCACATTACAGATGATGTAAAGAATGTTCAATAAGAAACATTCCATAGGTCATAAAAATTAAACAAGAAGTATTTACAAAGTTAAATGTGGCTTATGTATTGTGCTGATGGATCATTATTTTCTATCATAAACCCAGAGAACATTGATGTACTTGTCCTATCCCACCATGAATTTGAAGATTCCATCGTGGTATAAATGTTGTTCTTGCATTCGTAACCATTCAGGAATAGCTCTTTCTACTTCTTTATTAGTGTAGAACCAGCGACTTTCCATGTGTTACATCAGCAGTCCAAATTGTATTCCAACTTGTTTTGTGTGAGGAGTGTAATGGTGCTCCATGTCTCATTGCCTGTCAGTACCCCAGTTTCCACTGCAATGGAATTTTAAAACTCATGAAAAAGTGGGAAAGATGTATCACTGCACTCTGGGATTATAGTGAAAAATGATCATATTTCTGCAGACAAGAAAATGAGTTACTTTTAACGTTGTAATGAATTCTCGTTTGATTTAGGTGATATGGGGAAACCTACTTATGGAACATCTCATATGTGAAGGATAAATCAAAACATTTTGTAGAAACAATAGTTAATGTTTGCAGGATGTGATCTATGCCCTTCGTGATACTGCTTTTGTAACATCAGACTTCCCAGTCATACTTTCATTTGAGAACCACTGCTGTAAGGGACAGCAGTATAAGCTCGCCAAATATTGCAATGACGTCCTTGGAGACCTGTTGTTGAAGGAACCTCTACCTGAAAGTCCTGTATGTAATTTCATGATACTGTTTTGTGTGTGTGTGTGTGTGTGTGGTGATTTATACATATAGAGAGAAATATATCTTTCTCTGTTTCATCAAATTGCCTGTGGGCCTGTACTTCTATGTGTAACACTATTGTGTTGTTTTTGTGTTAATCTTTTCATATATATATATATATATATATGTGTGTGTGTGTGTGTGTGTGTGTGTGTGTGTGTGTATTATTACCTAAGAGGGATGATATGATTGGTATAACATTTCTAATTTAGTTACTGAAAGCATCACAACACTTTTCTTAGGTAGTTTCAGTTTGAGTACATAGACTTATAGGAGATATAAATGAGAACAATTTATTCAAAACATAGTGCCATTTGTGATAATATGTCATCAGTTTTTGTGCCATGAACACAACTCAAAACTCCAAATGAGTGAACTATATGAGCAGACATGATGCTTCTTTATACACATTCTAATAATGTCTGGTTGGTTACAGGAATGCAGAAACTCAGAAAATAGCAGGTGTGAACATATGTGTTAGAAGTATACTACCTGAGGGATACAGGATAGCGTACTCAGTATAATGACTAGGCTACATGCTGGGCAATTCAGTGTTCAAATCCCAGCAGGGATGAAAGATTTTTCTGTTCTGCAGATTGTCCTAACTGGCTCTGCAACACACCCAGTCTCTTGTGCAATGTGTACCAGGGTTCTTGTCTGGGGATTAAGTAGCTGGAGTGTAATGTTGACTATTTTCCTCCATCTAGCACCAATTTGAAGAATGAGTAGAGCCAGGGAGTATCTAGGCTAGTGCAAGTAGTGCACCTGACCCAGGGAGCTGGGTCCAGGAGGCAGAAAAATGGGCAGCAGATGAACAAGTTAAATTGTTTTTCTCATTTTCTACATGCATACCTGAACAAAGGTGCAGTTTTTGCAAATGCATTTTCATTAATCATCTTTTCTAGAAGGTACAGTGCTACAGTACATACCAATCTGGTCCTCACTAGCCAATATATACGTTATTTCTTATGGATAGAAATTCCTCACATTAAGAGAAGTTTTCTGGTCCCAGTTCTCCACAGATATCGAGGATCCATGCATAACATTTTCAACTTTATGGTTTACATTAATCTATTTTCACTCTGTATAATTCAATTGCAACAGTGTTGTGCTTATAGTCATGTGATAGCAGAAAAATAGCTGCTTATACAGTTTGCCAAAAAACTAACTGTATGGCCTACTCATATGACAGTATGATCGTGATTTCTTGTACCAAGGCACAACAGTCCCACAACTCACAATCATTGCTTTGCACAAAATAGAGTTGTGTGTGTAATGGACATCGCAGCCATTTATAGCTGATGCTGACAAACACAGAGGCAGCTGAATGTAAATTGACACTGCAACTGGTCAGTCATATGGTGCGAAAAGCAACAAAGAGATTTGACATTTCAGTTTGTGAAATGGCTTGGTAAAGTAAACACTGACATACTTTGACTGCTGCAGATCTTTTCTGCATCATTTGTGCATATTGCATTCCTTCATCAAAAATGAAGCAACTTATGCCAAGTGGTTCCCATTTTGAGAAATTGGGAGAGGAAAGGGGAAAGTCAGCAGCAAGTTCACAAGTGCTTGTGACTGCTTTTTAAAAGGAATACTTCTTCAGCAGGTTCAGAAATTCCAGAAGAGCAGAAAAATAAATATGCAGTTTTGAGAATGTGATTGACAAATCAGCTTTTTTAAAGACCACAAAAATGAAACCACTTTGCATTAATTTCATGAGTCTGTGATTACTGATAAGCATAGTAGTGATGTGAAACAGTTAAATCCGGAATGTGAAGTGCTGTGGTTTTCTGAAGATACTAGTGTACCCAACAAAAGAATTGAATATGTCAGCTCATCTTCAGTGCCTACACAGAAAGATGATGAAGTGATTGCTCTTATGGGTGACAGAAGTATAGATCATGCAGATTTTACAAGATACACAAATGTGGCCGATGTGAGTTACTTATTCATTACGTGATTTCTTAGTAAAGAGAGGAAGTAGTCAGCTCCAGAACAGTGGAGAGATTTTCCCGAGGACAAAAGTGGAAGACTGTTGACTAAACAAAAGTTTTAAAATGGCAAGGAGGTGCACTGAGCTTGGATGTGTTTTTCTCCCCAGACAGGCACACTTTTCTGCTTCTGCTGTACTTTGTTCAATCAGAGATGTGAAAATCCCAAGAGCAAATTCACCAATGAGAACCAGTTTAATGACTGGCTTAAGCTAAACCTTAACATTCATGACCACAGAAATAGCCTTACACATCAGTCTGAAATTCTGTCATGGATATAGCTGGAATGTGGGTTGTTACAAGGTTGACTAGTTCACGACGAACTCCATCAACAAACTGCTAAAGCAGCTAGAAAGTGGAGAGAAGTTGTTGAATGTATCACTTTGACAGTTCAAAATTTTGCTGAATAGAATTTGCCTCTTTGAGGCCACTGTGAGTTATTAGTAAGTGATACCAATCCAGGAAATGTTATGACATTATTGAAGTATCTGGCACAATTTTACCCTGTTAGAGAGAGCATTTGGACTCGGTTTCTGTTAAACCTGGCTGTTTGTCATACATTCATGTTCCATATGTTCAAAATTAATTAATTAATTAGCCCTTTAATGCCGGAATTAAATCCCTCTGTGCAACGCTGCCTGCCAAGATTTTTTTACTGGGGATTTTAAATTTTAATGCTTACTCTTGCGAAAAAGGCATATCTCATAGACTTTTCCTTCAAGGAAATAAAATTTTGCATTCTGCTTATGAATTGGTAAATCCAGAAAAAAATGTTCACCTATTTTTATAATAAATTTAGACCTGTGAATCACGTGCATTATATAAAATGTGGTGTAAATAGTTCATTACTCACATAATTCTGGTTGCTGCAGAAAGTCTGTGACACCTTGGATCACTGTTTTATCATGACACACAGTATTCACAAAGAGGGTGATTTACAAATTTAGTTGTATGTGATATTCCTTGAAACAAGTCACCACACTCAGGCCCACGTCACATCTAGTGCGCTTATATGCTGTGCCCTGTCTTTGGCCGCGAGAAGAACACAGACGGTATCACAGTTGGGTTGATGATTTCGCTGGCCAGTGTTTCTTATGGCGACTCTAGAGTCACAAAACATTTTTTGCGCCCAAACTTGGTCTTCCAACCAGTGTGGGGGTGGGATGATCTTGGCTCTCTCCAGCTTCCTAAATCAAATTCCTCACCAGAAGGAGCCTGATATCTCAGTGGGTATATTTAACCCCACATGAAGATAACAGTATCCAACTGTTGAGTACTGTTAGATCCACAAGGTGAGAAAATAATTTTTGTACTCCACTTGAAGGTATGTCGACTCATTGAATAGCTGTTAGCCATATGATCAGAACTGTCGACGTAACCCACATGCCAGTTGTACCATACCGCGATGTGAGGTTTCATGGGGCATTTGCTTTTGTCACAAAAATTTCCTTCTGCTGGTGGTGGGTCCGTGTTAGTCAGCATGTAAACTTCTCCTCTGTCCTTCCAAACTAATGCGGTCAAACCTCCCCTAGTCCTCACCCTTACATCACCCCTTTTCAATTTCAGTTGTTTTGATCCAAATTCATGGGACCTGCCCCTTTTATTGGGGGGTACTGTCCTGCGTGAATTTATTTTATGTCTGTCCAAGTCATCAAAATGTCTTGAGGATGAAAATAAATTTTCCATAAATATTTTGTGTCCTAAGCCTTCAACTCTGCTAGTCAAATGTCTAACAGTTGCATGTGTTGCTGTCATGTCATATGTATTCATCACAGAGTTTGTAAATTTTGATGCCAAAACATTTTCTTTTCTTTGGAATGTACTGCCTGAAGATAACCCTCCCCTTGAATTTTACAGTTACCTCATCCACTGCCAAATGCTGTGAGGGGTTATAGAATTAGCATAAGTCTTGTTCAATTTGTCAAAGACAGTCCTTAGTTTCCATAGTTGGTCATATTCTTTGCCTTCATCAGGTTGCTGTGAATTGTCTGCAAAACGCAGAAAATGTAGTATGTGTAAAAATCTGTCTCATGTCATGGTCTCGCCTTAAAACGAATTGTGTAGCTGTTTAAGTCTCGACCAGTAGTCCTGTAGTGTGTCTTTCAATTCGTGTCCCATCTGCATGGCTAAGGCAATGAAAGTCATCATGCCCAGCAATGTTATTTCAGGCAGTTGGTGGCTAGGTCCAGCTTGTCTGTCTAAGTGTTACTGGTAGTACACATTGGTCTGTTCAACCAGCAGATGACAAATTTCTGTGAAAAACATCAACAAAGACAGTGGCAAGCTGTCTTTGTTGATGTGTGGAGCCACACTTTTAACACCTTTTGCTGGACCGATAAAAGGATTAATATTTGTGTTCCTTCCTTGTGGAAATCCCCAGTTTGGTAATCTGCCACTTGCTGCATCTTGTTTCGAATTCTGCTGAGGCTTGTTGTTGTTGATGACAATGACGATGACGATGATGATGATGATGTCATCGTCGTCGTCCTCCTCCTCCTCCTCCTCCTCCTCAAAATATTCTTCACTATCGCTAGCCTCAGCACCTGATTTACAGTTGGTGTCAGCAACCAGAATTTCACTGATGGCTTCCTCTTCAAGTTTCATTTTTTTCCTGGCCATTGCAGTAGACACCTACAATGGTCTGCCTTATTTACACTCCTCTGTATGACTGAGCACAGAGTCAGTAACCTAATGCTGCTTAGATATGAATGTCTTCTACAGTGACAGCAAAATAGATCAAAAGCTACGATGTGACTACTGTATAATATTCCAGCTATGCAGGGGTTCCCAAGATGTTTTTAGTAGAAGGACGACTGTGTGTTTCATGTTACTACACCACAACACCTACAGATTACCCCAGCACTACAAGAGGGACATCTGTGGGTCCTCCTGTAGCTGTAAACATTGAGTTTTGTGGATATCTCAATTTTTTTAGCATTAGTTTTGTCTGAATTATATGGGTACAGTATTCCACTGACAACCTTTATGGTCAAAGACTAGAATTTGTTACGTAGGCCATTGTTGATATTTCAACCCACAGTGAACTGCAGGGCAAGCGATAAACAAGGCGAGCTGTGTCTCGAATAACATTACTCACTGAAAGAACTGTGCAGTTGCTATGTGTTGACATATGAATCAGGGTTTTTGGAGGGGTTTAGGAGGTGGGGGGGGGGGGGGGGGGGTGTCAATTCTGGCTACACAGAGAAACCCTGACCTTCATGGGTCCTGCAGCTTACCAAAACACTGTGATATTTCAGATAGGAGTGAATAAAATTCTACCAAACTTCGACATGCTGCCTGCGACATCTTTAGAAGTCATTCGGCTATTTAAAGGCCTCACTGTGCGACGTCTTTCGAAGTTGTTCGGCATTAAAGGGTTAATCTATTGCCATCAAGAGTGCATCATACATTTATATTGTCAGTCCAGAAGGACAAGTATCATATTTGATATCAGATGGTGTGGACATAGAACAAATGTCACAGATCGTCAGATTTGGGGAGTTTCATTATGACTGTGTGGAAATCGAAGAAGCCTTAATTGGCTGTATTTCATAATGGAAATAACAAAGAAACCAGAAGAAGGTGGACTGAATCTTGAAGCTTACAGTTGTCAGTCTAGTGACAATCAAGCAACAATGACTGTTGTTTATTTCAGTGTTTCAAAAGTGAATTTTAGTTCTGAATCTATTGTGCTCTTTGTTTTCTTCAACAGTCAGTCCCTCAGTTTAGTTGGTGTTCATGCTGCTCATATGAATGTGCATGCTGTAACATTTTTTGGTACTGTAGAAGTCTCTTTCATGTGAAGACCAACTAATGCCCACATATAGCATTTACACCACTTTATTAGCACTGTGCTACTCTGACATGTTTCAGCCCTCAAAGGGCCAACTTCAGGGAGTACAACCAAACATTTCCACAGCAAGATGAACAAAATATATGCCAGGTGTAAAATTATGAAATCCTTATAAATCGTTAAGGTATGATGAAAACTGTTAATACATAACCAGTTGAGTCAGCAGCGTGTATTATATAATGTGGCAGCTACAAAACTGAAGCATCAGAGCGGAATCAAAAGCCAGTTCAGGCAGCAGTATGACATCATAAAGTAGAGTAAACAAAGGGTTGTTTTCACCTGGTATCTGTTCCTGAATCAGTTTATGTTTATGGTAATATTTTTGCATAAATAATTGTTCTAATATATCCATGAGATGTCCCTTATTGGCTTTGTGTATTAATGTCATAGTATTTGGTATGGGTCCAAATTCATGTGCATGTTGTAGAGTGTGAATAGCATATGCTGAGTGTGGATTGTTGTTTAGAACATATATGTGTTCAGAATAGCATTCCTTCAGGCTCCGGCAAGTTTGACCCATGTAATTTAGATGACATGTGGCACAAGTAATGCTGTATGTACTTTTTGAAACAGAATTCCAAAAATAATGTATCTGATAATAGTGGAATGTACTCCCACTGAAACACTTGATACATGTGAGGGTGCAGCTCTAATTTGTAGTGGTTCAGTAATGAAAAATTTGAGTTTGTAGTCCTTTTGTACTTTTAGTGAGAAGTTCTGTTGTCTATTGACAATATTCAGAAAATGTCTTCAGGCCAAAGAAGCAACTTTCCATCAAACATTGAATGAGCTTTGGGCTTTAATTGAACTAACTGAGAACTGAACAAAGATCTCTGTGCCAGAGCTATTTCTGATGCCAAAGACTTGTGCAATGAATGGTGTGTGCCTAGAGTTAAAGGAAAACAGTTCTTTTCTGGTGAGGATGCATGTGATTCTGGATTGAGCACTTTCACTAAGAGAAATTCTGATAATTTTGGTGTTTTACAATTTTGCAGATTGGAGAGGCAATTTTGATTCAAAATCTCTGGTAAATCAAATTGCACCTTCAAAATCGTGAACAGCTATTGAGTTGCAAAATAAGTATATGGCACAGCACTATTCTAAAGTTTTGACTGGGCTGGAATTATAGCAGGAGTAATTGCTTCCCTCAAAGGAGCAAAAAAAAAAATGGGACAAAATTGGACTTTACTCCAAACAGACTGCCTAAGTACATTTCATCACTGGGATTGAAGGCACAAAAGACTTGGCCACAGCTTTCTAGATTCTATTGACATTGCCAGGTTCACTAGCATTGTGTGAATGCTCATTCAGAAAAATGAAGCTCATCAAATTGTATCTGCAGTCTGCAGTGCCACGTGACAGACTCACTCATCCTACTCTTCTTTCAGTTGAGAATGAAATAGCTCCTTCTGTCAATTTAAATAATTCTGCCAAAGATTTTTCAGTTGTTAAGTGAAGAAAAGTTAATTTTTGTATTATTGACCAGTGTCATATATGAGAATTGATTTGACAGCAAATAAAAGTTAGTTTTTTTAAAAAAAAGAGAGAGAGTACACATAGTGATCACTCAGCCCAGGCTACAAGAAACCTGCCTATGCCACTGAATGGAACTGTACTTCCCTATATGCCTTTATTGCATGGACAGTGACAACTTTACTTTTTATATATACTGCTATATTTAACTCATAATCAAAAAGGAACCATTATACTACAGATGGATAGGGTTGTTCTGCAAGTACACTAGAAGGTTATACTGAAACAGAATGTTCTGGGAATATGAAATATGTCATCAGTGTGATATGTTACAGCAATACTGGATGAAAACAAGTGCCATATATAACAATAATAACCACAATAAATATTACTACTACTGCTTGTGCTGCTGCTGCAATATTAATACGATGTTTCCTGGATACACTGTTTTCCCATGTAACAAGTTAGATTTTTAAGTCCTGCCAAAATTCCCATGAAAATCATGTTAATTTGCACTCATGTAAAGTTCTCATGAAAAACACTTTCCCATATTAGAAGTTCATCTTTTGAGATTATTACAAAAGTGTATCCCATTTAATATGTGTAACAGGCTTTATAACCATTATGCATTTTGTGATTGTCGAACTGTGCCATATGAATTGATTTTGGGCCGTTTTGTCACTTGTGCACAACATGTCAACTCTTTTACTCCAGTTTTACAATTTTTGTCTTTTATGTTTTACTGTGTGATGTGTAACATGCAAATGTTGCAGCAAGGCTTGGACTCCAAGTGTGAGTTTCAGGATTTTGTTGGAGTAGATAATAATGTGCTGTCATTTAATGATCATTGAAGACCTGTTCATTGAGAACACTGAAGTGGGAACAGAAGTGAGATAAATGAAGCAAGTGCACCTGTACCAATAACAAGTTGCTTTGGACTCATAATTTTAGGTGTTCCAGGGGCCTCTCACTTTGAAGGCTCAGGTTCAATCCTAAGGTAGTCTATGTGGAGTTTGTGGTGGACGAATTGGCCCTGAGAGAGATTTTGCTCTAATTACTTCAGTTTCCTTCTGGTTTTATCATTCTAGTAGCACTCCATGCTCTTTAATTAATCTGTCATCAATGCTGTATAATCTCAGCGATAGACAATGTCATTAAATAACACACTTAAAGACGCACTTCTTGCTGGTCAATTATGGCTTATGTTATATGAATTTTTAGCACTAAAGTTACCCAGTGTCAAGGTGCACTGATAACATGCATTGTAATCATTATAATTGGACTATTATGAAATAATTTCATGGGATAAAAGCATAAAATTGGATCCAAAATGGAGCCTAATGTTACCTTTCCCTAATAAGATGTTTGTCTCTTTAAAAATTCTTTGTTTCTGGTCCACTGAAAAACTTACTTTGCAGGAAACAGTGAAATGCCTATGATATACAAGGGTCGCTAAATTCACCAGATGTATAATTTAGATATTTGATTTTAATACAGATGTTGGCAACACACGATTGTTTTGTATATTACCTGGAAAACATTATTTGTCACATCTTAGACATTTCATTTGGTGACAGGCAATCACCAGTTCTGCAGTATGCTGTTAGTTGGTGTCCACATTTTGTGATTCAGTGTATTGCAGTGAATATTAAGTTTTTGGTTGTATTAATTATTGAAATAAGGCATGGGGGAATTGTTTCCTTCAACTCATAGATGCACATCACATCCATTAAAAATGTTTATTGTACGCTGAATTTGCACTTGTGAAGTTGTAACCACTGTCCTTCCTGCTTCCTTTCAGTGGGTCTTAGGTGCTAAGATTATTTCTGTATTCTTAGTCCTGCTCTGGTACCCCTGCATTTTCTTTTTCTGTCCAGGCCCAAAATGACCATAGGTAACTGTGGAAGGTGCTAACAGTGACAAGCAAAACATGTAGTTCTACAACACATTTGATAAACAACACATAAAAATATAAAAAATAAATAAGAGTTATGTTGGACTCTGTGCCTTGAAATACAAAAACCAAAAGAGCCTTATCTTATTGACATGACCTTGTCTTAAACATGTATGTATTTGCAATAATTCATATTATTTTAATTTTATAAATGTAACTTATGATGTGGATTTTCTTAGCTTAGAGGTATTCAATGTATGTCACTTCTAATGATGGCCATTTAAAGGTGGGGGTGTGCTGAATGATTTAAAAAATTTTGATAATTTACATGTATGTTTAATAATGTGGAACTGAGTGTTACCTGATGGTATAAAAGTGATATGTGATGGTACAGAATTAGATTCTGTAGTAATTTATAGCTACACACAACTGTGAGAGTGTTCAAAACATAGTGTTGATGGTATGTACAGCTGGAGCCAGGTGTGCCACTTCCATCTCCCAACCAGCTAAAGCGCAAGATCCTCATTAAAAATAAGCGTCTGAAATCAGATGTTGAGAAGGCAGAATTGGACCTATTTATGCAGGGGCAGTTTGTTATAGAAGATGAGGAAAGAGAAGATGCATCTGCCGCAATGTTGGAAAAGAAAGAGGTAACTGATCTTCACATTGTAACATGCTGTTGTCTGTTGCCTTACAAATCACAAATTTTTGTATGAACCGCTTACCAGCACTACAGTTTTATACTAATTGATTTTAAATTTGGCACTTGCAGACTTGCGTCTTTTTATGCACTTGACCTCCCAGTCATTTCCTTGATGTTTTCAGAGCAAGACATTGTCTATATATATTTGAGTTGTTAGATCACTGCATAGGAACTGCCTTCTAAAACATGTTATTAAAGGAATGATAGAGGGAAAGATAGAAATAACAGAAAGAGGAGGAAGAAGACACAAGAAGTTACTGGATGGCCTTAAGGAAATAGGAGGATATGGGAAACTGAAAGAGGAAACACTAGATTGCACTCTATGGAAAACTCACTTTTGAAGAGTCTATGGACCTGTTGTAAGACAGACTGCAAAGTGATTGAATGAATGAATATTAATTTTAATTTTGTTAAGATCATTTTGTTGTGTTTTATAAAACACTCAGCAATAAACCTTTAATATTCTGTCCAATGCAACCATATGTCTATTCAAGAACAACTGCATGTTTCAGTCTGAACAGACTGTCAGCAGGCTATCAATACAGTGTTTCAAAAAACAAGGTAAAAATGTAATATAAGTGAATTTTTTTTTGTGTGTGGGATTCCACAAGTTTACAATTTTTATCATTCAGTAGCTGACAGTTTTAGAACTTTTCTGTCAATGGTAATAAGATGTAATTAATGGTGTTAAAATATATAGTAAGTGGGATAAAGTTATTAAGTGATATGTGTAAAAATGGAGTCAGGAATTGATTACACATATTATGTAGATCAAATGTTTATTTGTTACATATGTCACACAAATAAATATAGAAATTGGCAGTTTGATGGTCTTGGTTTTGTTTGTATCTTATATTTCACTTCTTATTTATTAAACTTTTTTTACTGATGCATGGTATTGTTTGTAGAATACTGGAGACTTTTGTTATAAGTTCATATATTGGTAATATTGGCATGATAGTTATTTAGTGTAACCGTTGATAAACCTGAGACTAAGAACAAAGTCATGTTTTGGTGGTACTGACACAGTAAATATTGATACACTGCTGGACAACCTGAGACAGTGTATATGCATAGTTTTCCGAGGCTTCAGATATGTTCCTTTTAGTTTAGTTTCTGGTCTTCGCTATTTGAATGACACTAAAATCTACCTGAAAGGAACATGGAGTAATGTATATTCCTTTATTGCAATGAATTAAAGTGGTGATGAGTGAAAATTGTCTCTGATAAACAAAAACTGTTGAATGCAGAAATGCAAAGTAAAAGCTGTGACTTAATTGTTAATTGCTTGAACCTTTATTTGTACGAGTATAGTTTTGTTCTCTACTTTCTTCGTGAAACTTATATGAGAAGGAGCATTTCTGTCAGAGGTTGTAAGTAATTAAAACAGCAGGTTAAGAGATTGTGTGCAGAATAGCTTAATGATCTACAATGGTGGGGGAAATTAAACATGTGTACTGTTCTTTAATATTGTGGGTTTTGTATCAGCATATCTGGCTTATGACTTTAAAATGTGTGTGGTAC
>Ga0209755_10003032_pt1 | contig 21607 bp, 24 predicted proteins | sample TergutCo191P1_FD_187301 | JGI IMG/M metagenome (GOLD analysis project Ga0209755, IMG submission 187301) | Cornitermes sp. P1 segment gut microbial communities from Petit-Saut dam, French Guiana - Co191P1 (SPAdes) (version 2) | ecosystem: Host-associated > Arthropoda: Insects > Digestive system... | reverse complement strand
CGCCCGTTTCTCCCGCAAAAACCAAGTTTCCAATCTGTATCTATTTGAAAAGACACATCTGTAAAAATATCATCATAACTGCCGTCGTAATAAAACGACATATTCGATACGCTGATTTGTGACATAAAATGACCGCTCCTTTTTCTTTCATTTGTCGGAAACGAAACAGTCACATACAGGCACACGAAAGATAGAAAAAAGCACCCATAATCCAATAGCTACTGTCCGATTCCAACACAACAAGCCCCTACTCTAACAAGGGCTGCAAAAAATAGTGTGGATAATCAGACTAGCGAATCATTGATGCACCTTCTTTCATTTGATTGGTCTTAGTATAAACGATGGCAGCGAGAAAATCAAGAATATTTTCACTGTACGCAGCCCTGAAGCAGCACCCCCGTCCCCGCGCTTCACTTGCGCATAGAATTGCAGTGTGATAGAATGTCACAAAACAGGAAAATTTGCGGAGGTGTTACAGGTATGAGTAGTAAAACGAATCTGACTGAAATCCCCGGTATCGGCGATAAAATGGCGCAGCACATGATAAATGCCGGGTATCCCTCAATCGAAGCCCTTAAAGGGCAATCCCCTGATGAAATTTATATGAAAGATATTTTAAACCGCGGCGTGAAGTCGTGCAAATGTTCACTTTATTGCTACCGCCTAGCGGTGCATTATGCCGATAATGACGGGGTTTTACCGCCAAATAAGCAAAACTGGTCTGACTGGAAAGATTAGGTTTGTTTCGTACTTTCAGCTGCCATGGTATAATCTGGGGCGTAATTTAAACCACTTGGAGGTAAATCCATTGAAATATCAGCTTGAGACTATTCCTGTGTGGGATGCTTTTGAAAAACAAAGCGAATGCCCTCTTTGCGATTTGCAAAACGAATCGGATAAAAGTTATGCCGAGGCGGCTTTGGGTGGTGCTGTTGTTGAATCAGATTATCGCATCGAGAGTAACGAAAAAGGTTACTGCGGGAGACATCTTCCCATGCTCTATGACCACAGACCCCGACTTGGTCTTGCATATATCCTCCATACACACTTGGTCGAAACCACAAAAGTCATGGAGTCCGCCATGAAGTCTATTTCCGGAGGTTCAAAAACAGGAGGAGGGCTGTTTTCTAGGATTTTGGGCGACCAGGGGGGTAGCGATGAGCCCGGCTCATCTCAGTCGGCTTGCGAAAAAGCCATCCGGAAGCGCACAAAAACGTGTGTTTTGTGTGAAAAAACAGATACTGCAATGAAGCGGTACATCTACACAATTTTTCACCTTTACAGAAAAGAAACAGAGTTTCGTAAGGCTTTTCGCGATTCAAAAGGCTTTTGTTTGCCGCATCTTGCGGATATTATCGGCATGGGGAATAAGCATCTCTCGGGTCAGCCTCGGGATGAATTTTTTACCGAACTTGTGAATATACAATCGGAAAATTTTACCCGCCTTGCCGATGAGCTGCAATGGTTCACAAAAAAGCATGACTACCGCTACAAGGACGAAGACTGGAAGACCTCCCGCGATGCCCTGCCTCGGGTAATAAATAAGCTGCGCGGTAATACGATACCTATAGACAAAAATAAAGCTGATGATGATTAGCCGGAAGTTAGGTTTCAACCCTACTCTTCCTCAGCCTTTTTGACTTTGACCTTTTTAAACCTCCCGAATTTACTCAGCACCCAGCAGATAAACATTGCAATCGGGAAGGCTGCCCAAGATGCAATCCAAAAATCAAAACCAACACCTACTGCCATGAGTATAACTGAGAACGAGTAGTATAGTAGGTCAAAAACCGTATCGACGGTATGCACGCCTTCGCGAATGGTCTCAATTAGTTTAATTGCGCAAATGACGAGCCACGCCAGAGGAAATGCAATCCACTGCACTGTCAAGAACTCTGTTATAAGCCCTGCTGCAAATATAAGCAGAAGCAACCACGGCATTTGAGCTTCTTCCGAGCTGCTTGTATTTTTTCTCCTAACTAATGGGAAAATGAATACAAATAAAATCCACGATATAGGACCTGCAAGCCACGAGATATACATTGCTCCGGCAAACACCGCCGCATATACCATTATCGTGGTAATCGCCATATAAAGCGCATCTTCAAGCAACGATTCAAAAGTGTGCGTAAATACCGACCCTTCGTATCCGCCGTTTTTTCTCGCATGAATTGCTTCATAAAAGAAAACTATAGTTGTTGTCAACAAAAACAGAAGCGGTGATACGGCGCGAAGGCTGTTAATATTCCAGTACTGCTCGCCAATTGACAATAACGTGTCAGTTTCATCGCCTAAGCTTCCGCCCAAAAAGATGATGTCAAATTGAGCATACAACACATCAGGCACAATTAAGAGAAACCCGACGATTATGCCTGTTACTAAAAACGCCCAGTCCTCGAACTCCCATTTTTTGTTTTCTTTTACACCCTTACTCTCTGACATATAATTAACCTTTAGTTGAACTGATAATGCTTTGTAACAGGTTTTGTGACTTTCCAGACACATGACAAACCCTTAGGGAACTGGACAAAATCGCCTGCGCCGAATGACACACTTCCGCCGTCGTAGGTGACGGTAACTTCACCCTCGGTCAGCCAGCATATTTCCTCACTGTCATAATACCAATCAAATTCTGAGACACCGCAGCCCCATGTGGGATTGTTTTTTAATTTCGCCTTGTCTGTCTCTGTGGCTTTTCTAACGGTTATGCTCATAAATCTAGTCTCCTGTTCTCAAAATTTCATATACCAAAAAATTGCTTTCTCATTAGCATTGCTAAAATTGCAGTAAAGCATTGTATCAACTGCGCCAATTTGAAATCCTATTTTACTGTAAAATCTGCAAGCCTGCAAGTTAACATCTTGCGTTTCAAGCATCAGCCCGAAAAGATTTTTCTGATTTGCCCATTCGATAGCTTTTTCTATAATTTTGTGTCCTACGCCTTTGTTTCTATGGTTTTTCGCTACGGCAATATCCTCGATATAAGCATATTTATTCCAGTTTTTCCGTAACCTTACCTGTCCGATACACTCATTGTTTTCATAATATAGAAATATTACTTTTTCGGGGTTTTCGATATATTCACTCCAGTTTTCCTCGTCATCAGGGTAGCTTTTTTCATATGGCTCGTCAAATAAGCACTCTGAAAAAGTCCATTCCCCATTTTGAAAAACAGGTACAATCTTGCCGATAACATCAAATGGTTGATTCGGCTTGTTTATGTCATCTACGTTATCGTGTGTCATTTCGATAATAATAATTTCCACCAACTATCATATATATTGAAAGGAAGTATTTATTTTCCGTTTGATGCAAATTTACTTAAAGTCATATTAGAAATCAATTTGCTAATATCAGTCCCAAGGTTTTCGGTAATTATATCGTCAAAATCCGAGTAATCAATATCTCTAATGTCGTGGAAAATGTGATTGTATAAATATTCCGCAAAGGTACTTGCTAATACAATAACTATGGGTGTTTCAAATATATCACGTTTTGTTGCCGGAACATAGCGTGGAGTAACGACTATCGTATATTCCCCGCCAATTTCTTCCCGATGCTCTCGCATTCGTCCGGCATTTATACCAAGCAATTTGTTTGCTGTGGACTTAGATTCGACCGCGAATTTTTTGCGCTTTGCAATATATAAACATTCAATATCCGTATGCGCCGAACCGCCACGCTTGACCGCTTCTACATTACTGAACATATTAAACCCATCCGTTAATACATCCTCAAATAGGTACGCAGTATCGTTATCGGGGTTATTGGCATATGCTTCAATAAGTTTTGGCAAATCAAGCAATGCACCGACTTCATCCGATTCGTTAATTTCTGCTAATAATAATTGCGGGTAAAAGTTATATACTTCTTTAACGCAATCGATGTATAAGCGCTCAGAGTCGTCAAGTTTGATTGGCTCGTCAAAACAACTATACTCTTCAAGCATTTTCTCTACGAATACTTTTTGCTCCGGCACAATCGAAATAAATCCGCGTGTAGCTTTTCTCCCTGTCGGAGAGCTTTTTGAATTTGTTTTCGATGGGTGAAATAACTTGCATATTAAATCGCCCCTATGACGTTCTATAACGCCTATCTGTTCAAATAGCGTTTGAGTGTAGTATTCCCATTCGTAAACGGCATTGACAAAAGCGTGTTCATCTCTCTTGAATAAAGCAGCCATATCTTCGTTAGAAATCTTCCGTAATTTTAAGATTTCATCTACTAACAACTTATATTCGGCCGAATTCGTCGATTTTAAGAAAACTAATAAGTGTTCTACTTCGTTATTATAAAGTTTTCCGTCTAATCTTGAATCTAATAAAAGCTGAAATATTAGTCGGAAAGGGTACAGTTGAAATTCCTTATGTGTACCGCTGCCGGGATGTTGAAATTGAAATGCGAACAACATAGCGAGAAAAATTCTCTTCAATTTTGCCTCATCGTTAATATGCTTCAAAAACAAGTTTCCCAGCGGGCTGAAAATAAAACGCTTTTCACCTTCGACTTTATCTTCATACCCAAACATCCAATATTCAAGTGTGTTAATTCTGTGATTGATGGAATCAAGAGGCTTGTCTTTCGGGTTACGAGTCTTGTACAAGTCCAATGCCGCCAGCCGCTCTTGCATTCTATGTCGCTCCACATATGAAATGTCAGTTTTACATGCATTCTTCACATCCAAGGCGACAGCTTTAACCATTTCATAATTACAGGTATGCTTGTAAAGTATCCATTTGTTTCGTTCAACCATTTGTGGCATTATTCTTCCTCCGCCCCTATTTTCTCAACGACTTGCATCATAAGTTTTGGCGGTATGGATTCACCGATTACAGCACGAATAAATGTGTCAGATGAATGTTTTGGGAAGTCCATATCATCCGGCATAGATGAAACAATAAACGTTTCCAATAGTGTTAAAACACGCGCATCTGAATATGTTCCGTCTGAAAGCGGTCTGCCCGGATGAACGTTATTGTGCGAACTAATGCTGCCGCTAAATGTTGTCCTTGTAGGGCAAGGTTGCTGCCACACCATGCGCTTAAAAGTATTATGAAAGCCTTTTATTCGAGTTCCGTCATCTTTTTTTGGATAATGCACTTCATTTGCAATCGCGCTTTTGCCGGGCTGAGTATGCCTTAATGCCAACACCGCTCTATCGTTATGTACTTTTGAATAGTGCCACGGTATATCAGATGATTCACCGGATTCCAGTGATGGTAAATGTCCGATGGCCTCTGACAGCGGAATTTCCGGCAGTTCTTTCGGCCATCCCCACTTTAATCCGTGCTTATATAGTTTAATGATGGCGCGCGGTCTGGACTGGCAAACGCCATAATCCTTCGCATTTAAAACGCGTATGTCTATTTTATATTTTTCTGCATATTTTTTTTCTAATATATCTTCCAAACGCAAATATTCGACCTCGTAAGGAAAATACATTTCAATGAACTTAGGCACATTTTCAATTAAAATATAATCAAAGTCACACGCATCAATAATATCAAGTGTTTGTAAAATAAGATAATTTCGCTTATCGCTTTCATAATGAATTTGTTTTTTGTTCTTACCCAATGTGCTGAGACCCTGACAAGGCGGTGTGGCAATCAACATTTTTACATTGTTGTTTTTGACGATGTTAATCATATGCTCTTTTGTTGATTCCTCGTTAATATCGCCGCAATACATTTCTGTATTCGGGAAAAAATGCCGAAAACATTCCGCTCTCTTAGGTAATAGCTCATTCGCAGCTACAACCTCGATATTTGTTTTGTCAAGCAATAATTCACCTATTCCGGCACTTGAAAAAAGTGAAACAGCTTTAATTTTATCCATTCGTAATACCTCCAACAATTTTTTTCAGCATTAATGGGGGAATGGACTCACCGATGCATTGCCTAATTAGCAATTCGGGTGTATCATCGGGAATGCTCCAGTCGGCGGGGAGAGAAGTTAGCAACATTAACTCTAACGGCGTTAAAACGCGTGCATCCGAGTATGTGCCATCGGGCAATAATCTGCCGGGGTGTACATTTCTTTGAGAAGCTATGCAGTCGTTTCTTATCGTTATAGTCGGCGCGGGCGCATCCCATCGTATCCTTCTGTAACACGATTCATAGCCTTTTACTCTTGTCCCATCGCTTTTTTGAGGAAACAAAGTGGGGTTAGAAAAAGCTGTTTTTCCCGTAGGTGTGTTCTTCATCCATAAAATATTGTTTGCGCTATGAGGTCGCGCAAAGTGCCATTTTATATCTGAGTTTTCTCCCGCTTCTAATGAGGGGAGAGAACCTATTGCCATTTCTGCGGTTACTTTTGCAGCATCTTCTTTCGGCCAATCCCATGTAGTTCCTATTCTATTCATTTTTATTATCGCCCGCAAGCGTGTTTGCGGCACTCCGTAATCAGAACAATCTAAAACATCGTCATCTATATCGTAATCGTTAGCAAATTCATACTTCAAAATATCAAAAACTGTTCTAAATTCATTTTCGTATTCTAATTGCAGCTTTAACAACATAGGAACGTTTTCAATCAGCACATAGTCCGGATTGGTTTGCTTAATCGCTTTCACAACATATGTAATAAGATAATTTCTTTTATCTGCCCCCATTGACTTCTGACAGCGATTTTTACCGGCTACGCTCATGCCTTGACAAGGCGGCGATGCGATGAGAAAATCTACGGTTTCGGGACAAGCTGAAATAATCTCATTAAAAACGTCTTCATTTGAAATATCTCCACAAACAACCGTAGCCTCAGGATATATTGCTTTATATAGATTTGCTCTTTTTTCGAGCAATTCATTGGCGAGTACAATATCGATTCCAACTTCTTTTAAATATGTTTCACCGATTCCGCAACCGGAAAATAGCGAAATGCCTTCTAATCGTTTTTTTATCATATATTTACATCCATGATGTCGCCTATGTTGCATTCCAGCGCAACGCAGATTTTTATCATGACCTCCATTGAAACGGGTTCATCTTTGTTAAGCTTTGTCATTGTTGTAGAGCCAATCCCGGTCGCTTCTTTCAAATCTTTTCGCTTCATATTCAAGTCAATTAGTTTTTTCCATAGCTTACTGTACGAAATCATAACAAAGTTCCCATCAAAGAGTTTGAATCAGTATAACATTATTTAACCGATATTTCAAGAGAAAATGCCGATATATCGGCGTTTTTTACTACTTTCCAATCACTGCACTTGGCAATACAGCGGTATTCCGATATATTGATGTCAGAAGGAGTTGTTGCCTTAATGGAGCTCAAAACTATATTAGCTGAAAAAAGCATGACAAAATATAGGCTTTCAAAACTTAGCGGTGTGCCACAGACAACCGTGCTGGACATTTGTAGCCTCAGCCTTGTTCAAAACCTAAGCAACCCATATTAGCGGGCGATTACTAATCGCCCCTACAAACAAAAAACAACCCCAAACAACTCCCCACATCTCCACGGGGCTGATGCAAAACACAACACTTGAAATTCGGCGGCAAATTGCCTATAATACAAATTATTCCGTAGCACCAATTTGTGACAACGGAGGACTGCACATGAACCAAAGCTCCATAACTAAAGTGAAACACTTTCTCCCCTACGCCGCACTGCTGCTCTTACCGGCGGTTTTGTTTTTACTGCTCACCAACCGGGGGGCAACACCCTATCAGGAAGTACACGGCGAAAACGGCGTGTGGGATTTGCGGGATTTTGATTTTGAGAATTACAATGCGCTGCTCGTAGGTGATGTGGCGTTTATCCCATACGCTCTGCTTGCCCCGGATGAATTTTCCGCTCTAAGTGATAGCATTGTCCTCGGAAGTATCGGAAATGTGGTAGACGTAAACTTTCTAACAAGCCGCGATATTATCCTTCTGCCCGATGACGGTTGGTTTACATTCACCCGCAATTCAATCACATACGCACAGCGGCAATATGTAAACGGCGTGTGGCTGTCAAACACAGGGCGAAGCATACCGGGTGATAATCGCCGCAATGAAACACCCGACACAGGAAGGATTATTTTCACGGCACGTCCTGTGGAGGGCGTAATCGAATTGGTACAGCAATCCTCAAATTTTGTCCATCGGCAGGGAAACCGCCATTGGGCTTGGCAAGTGAGCCAAAGCACCGGGCTTATTTATGAATCCCGTGCTGCAGATTTTAGGCAGGGTATGGTAATGGGAAGCTATTTTTTGCTTTCCTTGATATTTTTGGTGCTGTTTTTCATGTTGCAAAAAAATCGTGGGACTTTGTATTTTTCTCTATTTTGTTTTATATGGTTTCTACGGGTGAGTGTAATGGAAATGCGTCCGGTTACCGTGCTTGCACCGTGGCTGGACTGGACGGTAAAATTCCGTATCGAGTATATTTCTTCCCCGGCAGCGGCTATTTTGACCCTTGCCATAATCAATATACTGTTCCCGAATGTCTTGAATAAAACCGTGGTGCGAATATTTTACATTATCTCTGCCGCCCTAATCGCACTCAATATGTTTGCCGATACTGTTTTTATGAGCCAAGTCGGGCTGGTTTCTTATGTCATATATATCACCGGGATTGTGTATTTGCTGGGCTGTATTGCGTTCAAGGTGCGCAACACCACAGCTGAACAAAAGATTTTAATCAGCGGCATTGGGCTATATATTTTCGCTACGGTTTCTGACATTGTACTTTTCGTTTTTTACAATTATGGCTTTACTCTTATGCCGTTCCAATTAACGGGAATGGCTATGATGGTGTTTGCACTATGTCAAGCGGTTGCTATCTTTATTGCAACAATGAAGGAAGTTGAAGCCGCAAAAAGAAGAGAGCGAGCAGCTAAAGAAGCCGAACGGTTTGCCGTTGCAGAAAGTGCCGCCCTTGACAGCTTAAACCGCATGAAAACAGTATATCTTACCGACCTAACCCACGAAACCAAAACGCCCCTTACCATTGTTTCTGTCCATGTGCAAAAAGCATTGCACCGCTACGAAAAAAATGGCGGGGCTGATGAACAGATTGCCGACTCTCTGAAACGAGCGCAGGAAGTAATCATGCGGATGTCGCGCATGGTAGAAAACGCATTAAAAATGTCATCATTACAAGAAACGGACGGATATGCAAAAATACTTGATGTTGCGGAAATTATCGGCATAAGCGCGGAGGCAAACCGCAGTTTTATCGAAAAAAGAGGAAATGCTTTTATTGTTAGCATTGAAAAAAACCTGCCAAGCATAATGGGCAAGGCAGACGAGATTGTTCAAGTGGTGCTGAATGTTTTAACCAATGCAAACAACCACACCCAAAATGGGGAAATATCGTTAAATGCACGAAGCTTTGAAGCAGGTGTGATGGTTACGATTGCCGACAACGGCACAGGCATACCCGCCGAATTATTGCCTTTTGTTTTTGAGCGGGGCGTGTCCGGTGGTAGCGGCACAGGGTTTGGGCTTGCAATATGCAAAAACACAATCGAAACCCACGGTGGCACAATCGAAATTAAATCCGAAGCGGGTAAGGGTACTGCTGTCACATTTACTTTGCCTGTATGCAATAAGGAAAGCGAGGTAAGTGCAGATGAATAAAATTCTTCTCGTAGAAGATGACAAAGACATCCAAGAAATCAATAAATATATGCTCAGCGAGCGGGGTTACAATGTCAGCCTTGCCATGAATCTTGCCGAAGCACGAAAGGGGATTGCGGATTTCGCTCCTGATTTAATTGTGCTTGACATTATGTTGCCCGACGGAAGCGGTCTTGAGTTCATGGAAGAACTGCGGTTGCAAGGCAACAGCATACCCATTTTGCTCCTAACCGCCCTAGGCACACCTAAAGATAAAGTGGAGGGACTGCGGCGCGGCGGCAATGACTACCTTGCCAAGCCTTACGATTATGATGAGTTTGTAATGCGAATCGAAGTCATACTCCGTAGCAAGCAGCAAGAAGATGAGCGGGTGCGGCTTGCTGTCAAGGCCGCACATACGGCACAAGAAATCCTCGCCTTTGGCGAATTAACATTAAATACCATTGCCCGCAACGCTCATATAAACGGAAAACTGCTCAACCTTACGCAAATGCAAGTGGGTCTGTTAATATTACTGGCGCGGCACAAAAACGAAACGCTGACCTATGCTCATATATATGAAACCATATGGGGACAACCGTTGGCAAGCAATAGCCAAGCCCTACGAAGCACCATAACAAAAATACGAAACGAAATAGCAGGGTGCGGTTATAGCATATCCTCCGAGCGGGGCATCGGGTACCGATTTGAACAGGGCGAATATCGCTAAATTACTGCATTTTTCACGCACGAAAAAAGTTTTGTTGCGATTTAGCAACAAAACACCACTTTGAATATCAGACACATTTACAATGGTATCAGTAGAAATTTTCTGCGATACCATTGTTGTTTTGGCGAGGAGAAATGCAAATGGCAGATAACGGAACCATAGCCTTGCGATTACCGCATACAGCACTACATCACCCGACAGTGAATATCGTGTATCGTTTAATAGGTTGACAAATACTATTACAGTGCGTTCACTAAACAGCAATGTAAGGTGGCATATGCAGCAGGGCGAAAATCCTTCGTTCATGCACTCCATACAAATGCTTTCAAAGACATCCCATTCGGTCTTCTCCCAAGCCGTCCAAAATTTCTGTAACGGCTTTTTTGTTGGGAGTGCTACGAAATTTTGACTCACAAACAATTATGCGAACAGGAGCGGAATCTAGGTCAAATAACAGAACATCGTCGCCTTTCATGGACTGATTTGTGTTTGGGTTGTATCTAAGCCTGTAGATGGGTAACTCTGCTGAAGTTGAGGCATTGATATACTCTGCCACTACAACTTCTGCGAAATTACCACGCTTTGTCGTTTCGCTGGCTGGATATGGTGATAGGTTTGAAATATCCAAACCCTTTATGCGCAATGCAGCTATTGTGTTTTTACGTCTTGCCAAATCATCTGAAGAAATATGATGCTCTTTAAGAGCATCAACTGTAAAATCAATAAAAGCATTTCGCTTTCCATTTTCCGTTAAAACCCTGTGAGGTACACCCGATACGGTTAATTTGTCGGCAGATGAAAGAGATACGCCATAAATATGCCCAATAGGATGTTTATCGATTATTTGCTTACTCATTGTACACATCTCTCCCTTATATCTGTTGATTTTAATAACTTTAGCCATCTAAGCTGTATGTCCACTTAAATTTTATCGATGCTCATGCCGCCTAGTTTAGCCATTACTTGTGTCTTCTTGCTTATAAGGTACAGGCTTACACTCATCAAGGTATTTATGAGCGACCGATATTAGGGTTAATATATCTAATGCCCTTGATTCTTCAACACTCCAATTTATTTTAGGCGTGTGTGCCGCCGGATTGCGCACCAAGTGGAAAATAGCCTCAAGCAACTCTTTTAGCCCTGTAAATTCACTAATCTCGCTTTCTGTTTGCAGTAGATTGAAGTATAAATACGGGTCTTTTTTTGTTTATCAAAATCAACGCCCTCCGTCTTCGCTATTTCATAGTCCAATATCCTATGCTAATCTACTCAGCTTGACCCACTACGCAGCTATAAACCCACTTATTACCCTCTTTACGAGCAGCCAACAACCCTCGCTCAGTCATCCGTTGCAATAGTTTATATGCCCCACTTGCACTAATCCCCAGTGCATCCGCAGCATCTTCTTTTTTAAAACTAATATCCGAAAAAGCATCAAGTAATCTCTGCTCATTAGACCCATTTGTGATTTTACCACCTGCAATGCCCCTTTTAATAGTGCAATTCATATTTGGTATTCGTATCAGAAATCCACCATCTATAACAGGAATCTCCGGTTCTACATGGCTACCCTCGTACGCTCCGAAAACACGAGGTATGCCTGTGCCAAACGCTTCGATAATGTTCAGACGATAAAAAATCTGCGCCAGCTTTTCATTTCTTGCCACCGACACGCCTGTAAGCATTAATTCATGGGTGACTCCAGGCATAGTCCCGCCTAAAGACATAAACTCAAGTCGGTCATCAAACATACTGATAAGAACGCTACCCTCTATATAATAGTCCCTGTGAATTAGTGCATTGATATAGGACTCTCGAATAGCTACAGGCGGATAATCGGGATGGTCAACTCTATACATACCTTCGATAGTGCTGCGTGTTCGGTTAAATACATGGAGATATGAATGCACTTCTTCTATCTGCTTAAAAATAGAACCTGTAAACTCTTTGCGGTCTTTGAATTTTTCTTTCGTTACACCTTCAAAGATTGCCGCCTTGGTTGTGTATGGGCATTGCTCGGAAAGAATTAGCGCAAGGTTTGTATATCGCCCATCGGGGCGAATAAGCCCGAGCGATTTCTTTTGTTCTTTACCAAACTTCACGTCTTTCTCTGCGAAAATCTTATCCGCATACTCAAAGGTGAGGTCTTGCTCAATGGACAATTCGGCGATAAAGTGCCCTGTGCCACTATCCTTAATCATCTGACGGATATGCTCGCGGGTAGCCATTACGGTATTACTCCCGACACGAACATAAACGCCCTGTGGTAAGAGACCATATTTAGCATAGCAATATGGGATAGCAGAGCCACGCTCCACAGTCACTACAATGATGTGCTTGCCATCACGTATTTCGGGTTCAATCTTAAAATAGCCAGATGGATCAGGTGTTACGGAATCTCGAAAGCTATTTGTAATACTTCGAGCTTCCTCGTCAATGTTTCCATCTACGCCATATGCCGCACCATCATCTGAAATGCCAATATAAAGTGTCCCGCCATCTGTGTTCAAAAATGCTAGTATCGTATTTTGTGCTTTTTGATTGTATTCACGTTTGTTTTCAAGAGTTTGCATTTCTAGCATAGGAAACCTTCCTCCAATAGAAATCTTTTTATTATTGTAACACATTACTCTCCCCTTTACAATGGCGAAAATGGAGAATTTGGAGATAATGGAGAAACAGGAGGGTGAACCACAACTCTTTAAAGTGTTATCATTGACGGATGGGCGAATGTTACTTTCTCCACTTCAGTATATTGAGAGCAAAAAAGTCCCATCACCCGCATGTCACTTGCGAGTGGCGGTATAGGACTTGCCACAAAAAACCTCTGTAAATGCTGAGAAAAATCCCCTTGAAACTCGAATCCTAGCTTCAAGGGGTGGTGCGGATGAAGAGGCTCGAACCCCCACACCTCTCGGCACAAGAACCTAAATCACGTCCATGACCAATTATCTAAATATACTTTTACATTCATACGTTGATAGCCTCTCTGCACGGTAACCATAAATTTTCACCAACAGCAATCATGATGTTTGCAGTATACCACACGGCAAACAAGACTTCCACAAAAATGTGTTAAAAATCCACTGGTTGAACTTCTCTTTTCATAACATAATGCAGAGAATCCGGTCTATAACCTCCTCCTTTATTGCACTTCAAATCATTTAATCTTCATAATGTCCTCTACAGGCAATAATTAAGAGGTTTTTGTTTTCTTCAAAATTGTAAATTAGTCTGTTTACGTGGTCTATTCTTCTGCTCCACGCTTTACGGTGCTTTACGGTGCTTTAAAGGCTCTGGTTTGCCAATGCCTTTAGACAAACCGTTTCTCTCAATATCCTTGATTAAATCGTTGATTTTTCTTAAAGTCCTTTTATCCTCGGTCTGCCATGATAAATAATCATCCCAAGCTTTATCTGACCATACCTTAGTCATCGTCCACCTCTATTAACTCACGCACTTTTCCCTCACCTCTGGCAAGCTGTTCCATTGATCTGTCAATCATATCCAAGTAAGCGGCATTTCGGGCGGCTTTAGATAATATGTTATAGGATTCCAGGCTCATAATCACTACGTTTTTTTCATCTTTACGAGTAACTATAACAGTTTCGTTTTCATTCGTTGCTCTGTCACAGTAACCTTTGAGGTTGTTGCGGAGAGTCGTATAATTTACAGCTAACATAAAATAAGCCCCTTTCAACAATGTTCAATTTATTGTACAATATGCCGTACAGTTTTGTCAAGTGGCAGGTATAATTTAGTAAAAAAAAGGAGCGTCTCACCGTCATGATGAAAGGTAGCACGTTGCTCGACAGTCATATCCTTTGTTAATTCGTAGTGATACTCTCCAATTTTGTGAATATCCTCGACTGTAAAATCTTTACTAAGCTCAGGTTTATCCACTTTAAAACCCTCTTGTTAACAGCGATGATAAAATTTTCGCAACGTGTTGCATTTTAAAATAGGGTGATAAAAATTTCTATTCACAAAACATTTACAATAATGCTTGAATTTTTTACTCTAATATTGCATAATTTTTACCTGTACAAGTTATGATGCGCATGTTATACTGTCTCGAAAACACAAAAACATTTGGAGGAAAATAATGACAAGAACTATCAAAAGACGAATCCCTATTATTATCATTATGGCACTATTTGCCCTGTTCATGCTGGCTGCGTGTTCAGATGATGCCGGACCTGAAACCACACCTGATCCTGCCCCGACACCTGCGGCACAGGCTGACCCTACACCTACTCCTGATCAAGAGGAAGATGTAGCTGCAAGTGAAGAGGAAGAAGAAAGAGAAAATGTTGCTATAAGCAGCCTACACATTGGATTTGTACCCTCGCGCGAGCCTGATGAAATTATCACGCAAACAGAACCATTGGCCGGATTACTTATCGCAGAACTTGCAGGGCTTGGCTTTGATGTAGACAGCGTACAAATCTCGGTCGGCACCACTTTTGAAGCAGTGGGCCAAGGACTTTCGGCAGGAACAATAGACATAGGTTTTATACCGGGCAGTACATACGTACTATATGATGATGGCGCACAAGTTATACTGACCGCTACACGTTTTGGACTCAGCGTAGATTCAGACGATCCACGCGACTGGAATAATGCCGCACCAACCGATAATTCTGACGAACAGGTAACTTTCTACCGCGCTCTAATTATTGCAGGGCCATCTGCGATAGGACGTGAGCTTGCAGAACAAGTAAACTCCGGCATACCTCTCACATGGGAAGATCTTGACAGAGCTACCTGGGGCGTACTTGGAGTTGGCTCTCCCGCAGGATATGTATACCCTGCTCTGTGGCTGTACCAAAATTTCGGTCAATCAATCCCGCATCTCAGCAATGTACTACCGGGCGATTCCCATCCTACAAACTTTGCCCGTTTGGCAGCAGAGCAAATTGATATCCTTGTTACTTTTGCCGACATGCGTATGGGTCAAGCAGAACGCTGGCAAGACGAATTTGCACGCGCTACCACTATTTGGGAGGACACAGACGTTATTGGTGTAACTATCCCTATCTTTAACGACACAATAAGTGTTAGCAGGAACTCTCATGTCATGAGCGATGAATTGATTGCAGCTCTCCAGCAAGCGTTTATAAACATAGGCAACACTGAGGCAGGTCAAGAAGTAATCGCTATCTACAACCACTTCGGTTATCAAATTGCACAGTCCCATTATTACGATGCCACTCGTGCAGCGCAACAACTGATTCGTGAACTTACAGGCTGATGATTACATTTGACAACGTAACTAAAGTTTACCCCGGTGGTGTTGTAGGACTCAACGAGGTTTCCCTTGATATTAAGCAGGGCGAGTTTGTTGCAGCCATCGGGCGTTCAGGGGCCGGAAAATCTACACTGATCAGAGCCATAAATAAGATGATAGACATCACCGAGGGAACATTGTCGGTAAACGATATCAATGTCAGTGACCTGTGGGGCGCAGCCTTGCGCGGGTACCGACGTGAAATAGGCATGATTTTTCAGTCCTTCAACTTAATCAACCGCACCACAGTTATCAAAAACGTACTAGCCGCAAAAGTACCCGAAATGTCTCTGCTTCGGGTACTTCTCGGCCTATACAAAAAAGAAGATAAGCTCGAAGCCTTAGTCTCACTCGATAAAGTTGGTATACTGGAAAAAGCCTATACTCGTGTGGATCAGCTTTCCGGTGGACAGCAGCAGCGTGTTGCTCTTGCTCGAACACTTACCCAGAACCCGAAAATAATTTTAGCTGACGAACCCGTCGCCGCTCTTGACCCTGTGACGGCGAGGCAGGTGATGGATTATTTCCTACAAATAAACCGAGAAATGGATATAACCATAGTAATTAACATCCACCATGTGGAGCTTGCACTTGACTACGCCGATAGGATTGTAGGGATACGAGAGGGAGAGATTATATTTGATGGACCACCGGCCGATGTTACGCAAGAGATTATCGACCAAATTTACGCAGGCGAAGCGGAGGAAAATCTGTGAGAAGGCTCAGATACAAAACCATCATGCTTCCAAACGGAAAAACAGTTAGGGAGCCGCGTTCCTTGGCACCGGTTATTATACTGGGAGTCCTTATTGTGACTGTTATTTCTGTCTATATGACAGGTTTTAATTTTACTCAGCTCACTACAAGAGGATACCAGTTTTTTGTGATTTTGCGCGGAATGTTCCCACCGCGTCTCGCCTATATGCCCAGAGTGTGGGATCCGTTGTTTGATACGATTAAAATGTCACTTTTAGGCTCGGTTCTTGGGGCTCTGTTAGCAGTGCCTGCGGCTGTTGTGGCTGCAGGTAACATTGTAAAAAATAGGGTTGCAGTACATGCAATGCGAATATTTTTAAGCAGTGTTCGTACATTGCCGACACTAATCATTGCTCTGGTTGCAACATTATTTTTGGGGATCGGAACTTTAGCCGGAACCATCGCTATCACACTTTTCACCTTTTCATATATAGGTAAGCAGCTCTATGAGCTGATAGAAACTGTGGACATGCGAGCATATGAAGCTATGGAGGCGACAGGGTTAAAGCGTGTCCAGTCGCTCTGGCTTGCCATTTCCCCTCAAATTATGCCCGTATATATAGCTACGAGCCTCTTTTGCTTTGAGGGTAATGTCAGACATGCCGCTATTTTAGGTTGGGTAGGTGCAGGTGGCATTGGCCTTATCCTTATGGAACGTATCCAATTCAGAGACTATGATGCAGTTGGCATGATTGTTGTGTCACTGTTTGTGACTGTAACGCTGATTGAGCTATTGAGCTATGTCATACGCAGAAAATTAGTGTGAATAAAGTGTCGAGGACAGTTCCCTCAACGACTCGTGTGGCTTTTTAAAGATCTTGGAAAGGAATAATCATTGGTATGATTCCTAAAACTCCGGAAGAACAATTGCTTAACGCGCCAAAAACTTGGCCTATAAAACTTGCTGTCGCACTGATATTTGTAGGTGTGATGGCGTGGTCGTCTTCAGCAACGCAAGCAGCGGGAGCTCAGCGTGCCGGGATTGATATAGCCATAAATGTTTTGACGGGAATTATCCGGCCTGATTTGGACCTGCTTCTCAATTTTACTCGACATGGTGTTCCCTACTTGCTCTTAGAGACTATAGCCATTGCATATTTAGGTACACTTGTGGGTGCTATTATCGCTATTCCGCTTGCATTTTTGTCCGCCACCAATATTGTTCCGAAATTCATTGTTGCTTTGGCTCGTGGGATAGCCATAGCTATCCGCACGATTCCGGTAATGATTTATGCACTTATGTTTATCCGTGTAGTAGGGCTTGGTCCTTTTGCAGGACTACTTACTATCTCTCTTACATCGGTCGGTATGGTCACTAAAATGTACACAGAATATATCGAAGATTTAGATAAGGGTATTCTAGAAGCGTTAGATGCCATGGGCTGTACGTTTTTCCAAAAAATACGTTACGGTGTAATTCCGCAGCTGCTTCCCGATTTTTTATCTACCATTGTATACCGGTTTGACATGAACCTGCGTGATGCCACAGTGCTGGGGATAGTGGGCGCGGGCGGCATAGGACCTCCACTTATTTTCGCGATGAACTCACATCGTTGGAATGAAGCGGGGGCTGTTTTAATAGGATTAGTAGTTCTTATTATGGTAGTAGAGCTCTTTTCGGGCAGGGTACGCCGAAAACTGACCAGAGGTTATTAGCTAGTGATTAAAATTTGCTTCACATCGGATTTACACGGGTTTGCCTTTCTTTCCGATTTCAAAAAAGATGAAAACACGCTTATTATAGATGGCGGTGATACCTTGCAGGGTTCGCCGTTTGCCCAATACTGCCTACGCGAGTTGGGCAATTTTGATGTTTTTGCAAAAATAATGAATGACATCGGTTATGACTATGTTACTTTAGGGAATCACGACTTCAACTTTGGGAAGGGCGCATTAGATAGCTACCTTAATAATTTGGAGGCAAAGTGCCTTTGTGAAAATGCAGGTTATCCGTATACAATAAAAACAATGCCCGACGGCACAAGAGTTGGGCTTGTTGGGCTTGTTACAGATTTTGTAAACGTGTGGGAAAAACCGGAAAATCTTGAAGGTTTTACGATAACCGATGCATTTGAAGCGGCGAAAAACGCACTCGAAAAAATTAATGGATCGGTTGACCTCACCATCTGCATATACCACGGCGGATTTGAGAAAGATTTTGACACGGGCAAACTCTTATCCGATACAAATGAGAATATCGGCTGTAAAATCTGTGAGGAGCTAAGTTATGATATTTTGCTGACAGGCCATCAGCACATGGAATTACCCGGCAGGGATTATTGTGGTACCTACATAATTCAGCCACCGCACAACGGAAAGGGATATGCCTATCTGACGATTAATGGAAATGAGATAAGTTCTGAAATAATATCGTATGATGGTTTTGCCTGTATTTCTGATGAGAAGTTAGATAGCAAAGTGCAGGCTTGGCTCGATGAGCCTGTTGGAGAACTCAAGTCTGCACTTGAAATTGGAAAGCGGGTGGATATGGCTGTGTCCGGTTCGCCGCTAGCTGATTTTTTCAACAATATTCAACTCACTTACTCAGGAGCGGAGCTGGCAGTTACTAGCCTGGCAAATGATGCCGTAGGGCTTCCAAAGAAACTGCTCAGACGAGACCTTTTTGCTGCATACCCCTATCAAAACACTTTTTTAGTGATGGAAATTACGGGAGCGAAGCTGAGAGAGTCTATAGAGCGCAGCGCAGAATATCTCACATATGAAAATGATGAGCTTGTGGTCTCAGAGCAATTTTTGAAGCCGAAAGTTGAACACTACAACTATGATTTTTACACAGGTGTAGAGTTTGAGGTGGATTACAGCCGCGAAGTAGGTTCTCGGGTCTTAGAGCTTACGAGAGATGGTAAAAACATTTCAGATGATGATGTGTTTACTATATGTGTAAATAATTACCGAGCAAGCGGCGCAGGCGGGTATCATGTCTACCCGAACTGCCCTGTGATCAAAATAATTAACATTGAAATGACCGACATGTTACTTGATTACTTCCAGAATTTTTGAGGAGATCAGTGAACATTGAAAAGTATAGTAGCAAATAATGCGCACAACGATTTCTTAGCACAGTTATACATTTCATCCAGCTATCTCAAAACGGATATGTTGCACCAAACAGCTTTTTAGCAAAGGCCTTCTTGTCGGATATATCCCAAAATCATTGTCAGATGTGTGGTTAAACGAATCGGCTGATGTGTTTGGAGAAGCCATCACCGAACTGAATTTCATAGTAATTCCGAAAGAGGAAGAACCGCCTTTCCAGATGAGTCTGTTTTAGTTTTAGGTAAAAAAAGGCAGTGCGACCACCACAAGGCAGTCGCACTTTTTCGGTTATTCTAAAGGAAAGTGTGATTATTACGTGCATTTTACTCTCAAAATTTTACCCGATAGGGTGTAGCGGGAAGCTTAATAAAAGAGTAAAATATGTGTTTTTTATATCTAAGGAGCGTTTTTTATGAGAAAATCAATACTAAGGTTCATTATCCTCGCTGTCTTAATTTCTGTCTGTGCAGTCACGCTGATTGCTTGCGAAAGCAAGATCGACAGAGAACTCCGCGAAATGGAAGAAACCCATAATGCAATAAGCGATTTAGCAAGAGAATTTGGGATAGAGCTTCCCGAATTTGGCGATACGTCAGGTTCGGTGACTATAACACCCGATGAGAAGCAGCCGGAGGAATATGTAATAAATTCTAATTTCACTCTGCTGCCGATAGAAATAATACGAAACCCTGAAACAAATCTCAATAGACATATAGGTAAGCGATATTATGTTCATGCGGTTATGATTGGGGACTATTTTTCCGTAGATGGCTTTGACCTTTACGAATTGTTTTTGTCTCACGAAGGTTTAGAAGATGTTGACCCGGATATTGACGGCTGGGAATATTTCTTTGCTTTATCCCTTGCCGTCACACCAGAGCAGGTGGATTGGGAAGATACGGTGTATGGTACAGAATACATATACTACTTTGAATACTTAGGATATGACGATGAAGCAAGTAAACATTTAGGCAAATATGTATCCCACTCACCTTGGAGTCGGCAGAGATAGGTATTTGCGCAAGTACCACGCAACAACGCAGGGCAATACAGTATACTCATATTTGCAGAGTAAGCCTGTGTTTTCGAGTTCTTTTGTTGCGGAGCGGATAGATTTTATTCCGTCTTGGTTTAGGTGTTTTAGTGCTTCTATTGTGAAGTGTTGATTTTCGGGGATTGCGAACAATTGAGTTAGGAGTCCTTTTGCTTTTAGTGTCAGTTTTTCGTCTGTCAGATAATACTTATCTGCGGAGGGGTTATTGTTTTTCTCTATTATGATTTTTGACATTTTTGGTTCTCCTTTTGTTTTTGGGCATGAAAAAAGCCGGAGGTTTTTGATAAACTTCCGGCTTTTGTGTTGGTTTATTGTGTTTTGGTTTTGTACTCTTGGTTGCGAAAAACACTCTCACGACTAACATGCAAATACCGCACAAAATTGTGCGGTACTTGATAACTTATGTGAAACACTGATATTGCAACCGTTTGTGTTGTTTTTGTGGCATATGACAACTCTGGTTTTTGAGAGTTGTCATATGGTGTCATTTGTCCATAGGGTATAATAACGCTAAATCCAAAAACTTTGTATTAGCAAGGTGTTGCGGGTTTGGCGTTATTAAATCGCCACTCTTTCTCTCCCCCATCTGAGGCAAAATATCAAACTCAAAATGCTAGACTTAGCATTAACGCTAAAAATGTTTTGCCTCAAAATAACCTTGAAAGGCGGAAAACCGTATGGGCAAAACAATCTTTATCGGCTCAAGAAAAGGCGGCGTAGGTAAAACGATGACCGCAGCAAGCCTCGGCGTAGGACTCGCCAAAGCAGGCAAGAAAACACTGGTAATAGACACGGATTCACAGCACTCCCTCACAGTAAGCCTCGGCATTACTGAACCTGAAAAACTGGAAGTAACACTCGCAACGATAATGACAGACATCATCAACGAGAGAGAATTTAACATTACAGACGGACTCATCCATCACACAGAGGGCGTTGACCTGCTACCTTCTAACAACAGCCTGACAGGTATTGAACTTGCACTTGCTCCCCTTATCGGGCGTGAAACCGTACTCCGGCAGTACATCGAGAAAGTTAAGCATATTTATGATTACATCCTGATTGACACACCACCGATTATTGACCTCATAACCATAAATGCGCTTGCATGTGCCGATAGCGTTATAATACCTGTGACCCCGAAGTATCTTGATGCAAAAGGTCTTGAACTGCTGCTGA
>Ga0209755_10003031_pt1 | contig 21609 bp, 21 predicted proteins | sample TergutCo191P1_FD_187301 | JGI IMG/M metagenome (GOLD analysis project Ga0209755, IMG submission 187301) | Cornitermes sp. P1 segment gut microbial communities from Petit-Saut dam, French Guiana - Co191P1 (SPAdes) (version 2) | ecosystem: Host-associated > Arthropoda: Insects > Digestive system... | reverse complement strand
ATAAAAGCATCGTCATATAGTTCCAGTCTGTCAAAACCAACACCAAGATTGTTTTGGTATAATGCATTATCAGGTTCAAGTTCGACTGCTTTTTTATATGCAATAAGAGCATCATCATATAGTTCCAGTCTTTCAAAGCCAAAACCAAGATTGTTTTGGTATAATGCATTAGCAGGTTCGACATTTACCAGTTCTTGCATTATTTTAATCGATTTATCGTATTCTTCATTATATACATGGGATATCGCCTCTGAATATTTATGGGCGAGTGTTTCACTTTCAGTAACTTGTTGTATTGCTTTATTAACATCACGTTGTGACGTTGATGCTGATTTATCGTTTTGCAATGATTTGCTGCCAAACGTATCAATCTTTTCAGACAACATGCGATATCTTTCTTTCGCATCGGCAACAAAAATTTCTTCGGCGGGAACTTTATATGGAAATTCTGCAAGAATACGAATTAAAACCTCATCAAAACCATCATGTTTTATAGAATAACCATTGGATTTATTTAAAAATGCTTTGATTTTATTTTTGATTTTATTTTCGATTTTATCATTTTCATAAAGCATCCAATAAGGGTAACACCATTTACCGTTTGCAAAATGTTCCCCATTTTCAACTAAATAATCCATTAAACTGTTGTCATTACCGGCATAACCTATGAATATAGGATGGTATTCCGAAAAGATAATATTGAGTGCTTTTTCCCAATTTTCATGAAGTGAATCTGTTTGACTTACCGTGTTTGCCGGATCAAATAATAAATCCCGATGGATTTTTACAATCGTTGGTCTATTAATTTTTTTTGTTATATAATGCGCAAGATTTTCATGTCCAATGGTCAAAGGGATTTTTTGTGTATAATAATGAATGGCATCTTCAATTAGGTGGTCAAAATTGGTGGTGATTACGACATTGTGCATTGTGTTTGACAATAAATATGCCAACATAATGTAACCACAGTTTGGCTTCGCCGAATCCATCAATTTTTCTAAAAAGTTATATCCATCGCTGGGATTCCGCTTATATAGTTCTGTATAATAATCGCTGTATTTGCTGTACTTGTTTTCTTCCGTAATGTCCAGTTCTGTTTTCCATTTTTGATATTCGCCGGGATTGCGGATTTCCAGTTCTTTGTCCCAAATATCCACGAGTTCTTTTCCTGATTTAATCCCTGATGTTATAGACGCTCCGGCACCCAAGACAAAACAAAATTTTCTGGAATGAGGACCTTCTGAAACATCCCTTATCTCATTGATGAAACCTTTTAACGTTAATTCTGTGTAAGGCATGGTTCACATCTTCCTTCTATTATGACATTTATATTTGATTGCAAATACCCGCGGATACACTGCATTTTTTTATTATTGTAACGTGATTAATGATATTGTCATGCATTATACCACAGATTCTGTTCGTTTTTTAGGTGCAGATTGCACAATTTGATATGTGTATAATTTATATTATGCTGAACATTAGAACAACCTTGATTCCGTCTGTGGTGACATCATTCAAGGCTGTTTTACTTTATTAACATATTTTATTTTATCCAAAATACTGCGAAGGATTCACCCTGGTTCCATCCCTGATAATTTCAAAATGTAGGTGCGGGCCGGTGGATTGTCCGGTGGAACCGATGTCGCCGATGTGTTGGCCGCGCGTTACGCGGTCACCGGCCGAAACGCGGTTGACGGAATTGTGTGCGTACAGTGTACGGTATCCTCCGTAGTGGTCGATGATGATGGTGAGTCCAAAGCCGCCCGACCAACCCGCGAAGTACACGATGCCATCTTGTGCTGCGACAATGCGTGTGCCGGTGGGTGCATTGATGTCAATGCCGGTATGAAATTCTGTATTTTGCGGTGAAAATGGATTGGGTCTGTTGCCAAAGGGACTGGAGATGTTGCTGTGTGTCGGCACCGGCCACTGAAAGGGGTTGGTTGGTGCGTTCAATGTTTGCAAACGCGCTGCGCGCTCTGCCGCTGCACGGGCGGCGGCTTCTGCGGCGGCACGCGCAATTTCTTCTTGGCGGATGCGTTCTTCTTCGTTTGCAAGTGCCGTTTCGGCGGTGCGCACCGCACCCAGCAACACACGGTTTTCTTCTTCAAGGATGGCAAGGAATGCGGTCATGCGGACTTGGTCTTCTTGCAGTGCCGCAAAAAATGCTTCACGTTCGGCGCGGTTGTTGTCCAGTTCCATCTGTGCAATGTGTTGGCCAATCATCAAATCTTCCAATTGGATGCGGTTGGCATGCAGAGTGTTGACATGGTATGCAATGGCTTGTTCTATTGTTTCAAGGTCTGTAAGAATGGCTTGATCTGATTCTGCGATGAGCCGCGCGGACTCAAACAGTGTCAAAAAGTCTGCAAAACTTTCTGCACGCAGCAAAACTTCGAGCAATCCAACCGGACCCATCTCATGCGATGAACGCAGTGAAATCCGAAAAAGTTCAAATTGACGGTCGCGGTCATATGTGGCTTGTTCCAGTTCTGCTTCTGCGACGGCGATGCGTGCTTCGGTAATGGCCAGTGCGTCCTGTGTTACCACCAGTGCCTGTGCAAAGTCGATAAATTCTTGATCAAGTGCCTGCATTTGTGCGAGTACCAATGCCATTTCACCTTGCAAATCATCCACCAATGCTTGGTGGTCGCTGATTTGCCGGAAATGGTCACGCTGTGCTTGGCGCGCTTCATCAACAGCCGTTTGAAATCGTTGCGTTGCGGACAGTTGCATGATGGGGATGAACAGCAAAATAAGCAGTGATATCATGGCGATGCGTAGTTTAAAGGTTGGGTGTTTCATTGCGCCTCCTTAGTCAGTATATTTTCATATGTAATATGCGTCATTGTATCACAAAAATATTTTTCAATAAGCAATGTAACCAAATCGACATGGTTTGCGGCTTAATATTAAACATTTGTTATTTTAATGTCATAAAACGATATGTTTTCTAATTGCAAAAAAACAAAATCAGTAAGATATAACTTAATAAATTGTATTTATTAAATTACATTAAGATATAACATAATAAATTGTATTTATTAAATTACATTAAGATATATCTTAACGAATTGCATTTTCTATGTTGAAATTAAGATATGTTTGTGTTACAGTGTCTTTATCATATTCGCAAGGGGTTTTATTTGATGATAAAAAGAGAGGAATACATGGATCGCATCCGTCCCTTTATTGGTAGTGAGCTTATAAAGGTATTGACAGGCATTCGCCGTAGCGGAAAATCCGTTATGTTGGAACTGATTCAACAAGAGCTGGTCAAGCAAGGCGTCAATAAATCACAATTTATTTGTCTTAATTTTGAAGAAATGAAAAATGCATCATTGTGCGAAGCAAAAGCATTGCATGACGAACTCACACAAAAAATTTCTACCATTGAAGGAAAAACATATTTGTTTTTAGATGAAATTCAAGAAGTTGTTCATTGGGAAAAATGCATCAACTCACTACGCGTTGAATTCAATTGTGATATATACATCACAGGCTCAAATGCCAAATTACTTTCCGGTGAACTCGCGACATATCTTGCCGGAAGGTACGTAGAGTTTGTTATATATCCCTTTTCTTTTAGAGAATTTTTTAAGTTATATACATCCATTTTATCCGAAGTTTCAAATCAAGAAGTTTTTGAAAAATATTTGATGCTTGGCGGAATGCCTTACCTTTGCAATCTTCGTTATGAAGAAATGTCTTCGCATATTTATTTACAGGATTTATATAACTCAGTCGTGCTCAAGGACATTGTAAAACGTAATCGCATTCGTGATGTTGATTTATTAGAACGCATTATCACCTATATATTTAACGGTGTTGGGACGACTTTTTCAGCGGCATCCATTTCAAAGTATTTTAAAAACGAAAACCGCATCACCGCACCGGAAACAATTATGAACTATATTAATTATTGCATGGATGCGTTTTTATTTTATCAGGTGCGAAGACAAGATTTGCAAGGAAAAAAAGTGCTTGCGGTTCATGAGAAATATTATATTGCCGATCATGGCATTCGCGAGGCTGTTTTTGGCGGCAACATGAAAGACATTAATCTTATATTAGAGAACGTTATTTATATGGAATTGTTGCGGCGCGGTTATAAAATTACTATAGGCAAATCAGGTGTTAAAGAAATTGACTTTGTTTGTGAAAAACGAAATGAAAAACTCTATGTGCAAGTAGCATATCTTCTTGCATCCGAAGAGACGATTCAACGAGAATTTGGCGTATATGATTCCGTGCGTGATCATTTTCCCAAATATGTTGTTTCGCTGGACGAGTTCGACATGAGCCGTGACGGAATCAAACATCGAAACATAAGAGATTTTTTATTGGATACGCAGTGGTAATAGAATATTGGTGTTTAAAATTTGATTTTATAGGAGCATATCAATATGTTTGTTCGAGTTTTTGATAATGTAAGTAATGCGTATTTTAAGTCTGCTGTTTATGCTGTTCTAAACGGCGGGTGGTATGAAAAACAATTGGTTGTTTTTTCGTTTGATGGTGATAAGTATTTTAAATTAATTGACTATCTTGAAAAAGAAGATCCGTCTAATCCGGTGGTATTAATTAATACCATTATTCCAAGTTTTCCAAAATCTGCGCCTGAGTGGATGTTCAAAAGAAGCAATGATGTCGATCAAATTTTGGAGGATTATAACGGTTTGTTAAATGCTGATATTCGCTTTTTTGAATACAGAGGATATCCATGGATATATGAAGACAAACATTTACTGACTGAACTTTTAAATGGCAAAATGGTATCAATAGAAAAATACAAACATTTATTAATAACGGATGACCATTATCAGAATGAAGGATGGCATTATATTGAAACGCAAGAAGATATTAATTTTGTTTTAGAACAAACTTCTTGGTTTCATGATAGTGTAATTACAAAATTGAATTATGTAAGTGGTTCATACGTTGATGAGCATAACACCATGCACTGCACAGACAGCATAAGAAGACTCGATATATATGTTAACAGTCAATGGTGCAAATCCATACAAATGGTATTTGAGGGTGTCACTGCATTTAATTTGCGTCCGAGCGCAGACAATCATACATCTTTTATTTTTGATGCCTCATTATTCTTAAAAGATGCGATAATTTTCTTTTGCGATGGGACTTTAGATCATGCTGACAAGTCATATGACGGAACATGGGTAGAATCATATAGTTTGCGGTGGAAATTTCTTGAATAAATAGGCGTTCTCAATGTTTTAATGATGAATGCAATTGTGTTCATAAAATTAACTTTATTTCGACTTCATTTCGCTATAAAATTACTACCGAATAATTTTTATATCCAATCTTTGATTTGTTGAAGATTGGATTTTTATTTGCAGTTGCGTGTTGGTGATGACATCACCGGTGCGTACCATAATGATTTTTGGCGCCGGCATACCCTGCGTTTCAATTTTTTCGGCCGCTTCATTCAACATATTAAAACCCACAACCCCCATAGAATCCGCGACATACACGCGTTTAAAGTGCGGCAGCAATTTTATTAAACGTTCCAAATCCTGTGGCCTGGGTGCATCAAGTAAGATAAGCCCGCCGGCAACCATTGTGTTGTACCGTTTTAAATACGACAATACGGCATCTTCTCCGCCAAACGGTTTCCCCGAAACCATCGTGGCATCATGCAAACGCATGACGGTATAACCACCGTAGGTATCCAGCGCTGTAATGCGGATGCTTTTTGGGTGTGCACGCACATGGACGGCAACAAATAATAAAATCACCGCCAAAACGATGGTGGTGCTGCGCAAAAACATTGCTTTGCCATACGCTTTCATCGTAAAGAGAAAGGCAAACAACACCACAAACCCAAATGTTGCAATAAGTATACTGCCGCCGCCGGTTTGCAATATGGCAAGCGGAAGATTTATAAAAAATCGTCCCGCCAGCTCATAAAACCGCAAAATGTAGTATGCCGTCCCGGCAAGCAAAATCGCCGCCGGCATGTAAAAAAGCCCCACCAGTCCGATTAAGATGCCCACCACTAAGATAATTGTCGTGGTCGGAAGAATCACCAGATTCCCCAACACAGAATACGTGGGGATTTCATAAAAATGATAGGCGATGACGGGATAGGTGCTGATCACGGCAGCGATGCCGCCGGCTAAGTTGTTTGATAATGTTTTTGGTACATGCAGTTTTAATAAGACAAAGAGCCGTTCAATGGGCTCAGTAAATACACCAATGCCAAAAACGGCAATGAAGGACAATTGAAAGCCGGCATTAAATAAATAAAACGGTTCATAAAGCAACAACAGCAGGCACACCAAGGATAAAGATGCCAGCAAATCATAATCCTTGTACAGTGTTTTGCCGAGCACCAATACGCCGCCCATCATCACAGAGCGTACGGTTGCCACGTTCATGCCGGTCATCATGCAGTATAAGATCATGATGCCCAATACAATGATGCCTGCCTTACGCGGGTTGATGATGAATGAAAACAATTTATTTGCAACCAACATTAAAATTGTGATATGGAGTCCTGAAATCGAAATAATATGAAAGATACCCATTGCACGGTAGAGATTTGATAAATCATCGGTCATATCCAGTCTATCTCCGATGGTCATTGCTTTGATGATGGCGGCTTCCCGGTACGGCAGTGCTTGATCATAAATATGTGCCAAGCGGTCACGAAAACCCATGAGCACCGTCATGATGCTGCGCGTCATGCCGCCGTATTCAATTGATTGCGGCCACATGACGGCATCAATTTTCATGCCGCGAAGATGCAGCAATTGATCATAGTCACCCGGGTGACCCGGTCGTGCAAGGGGAGCGAGTGCACCGATGATGGTCACCGTTTGCCCGATGTCAACAAACCGCAGTTCCGGATTGATGTATGCCATGACGCGCACGGTGTTATGTAATATAGGATGTTCACCGCTGATGATGGCACGCTGATTGCCGGATGCGGTGATGCCGACATCCCGCACCGTACCGGTAAAGCGGGTTTCAATGGTTTCGGTTGTATAATTATGTAAGGATTGTTGCACGCGCCATATGCCGGTGGCGGTACATACAATCAACAGCAATATCGGAAGATACTTATATTCGCAGTATAAGCAGATACATATAAATGTTACAGCAATAAAGGCAAACCCAATCCATGTCAACGGCAGTGTCATCCACCATGCCGGTGCGGCATCATAAACAAAATATCCCAGTACAATGCCCACAATCAAAAACACGGTTGCCCATAGGATGGGGCGTTTCACGAATCATCGTCCTCAGTTTCATATTGGTATTCTTCATCAAGTTCATATTCATAATCAGCGGGATGAATCATCAATTGTTCATTAAAGGTAAATCCAAGATGAAAATTTTGCACACCATGAAATTCTTCGCGGCGTTCGGATTCAATTTGAAAAAAGACGCGGCGCGGGCCGACATTATTCTCGATTAATGTATTGACGATGGAATAAATCATGAGTTCTGCCTGACGGGTACTGCCAATAAATTGTGTGGCAAATTCGCGGGACAAATTGACATAAATACCGCCGGCATCCGAATCCGGGCGGACACTGCGTACACGCGTGTCTGCCGGAATAGAGCGGGTTGCCCCTTCATAAACGGGTCCCTGAATGAGTCTTTCTAAAATAAAACGTCCGCGTTCTCGCTGATTGATGTTTACATCATCGGCTTCATAAAGCTCTGTAATGAGGCCTTCTCCCGACTCATCTGTAAAGAATAGTGTAAACTGTCCTGATGAGATACGCACCGGCGATATGTCCGGATTGTTGGCAATCGTGGAGATTGTTTCTGTGATGACGGCATCTCCTGTATTAAATTCTACTTGTTGTACAAAGGGCAGACTCAGCATCGTGAGGCTGAATGCGGAGCGGAACAGTGCTTTATCAAGAGGCCCTAAATTGTCCAAAACATCCGCAAAGTGAACAGACAATACACCTTCGGATACTTGAAAGTTTTTAACGAGCTCACCTTCTTGTTCGGATGGCCATGTGTTGGTTAAAATCGCAGCTTCCGGACCGGTCCGCATATAATGCATGGCGGCCAGTACATATTTGTGCTGAATATCTTCTTCAGGTGCAGATGCCGGAAGATTTTCCGGAATATCACGCGGTTCCGCTTGCAGTTCACCTGCTGCGGCGTTAAAAAAATACACCGGCATGCGCCCTTCAAAATTGTTTGCCATCGCAGAACGCGTCAGCATAATAATGGTTATCGTTGCGACGATGATGAATACCGCAGAAACGGCAATGATGAGCACTTTGTGCCGTGTCAAATTGAGTCCGTCAATAAATGTTTTCATTACACCCTCCTAATCGGGATCCGTAAAATAAACACGGAGCCTTCACCCGGTTTTGAGTTCACGCGGATAGAACCATTGTGCAGCAGGACGGTTGAGCGTGAGATCGCCAAACCCAGACCGGTACCGCCGGTTTCGCGGTCACGTGTTTTATCAACACGATAAAAACGGTTGAAAATTTTATCTTGTTCGTCTTCAGGGATGCCCACACCGGTATCTTGAATGGTGATAAACGCAAATTGATGGTCCGAATCCACCACCACTTTAACCGTTCCGCCGCTGGGTGTATATTTGATGCCATTTTCAATAATGTTTGAGATTGCCAAGGTTAATTTAATTTCGTCTGCATCAATGGCCACCGGACGCACTTCTTCATAAATAAGTGCAATTTTCTTTTGTTCTGCTAGCGGGGAAAGACGCTTTAATATATCTTCAACCAATTGATTGATGTTGGTCTGTTGAATGTTCATGCTTTGTTCGCGCTGGTCTATTTTGACCAAGGCAAGCAAGTCGTTGTTGATGTTGGTCATGCGGTCCACTTCAGAGTTAATATCATGCAAAAATTCACGGTAGACTTCTTCCGGTACGCTCTCATGGAGCAATATGGATTCGGACAAAACCTTGATGGATGACAATGGTGTTTTAAGTTCATGTGAAACATTGGATACAAATTCTTCGCGCGTTCGCTCAACCGCTTCGAGTTTTTCAGACATTGCATTAAATGCGCGCGCCAAGATGGCATACTCGTCATTGCCCTTATCGGGGATGCGTAAGTTCAGTTTTCCATCGGTCATGCGCTCAACCACTTTTAGTGTGCGCTGCAATGGGTGGATGAGGCTGTTGGAAACCACAAAAATAAGCACAATCACAACAAGTCCCACGGCCATGGTGTACAACAATAATGTGGTGCGGATTTCATCGAGCGAATCAAAGATGTCATCCACGGATTGTGTCAGCAGCACCGCGCCGATTCTGCCGCTGGCTTCATCATGTACGGTTTTTGCAACATTGACGGTGCGTTCTTGCTCACGGATGGAAAAAGAATCTTCACGGTTAAGTGCGCTGATGATTTCGGGACGTGTCAATGTGGTACTCAAAAGCGACAAGCGTGTGCCTGCGCTGGAATCGGCAATGACATATGCGGCATCATTGGTAACAATGATGCGTACCCCCCAATCATCGCGCCGCTCATTGACGGTTTGACGGAAAAAGAGCAAATTGGGATTGCCGGCAACCAAATCATCAAAACCGGACGAAGCCACAATGCCGGACATCACATTGGCATTTTCTTGTATTTCGGAAATTCGCTCATTCATATAATAGTCGCGTATGAGACTCATGATGGTAAAATTAAAAATTAACAACGGCACAACAGACAACGCAATATAGCTCAGTGCGAGTTTCCAGCGGATGCTGTAAAACCATGGCATCTTATCGGAAATAATAACCCACTCCCCATTTTGTATAAATAAATGTCGGCTCTTTGGGGTTTTCTTCTATTTTTTCACGCAAACGGCGGACATGTACATCAACGGTGCGCACATCGCCTTGATTGTCCGTACCCCAAAGCTCCGCAAGGAGTGCTTCGCGGGTATATACTTTGTCTGCATTTCTCATCATAAATTCTAAAAGATCATATTCTTTGGCGGTGAGTGCGATTTCAATTTCTTGCACAAACACGCGGCGTGCTTGTGTGTCCAGCGTGAGCGACCGAACCGCAATGGTTTGATTTTTCATGGGCGCAACGGGCTTTGCGATTTGTGCACGGCGGAGGATTGCTTTGACGCGTGCTTTTAGCTCAAGCATAATGAAGGGTTTGGTCATATAATCATCCGCACCAATATCAAAGCCGGTGATTTTGTCCATGTCATCGGTTTTTGCGGTGCACATAATAATCGGAACGGCTGAAAATTCCCGGATTTGCTGACAAACTTCGGTGCCATCCATCAGTGGGAGCATAACATCCAAGATGATTAAATCATAAGCGTTTGCTTTTGCCAAAGCCAAAGCCTCTTCGCCGTCATATGCGGTATCAACCTTCATGCCGTCCTGTTCCAATGAAAATTTAATGCCCTTAACAATGTTTTTTTCGTCATCGACAACCAATATATGTGGCATAATTTATTTCAGTCCTCCCTTGTCGGCGTCGTAAACCGGTTTGCCGGAGTGCAAATGGCGCGCGCTTTGTCAAAGTTGTTTCGTAAGTGGTTCAACTTGTTTTCGGTCACAGCCGTCCGTATTATGAGAAAAAAGCGCTAAATTAGCGCCCTCTTAATTGTTGCCTGTTTGTGTAAATTACGTCAATAAGCTCAGAATAATAAGCCATGACCCGTTTGTGTTGTGCTTCGATGTTGGTCATGTACTCTTTAATTTGACTTTCGGCTTTTTCAAGCATTTCATCTGCATAATCCATAGCATTCAATTTTAAATCACGCGCGTCGCGTTTGGCATTTTCCATAAGCTCTGTCGCTTGATCAGAGGCACGTCTAAAAATTTCATGGTTATTTGTTTTTAATTTTGCATCCGTTTCGGCTGAATCGATAATGTCCTGTGCTTTGTGTTGTGCTTCATTAACAATCCTGTCATGATCTGACAAAATCCGTTGTGCGGCTCTGATGTCGTCAGGAAGATTGAGTCTGATTTCACTGATGATGTCGAGAATATGCCCTTTTTCAATAGAGACCCTATTGGTAAAAGGTACCTTTCTGGCACTGCTCTCCAGCACCTCTTCTATTTCGTCTAAATAATCTAATAATGCGTCCACTATATCACCTCTATTTTATAACGCTCTGCGAGTGCATGTGCCACTTCATGTGGAATCATATCATCAAGTGCAGAGGTTTGATATCCGCTTCTATATTTATGTAAGGCGGCTTCCCTCACAGTGCTGCTTGAAATAAATGATCGTGCGGGGGTGGCGGTGAGAAAAATCGTTTCAATACCACCGGACAATAAAGCATTGTATGTTGCATAGGGTTGTTCATGGGTTAGGTCGATACCGCTGCGCACCCCGCGTAAGATGGCGGCGGCACATTTTTGTGCGGCATAATCGGCGAGAAGTCCTGAGAAGCAGTCTATTTCTATGTTTGAATAAGATTTCAATGCATTTTTGGCAAATTGTACGCGCATGTCGATAGAAAAAGTGGATTGCTTATTTTGGTTTTCAGCGATGGCAACAATCAAACGTTTCGCGATTTTTGCACCGCGCACAGCGATGTCAATATGTCCGTTGGTGATTGGGTCAAAGGAACCGGGAAAAATAAGGGTCAAGTTATTCATGCCTTTCGAAAAACATAAAGGTTGCTTTGCCATAATAACGCGTGTCTGTGTGTTTAAATCGTCCGGGGAGAATCATGTTCTGTTTCTCCATCGCGCGGTCTGTTTCTGCGATAATCATGCCGCCGGATGATAAGAGCGTATCCAATAAATCGCTTGCCAAACAATCGTTAATGTACTGTGTTTCATACGGTGGATCCAAAAAAATAATGTCAAAGGTTTTTTTTTCATAAGTGAGTGTTTGCAAAGCTTTTGCGATGTCTGCATGAAGAATGCGGGCATCCAGATTTGTTTTTTTAAGGTTCTGGCGGAGTGCATCAATGGCGGCCGTGGTATTGTCAACGAATGCCGCATGATCGGCACCGCGGCTGAGTGCTTCGATGCCGATTGCACCGCTGCCGCAAAACAAGTCTAAAAACCATGCGCCGCGTACTGCATCGCCTAAAATATTAAACAATGCTTCCTTTGCCATATCCGAAGTTGGTCTGGTTGTAATCCCTTTGGGTGCAATAAGATGTGTTCGGCGTGCCGTACCGGCAATGACGCGCATGAAATATACAAATCCCCTTTTTAGTACTCATTAAAAATTATAGTAAAACTCATGCAAGTTGTAAACAGCTTTTTACGCAATAATAACAGCTTTTGCACAATTTATGTTAAAAAATTATTTAATTTTAATAAAATCGTAATATAATGTAAGAAAAGTAATTCAATGCAGTCCAATGAAACATTTGTAAAATAAATTTTCAAACATCCGAATTGTAAAGCCTATAAAGGAGGCACAAAAGTGAGCATGAAATTTTCACAAATTGCAGCGGAAGTGTATATACCCAATGATGCCGATGTCAATGATGCACTTCGCCAAACAACCGATTTATGTATTGGCGCGCATCATGATGATGTTGAAATCATGGCTTATGGGCCCATTGCGCAGTGCTACGGAAATACTGAACGGCATTTTACCGGAGTCATCGTTACTGATGGTGCCGGTTCTCCGCGTTCAGGAATTTATGCAAACCATAGTGATGAACAAATGAAGCACATTCGCTTAACCGAACAAAAAACCGCAGCAAAAATTGGCCGGTACAGTGCACAAGTAATGTTGTCGCACCCCAGCAGCAATGTGAAGAATCCGGCAAATACAGATGTCGCCAATGAATTAAAGGAGATTCTCTTAAAAACACAGCCGGATGTGGTGTACACCCATAACTTTGCGGACAAACATGATACCCATGTGGCCGTGGCACTGCATGTGGTGCGTATCTTGCGTGAAATGCCACCCGAAGCACGCCCCCAAAAAGTGGTAGCCTTAGAGGTCTGGCGTTCACTTGATTGGCTGTGCGATGACGATAAAATAATACATGACACCGCCGCCTTTCCCAATTTAGCATCAACATTGGTGGGTGTTTATGATTCGCAAATTTCCGGTGGCAAGCGGTATGACAATGCGGCACTGGGCAGGCGTCTTGCCAACGCGACATTCTTTGCTTCTCACAATGTGGATGATTATGAGAGTTGCAGTTTTGGTATGGACATCACCGAATTAATTCATTCAGACAAATGCCCCATTGATTTTATGAATGAATACATCATGAGATTTAACAGTGAAGTACAACAACGGATTGCAAAATTTTTATAATATTTTGAATGTTTTAAAGGATTGCAAACAGTTATACATGTAACGCGATGAAGGAGGATGGAATAAAGCATGAACTATTTAGGTGTTGATGTACACATTAAAAACAAGCCGGTGTATGATCCCGGTTTCATTCCGCTGGGTGCGTTCAACCAGGCATTTTTGAAGCAAGCAAAAAAGCCATTGGTTATTACGGTAGAGCGCAATGCCGGTTTGGTGTCCCGTTTTGATACCTTTATCACCGGAACCAACGAGCTTGCCGATCAATATTATGTACAGCGTGTGGTAAAATTTTTATTGTGGGCACGCGGTGGTTTTAAGGTCAGCATTTGCGGTGATGATAAGATGGCGATGTATATAAAAAATGCGTATTCAAAAACCGGATCTTATGCATTTGACAATGAAACCATGTCACGTATTTATGAGCATGAATTTATCGTTGAATCCGCGTCTTTAGATCAGGCTCCGATGGAAAACGAAACCGCCAAAGCGGTTGGCGGCAACAACAGGGGGTGCCGCATTGGCTTTGATGCCGGCGGCAGCGACCGCAAGGTGAGTGCGGTTATTGACGGCGAGGCGGTGTATTCTGAGGAGGTTGTCTGGCATCCCAAAATTACCCCGGATCCGGAATATCACTTTAACGGCATCGTCACAGCACTAAAAACAGCGGCATCGAAAATGCCCCGTGTTGATTCCATCGGCGTTAGTTCCGCCGGGATTTATATTGACAACCGCACGATGATTGCGTCGTTGTTTTTAAAGGTGTCGCCTGAGGATTTTGAAACAAAAGTAAAGGATATTTATATCAGAGCCGCCAAGGAAATCGGGGATGTACCGCTTACCGTGGTCAATGACGGTGATGTCACTGCGCTTGCCGGTGCGATTGAATTTAATGACAACAATGTTTTGGGCATTGCCATGGGTACCAGTGAAGCCGGAGGTTTTATTGATCAAGACGGCAACATCAAAGGTTGGCTCAATGAATTGGCTTTTTGTCCCGTTGACGCATCGCCGGACGCGATGCCGGATGAATGGGCCGGCGATATCGGCTGCGGTGTAAAATATTTTTCGCAAGATGGTGTGATTAAACTTGCACAACATGCCGGCGTCGTTTTTGATGAATCATTATCGCCCGGTGAAAAACTAAAAATTGTACAAGCGATGTTTGAAGATGTTCATAAAGCCGGCATGGCGGCGGACATTTTCCGCAGCATTGGTGTGTATTTGGGGCATTCATTGCCGCTGTATCATGATTATTATCAATTTAAACATATTTTATTGCTTGGCCGTGTGATGAGCGGACAGGGCGGCGATTTGATCTTGGAAACCGCAAAAAAAGTGCTTGCAGAAGAATATCCGCACGCAGTCTTTAACATTCACACCTTGGATGAAGAAAATCGCCGCGTCGGTCAATCCGTCGCTGCGGCGAGTTTATAAAAAAGTCGCAATCACCGAATTATTCGGTGATTGCGACGGCACGTACATAACTGCCTTCTGCCTTGACTTTTAAGGGGAAGGCAATTATTTTGAAGTTCTTTATATTTGCGAGTGTGCTTAAATTGCACAGGTTTTCCATAATGAATATGTCATTTTTTAATAAAGCGTTGTGTGCATAAAACGGCGCAGCATCGGGCGATGCCATATCCATGCCCAACATCTTGATCTTCTTCGTGATGAAGAAGTCTACCAGTTCATCGGATAAAACCGGGTGATTGGCATAATAAAAATCGGGGTCAGATTCAAAATAAACATCCATGCCGGTATGCAGCAAAACAATATCTCCCTCTTGCACAAGCACATCATAATCGGGTTTATAGGTTATGATGTGTTCACCGGTCACGGTAAGCAACACACCATGGCCATAAAATTGTGCTACATGAAATAAGTCAATGGTGCGTTCGTCATCAAGCATGTGCATGGGTGCGTCAATGTGGGTGCCGACATGAAAACCACCGCTAATCTCGGACGCATAATAACCGTCCTCTTCGATGTCACGGTAGCCGGTTAAGGTCAGCGGAATATCGCCGGGATAAACCGGGGTAAAGTTGTGCAGTGTTTGCGATAAATCAATAATGGGCATGTCCGGTTTTAAATCTCCTTTTGGTTATCGTTGGCTTTGGTTTGCATACCGGTTGCCGCTGTATTCAACACCCGGCTCAATTTCACCATATACATCCGCCAACAGTTCAGAAACGGTGACGAGGTCAAACCCCATCTCAATAAGCCGGGGCACAATACGCGCCGTGGCCATGGCTGTGGTTACATGGATGTCATGCAGTAAAATAATCGAACCATCGACGACCGCACGCATGACTTCATTATACACATGCTCTGCGCAGCGAACATCCCAGTCTTTTGGGTCAACAGACCAACGAATGAGTGCATAACCGAGGTCCCGTGCGACATTGATGACATTGTTGTTTATGGCGCCATACGGCGCACGAAAAAAAACGGCGGGTTCATTTCCGGAAACGTCCCTGATGATGTCTGATGTTCGTGTGATTTCTCTTGTAATGCCGGCAATACCCAGTCCTGTAAGTCTGGGATGTCCCCAAGAATGGCCGGCGACTTCATGGCCTTCATCAAACATGCGGTTAATCAGTTCAGCCCCTGCTTCCACACGGGAGCCAAGCACAAAAAAGGTCGCTTTTGCATCATGATCCGCAAGCACATCCAAAATAAATCCTGTGTTCGCAAGCGATGGTCCATCATCAAAAGTAAGCGCAACCATGGGTCTGCGTATGGGTTCCGGCTCCGGTTCCGGTGCTTCTTCAACATCATAAACAGGCAGTGGCGGTGGTTCATAGATCATCAGCTGTATTTGTGCTTCATAAATACGCGTATTCATAGACATAAAATCAATGCGCGGCGGTGCTATTGTTAATGTTTCCGGCAATGCGGCATGGCATGCCGTCAGTAAGAATATGAGCAATAATCCGGTAATAAGTGTAAACATGTTCATCATTTTTTTCATAAGTATCATCCCTGCATCCGAAAAATATTCTAAGCAAAGTATAACGTTTAAAACGTTTTCCGTAAAGAGATAAAACATCTTTAATTGCCTATAAAATCGGCATCATGTATAATAAATTGATTAACTTTGTTTTAAGTTTAGAACTGAGGTATGTATGAATTTTAGAATTGGACACGGTTACGATGTTCATAAATTGGTAGAAGGTCGGGACTTGATTCTTGGTGGGGTGCTGATCCCCAATAAAAAAGGTCTGCTTGGCCATTCAGACGCTGATGTGTTGGTTCATGCCATCATTGATGCGCTTTTAGGTGCCGCGGCACTGGGGGACATCGGAAAGATCTTCCCGGATAACGATCAAGATTTTAAAAACATTTCGTCACTGAGTTTACTTGAAGATACACTATACATGTTACAAGCAAAAGGGTATGAACTCGCCAATCTTGATGCAACCATCATATGTCAAGCACCGAAATTGGCGGCATTTATCCCCAAGATGATTGACAATGTTGCGGAGACGTTAAACAGCAAAAACAGTAAAATCAGCATCAAAGCGACGACGGAAGAAGGTCTGGGTTTTACCGGACGCGGCAAGGGGATTGCTGCACATGCGGTGTGTATCATCGAAAAAATGAATCAGATAGGGGCTAATGAATGAAAATATACAACACCATGAACCGCCAAAAAGAAGACTTTGTGCCGATTGAACCGGGAAAGGTGCGTATGTACACATGCGGTCAAACAGTGTACAACGATATTCATATGGGCAACGCACGTTTTTATGTGGTCTATGATGCCATCCGCAGATGGCTGGAATATCGTGGGTACGATGTCACTTTTGTGCAAAATTTTACCGACATCGAAGATAAAATCATTCAGAAAGCCAATGATGAACATGTTTCATCAGAAGTGATTGCTGAAAAATATATTGCACACACCTTGGAGGATTTAAAAACATTAAATGTGCTGCCGGCGACATACAATCCGCGTGCAACCGATGAAGTGCCTGAAATTATCAGCATGATTGAGCACCTCATCCATAAAGGTTTTGCATACGAATATCATGGCGAAGTGTTTTATGATGTGTCTCAATATCATGAATATGGCAAACTTTCTAAAAAAAATATTGACGAACTTGAAGCGGGAGATCGTGCGGAAAAACGTGAAGGTAAGCGCAATGACGCGGACTTTGTGTTGTGGAAGCCGGCAAAACCCGGTGAGCCTAAATGGGAGAGCCCGTGGAGCGCAGGCCGTCCGGGGTGGCATATCGAATGCTCTGCGATGGTACGTAAGTACTTAGGTGATACCATTGACATTCATGGCGGCGGCTCTGATCTTATCTTCCCGCATCATGAAAATGAAATCGCGCAATCAGAAGCCGTGACGGGAAAGACGTTTGCACATTACTGGATGCACACCGGCATGCTCACCGCAGATCATAAAAAAATGTCAAAGTCGCGTGGCAACTTCTTTACATTCCGTGAAATGACGGAAAAGTTTTCTCCGGAAGTCTTGCGTTTTTATTTGTTATCCGGTCATTACCGTATGCCGATGGAGTTTACCGATGCGGTGCTTGAAGCGGCACAAGCGGGCTTGACACGCATTAAAAACAGCCATCATAATTTGGTGCACGCCATGCAAACGCATAAAGATACCGCAACACAGGACAAACCACTTCATTTGGACATCACTGAGACATTCCGCAGAGATTTTGAAAAAGCGATGGACGATGATTTTAACACCGCCGATGCGATTACGGTTATTTTTGAGTTGGTGAAATACATCAACAACGAAATTGCATCGAGTGAACCATCATCACAATTGTTATATCAAAATCTATTGGATGAACTGATATCGCTCACGGGTATTTTAGGCATCACATTGTCAGAGCCTGTTGCCGATGATGACAATGCGGAGATTGACGCACTCATTGAAGCCCGCCAAAATGCGCGCAAGAACAAAGATTTTGCTGCCGCAGATGACATCCGTGACCGACTGACCCAAATGGGAATCATCATTGAAGACACCGCAGGAGGCGTTCGTTGGCGACGAGTTTAAGCAGCGCGGAACTCGCGTATTTGGGGGATGCCGTATTTGAACTGATGGTGCGTGAAATGCTGCTTAAACGCGGATGTAAATTCAGCAGCATCAACCGTTTTGCCAAAGCCTATGTCACCGCTGTGGCACAAAATGCCATGTATCATGCGGTGTTTGATACACTGACCGAAGATGAACAAACCCATGCAAAACGCGGACGCAACCTACACACCAATTCACGCGCAAAAAGTGCGGATGTAAACGAATACCGACATGCCACAGGCCTTGAAGCCTTGTTTGGCTATTTATACGATTCAAAAATGAAAACACGCATGGTTGAAATATTTGATTTATGCATCGCAACCATTGATGGAAAAGAGGACGCACATGCAACATGATGAACCCATGAATTTGGTGCTGGAGGGACGCAAAGCGGTTTTGGAGGCATTAAACCACAATAAGCCGATTGACCGTATTTTGTTGCGCCGCGATAAAAATGCACCATCCATCGAAGGTACCTTAAAACTCATCGCATCAAAAGCGCGTGACAATAAGGTGGTGGTGCAGGAAGTTGATCGTGCAAAGCTTGATGAGGTGTCCGAAACAGGACATCATCAAGGTGTTATTGCATTATGTCCGGCGGTGCCGTATTTTACGGTGGATGAAATCTTAGACATCGCCGCGCAGCGCGGCGAAGCGCCTTTTATCATTGTGCTGGATGGTGTTACGGATCCGCATAATTTGGGTGCGGTGATGCGCTCGGCTGAAGCGGGCGGTGCACATGGGGTTATCATCCCAAAACGGCGTGCCGTGGGGTTGACGGGGACGGTGGCGAAAACATCCGCCGGTGCCATCAATCATATTGCGGTGGCACGTGAGACGAACATCACGCGGACATTGGAGTATTTAAAAGAAAAAGGATTGTGGATTGCCTGTGCGGATATGGATGGTGAATCTGTATTTAAGGCAAATTTGTCCGGGCCGATTGCACTGGTTTTTGGTGCAGAGGGCGAGGGTGTGTCGCGTTTGGTGTCTAAGACCTCTGATTTTACGATCAGCATTCCCATGTTGGGGAAGGTTGCGTCACTGAATGTGTCTGTTGCCGCCGGTGTTTGCATTTATGAAGTTGTGCGTGCAAGGTTGAATCAGTAATGCCCGCTCATTATTTATTGGTAGACGGATATAATATTTTATTTGCGGAAAAGCGGTTGGCGAAGATTGCGCAAGACTCATTAGATGCCGCCCGTAAAGGGCTTTGCGATATGTTGAGTGATTTTAAGCCGCTTTCAAAATACCGCATCATTGTCGTTTTTGACGCACACCATGTGCCGGGCGGCGAGGGTAGTTTGACCAAATACAACAACATCACGGTGGTTTTTACAAAAGAAGCGGAAACTGCCGATCACTATATTGAAGCGGCGGCATACAAAATCGTGCACCGCAGTCCCGGCAGGCCCAATGCCGACAAGATCACGGTGGCGACATCGGACATCACCGAACAAATCATCATACTCGGCTCCGGCTGTGCGCGGATTTCTGCGGAAGATTTTCTAAAAGAAATCAAAACATCCAAAGAAAGCATGCGCATGCGCCACATTCACAACAAACCCATCAAAAAAAATCCCATCGCTTCATTGGTCGATGAAGCAACCGCCGAAAAATTGGAGCAAATGCGGTACGGCGGATAGCATGTTGTTGCGATGCCAATAATTAAATACAATATTGTTTCACCGTTCAATAAACGAACTTGAAAAAATATAACTACTCCTACGCACAAGGATGGCAAAGCCATCCAAAAATAAGTATGATCCGATTCTGTCCGCCGGTCTAGCGTCGGTACATTTGCTCGCGCTCCGGGTTCACTTCGTTCACAAGTCGCGCTCACAAAGTACACTCCGCTCCCCGGCTTGTATCGAAATCCAAGAAAGAAGTACACTCCGCCCCCCGGCTTGAACTATGAAGTTATTGTATTGACATAATAAAATCCCCTCTGCCTTATCGCTGAACGCTCAGGATCAGCCCGGCAGGGGGATTTATTTGTTGGTAATGCTATAACATGATGCGTGTAAAATTACAATTTGTAATTAGACCGATACTGCTTGACCACAAGAACTACAAAAAGCGGAATCCTTTAATATTTCAGCATCGCATAAAACTACGCAAAACATGACTTATGCGAAGAAATACAGACATGTAAATATTCCCCTGCTTTTGGTTCGTCGGTACACATAAATCAAAAAGACATCCATATGTAAGCAATGTCTTTTTGTATTAATTATATGTGTGACTTGTTAATTGCTAAGTACACCAAGTTTGATTAACAACTGCACGCCATCTCGTACACCCTGCAGATAAATCTCCTCAGACTCCATGCATGTCACTTCTGACTCTCCCTCATAATGACTGCGTATGATTTTAATTTCATCTTCGCTTAACCGTTTCCTGTAAATTTCTTCAACATGTGCATCTGACTCCTGTTGTCGTGTATAAGCATCCATGTATTGCCGATTGGACTCAAGCCGTCTGCAAGCCACCTCTTTTCTGTCATACACAACAGCCATTAGCGTTTCTTCTAATTTTGTCATCATTACCACCTCACCCTTCATTTTAACTAACTATGACTTTAGGGATACATTATATCATAAATACGCAACACATGCAAACATATGTTTGCGTATGTTGCGGGATAGATAGGGCACAAAGTGACACAAACTTGCAACTTTTTTGCAACTTATCCGTGTTAATATAGTAATATGACAAATTTATATAAACATACAAACACATACGCTATTGCCCATGCGAAACCCATATAGGAATCATGATGGCGATATCGTAGGGCCCTGTTTTATAAATTTTAAACACAAAGGAGTTTTTATATTTATGTTAATGATTAATTCTAAAAGAAAAAGGAGTGTTTTTATGTTATTACCACTTGGTTCGGTATTGATCCCGCAAGACGGCAACATGCGAATGATGGTTGTAGGGCGGAGAACATATCTTCCGGACATAGGCCAGATCATGGACTATACGCTTGTGCCATGGCCTCAAGGCGATGTAGGAGATGAAGATGGTAATCCTGACATCTACTACTTAATGCATGATCAAGTCGGCGAATTGATCCACGAGGGTTACTCAGATGAAGAGGATGTGGAGCATGTGCTGTTTCTTGAAGGACTTAATAAAGATGATTACGTTGTAGCAGTTTGATGCTGTAGCACCCTAAAAACCATCGGCAATCAAGCAAAGGGGATGTCTTGCTAAGAAAAAAAGCAAGACATCCCCTTTTTAGTAAACAATGATAAAAATTGTGGAAAAAATCATTAGCAGAAGAGTTTTTTTGCGTAGAAAAATACACCTTGTACAATATGCAAG
>Ga0209755_10003030_pt1 | contig 21624 bp, 20 predicted proteins | sample TergutCo191P1_FD_187301 | JGI IMG/M metagenome (GOLD analysis project Ga0209755, IMG submission 187301) | Cornitermes sp. P1 segment gut microbial communities from Petit-Saut dam, French Guiana - Co191P1 (SPAdes) (version 2) | ecosystem: Host-associated > Arthropoda: Insects > Digestive system... | reverse complement strand
GTTTTATTTTAAATTCTAAATCATGATAAATATACTCTTGTCTTTTTTTTGCCATGATCAGCTGTCCCCCTTATTTCTTATTTTAATTGCTGTTTTTTGTACTGTCTACTTTTAGGGGACTATATCACTCTGCGGTATTTTGCTCCACCACATTTTGCCAGCCCTGGTCTTGCTGCGCAAGCCCTTATCCGGGCTAGCAAAACGTCAGTTACCTAGAACGTTAATGGAATCAGGCTACGGTATACTGCTGGATTCAAAACGCCGCGTCATTGTACACCCTGTAACAGATTTTTTTGGTATGTCATTGGAAGGTATTTCCAGCGCGAGCAGAAAGTATACAGAGCAATCGGACGGCGTAACAAGCGCAAGCATATACCTTAACGAGAGCTCTGATAATAAAAGCCGCAAAACTGACTCATCCATTCTTTCCGGTTACGCGCAAATGGTGGAAAGCCTTCAGAGCGTCGACGGTATATCCGCTTATGACTATATCACAGCTTCTGGAGAAAAAATCGTTATCTTCATGAGAAAACTTACAAACGGATGGTATTTAGGTTTCGCTCTGCCAAGTAATATTTATTATCAAGATGTAAAAGTCATGCGCGCCATTTTAGCTGTAACAGGAATTATTTTAGCTTTATTGCTTTGCGTAGTACAGACTTTTATGTACATTGCAAAAAGCCGCTCAGATTCTGCAAGCCAGGTAAAGTCCGCATTTTTAGCAAATATGAGTCACGAAATTCGCACTCCGATGAACGCGATCATCGGTATGACCGAACTTCTTGAGCAAGAAGATCTAACCGCCCGTCAGAGAGATTACGTTAAAGATATTGACGCATCAGCTAATTCTCTGATGTCGATAATAAACGATATTCTTGATCTTTCAAAAATTGAATCCGGAAAATTGATGCTGAACCCTATCAATTATGATTTCCCGGCAATGCTTGACAATATTAATTCCATGTTCAAGTATGTTGCGCAAAAAAAGGGAATTGAATTTAAATTTACCAGTGTAGGTGAAATACCGAAAATTCTTTTCGGCGATGACATACGTTTAAGGCAAGTGCTTACAAATCTTTGCGGAAACGCGGTTAAGTACACGGAAAAAGGATATATAAGGCTCAAGGTAAGTTCTTTGGAAGACAAGCTGGTTTTTGAAGTTAAAGATACAGGTATGGGAATTAAAAAGGAAGCGCTGCCCGGGATTTTTAACGCATTCGAACAGGACAAGACAGAAAAAAACCGGCATATCGCCGGCACAGGCTTAGGTCTTCCAATCAGTAAAGCTTTTGTGGAAATGATGGGCGACAGCATTATGCTTGACAGCGAGTATGAACAAGGAACTGTAATTACCGTTATCATTCCGCTAATTTTAGGCAGCGAGTCAGAGCTTAGTTATGAAAGTAAAACAGAAACAAAACTTGATATATTCGCGCCGGGAGCAAATGTTCTGTTAGTTGACGATAATGAATTTAATCTGAAGGTCGCTCACGGGCTTTTAAGATTACGCAGTATTGAAGCGAAAAAAGCTTTATCGGGAAGAGAAGCCATTGATTTAATTAAGGGGATTGATTTTGACATTGTGTTTATGGATCACATGATGCCGGATATGGACGGTATAGAAGCGGTTGCAGTAATTAGGAAACTGGGCGAAAAATATAAAAACCTTCCAATCATCGCGCTTACAGCCAACGCCGTACAGGGCGCAAAGGAAATGTTCCTGCTTAACGGTTTTAATGATTTCATTTCAAAGCCGATTGATATACAAAAAATGATAGAGATTCTGATAACCTGGCTGCCGAAAGAAAAAGTAACTCAAATAAAAAAGATTGACGGCGGCGGGCAAAGCGATTCTTCAGGTGATCAAAATAATAAAGCATCACCACAAATGACTGCGATATTAAAAAAATTATCCGAGATAGAAGATTTAAATGTAAATGCAGGACTTTTTTATATTGGGCAAAATCAGGAAAGTTATATAGGTATTTTAAAATATTTTTCTGAAAATTGCAAAACATATATTGATGAATTAAAAAATAAATGGAATGAAGAAAAATGGGAACCTTATGCGATTAAAGTTCATGCTTTAAAAGGGGTTCTTGCGAATATTGGCGCGCAAGAGCTTTCAAAATGGGCGGCAAAACTTGAAAATGCGTCAAAAAAATTAAAAGAAAAATCGAATGCACAAGATAAGGATCTAAGCGAGGCAGAAACTGTTTGCCGCAAAGAAACCGGCGCATTCTGCCAAACGCTTTCGCATTTTCATGAAAAGCTCTGTTTAATTTTAGCTGAAAATTCAAATTACAGCTTAAATGAAAATGAAAACCCGGACGCTTCAAATAAAGTTTCCCGCGGCACAGCAGAAATATTTTTTGAACAAATACGATTGTTAAATGCAGCCTGCGCCGATTATTCTTTTACAGAAACAAAAAAGATATTTTCTGTTTTAGATGAATATGAATGGGATGATGATAAAAAAGCAAAATTAAACAATATAAAACAATTAATAACTTCATTCGATTATGAAAAAGCGCAAGAGTATATAAACCAAATAGGAGAAAATTATGTCTGATAAAAAAATAATACTGGCGGTAGATGATATGCCGGAAAATTTGATGCAGTTAGGTTCGCTCTTGGAAAGTTATTTTGACGTAAGGCTTGCAAGGTCTGCGGATATGGCGTTTAACGTCCTTAATAAAATAAAAGTTGATCTTATCCTTCTTGATATTGTAATGCCTGAAATGTTAGGTTTTGATTTCTTGAATCTTTTAAGGTCGGGAAATTCTGTTAATAAAAAAACACCTGTTATTTTTGTCACCTCGCACGCTGATATAGAAATTATAGGCAGAGCTATTAAAGCGGGCGCAAAGGACTATATTGTAAAACCGATAGTAGCGGAAACGCTCTATAAAAAAATAAACTCAGTAATAGGATTGCCCGAACATATTCCCGGCATAGTCGAAGGAAAATTACAAAAACTTATGGCAGAAGCTTATTCCGCGAATAAAACACAGGCAGTTTCCTTAATTAGCGAACTTTTATTTCTTACAAAAGATCTTCCTCATATTCACAATCCGCTTTTAGAGATAGAAAAACTAATAAACGATTTTGAATATAAAGAAGTTATAAATAAAATAAATGTAGTAATACAGTTTTTAGATTTGGAAAAGGTTTAAGCTTATCTGATTTAAATTTCAAGTGTTAACAGATCCAAAGGCCGCTCTAATGAAACTAGGGAAGTATGCTGAGAAAGACTTTCATGGGATTAAGTTTTTAACAGTGTATTTGTATAAAAAAACAGCTAAAAAAGTTTTTTAAAATACCGAGGGCTATTGTTAAACAACTCCCGAAAATAGTATGATGAGGCATCTTTCAGATTTTTGGGGGTTGTTTTGAAATATGTACGTGTTGTTCTTGTCTTGGCTGTCATTTTCGCGGGTTGCGGCTCCAGCCCTGCTGTTTCGGGCTTGTTGGGGCTGAATGACGCTCTTGACGGCGCGGCTTCCGCAATTAAAACGCAGTTGGCGGCGGGAACGGAAATAGCCCTTGCCGAATGTGAAGCGTCCCCTGTTAAACTTGCCCAATACCTTGACAGCCGGTTGAGCGACAAACTGGTAACTGGCGGGTTAACCGTTCTTGCGCGGGGAAAATCGCTTAACACGGTGTATGACGAGCAGGATTTCCAGATGTCCGGCTTTGTAAGCGATGAATCCGCCGTTGGCTTAGGCCATATGCTCGGCGCAAAATCAATGGCTGTATGTTCCTTTGACGATCTTGGGGCTTTTTACCAGTATACGGTTCGCGTCATTAATGTAAGAACTTCTGCTGTTGAGGTTTCGTTTATTACCCGCGTGGCAAAAGACGACCGCGATATATCTGTCTTGTTGGGAAATACAGGCGGAACAGCGCGGCGCGCCATTAAAGAAGATGCGATTTCCCGATACAATCAGGGAATTGAAAACCATAAGGCGGGTGTTTACGCTCTTGCGGTAGAAGAATTTGATAACGCGATAAGGATACAAAAAAATTTTACTGCGGCGTATTTTAGGCGGGGGCTGTCCAATGTGCATATAGATAAGGATAAAGCCATCGCTGATTTTACCCATGTTATACGGCTTGATAAAAATAATATTTTAGCTCATTTTAACAGAGCCCTTGTCCATGACTTTAGAAGAAACAACAGAAATACTATAGCTGATTATACCGAAGTTATCAGGCTTGACCCCGACTATGTTTACGTTTATTTATTTCGCGGCAATATGTATTGGCGGGTTAAGGATTACGACAGGGCAATCGCGGATTATACAAAAGTTATCAGCCTCAGGCCGAATGAAACAATCGGCTATTATAACAGAGCTTATATGTACAAGCTAAAAGAACAATTTGCCCGCGAAATTGCGGACTACACCAGCATTATCAGCCTTAACCCAAATGACAAAGACGGCTATTATATCCGGGGGGAAGCGTATTATGTCCCTTTCAGGGAAGATAATAAAAAAGAAAACTATGATAATGCCATAACGGACTTTTCCACAATTATCGAGCTTGACCCAAATGACGCTGACGCTTATTATCTTCGCGGTTTGGTGTATAATGATAAAAAAGAGTATCAAAAAGCGGAAGCGGATTGGAAGAAGGCGGTAAGTATCAATCCGAATTTTATCGATGCGTATTTTGCCTTATACAAATTGTATGATGATCAAAAAAATTATGATCAAGTTATAGCAATTTTAACAAACGCGCTTGGCATAGACGCGGAGAATCATCATAAATATCAATATACATTTAGGACTCCATTGCTAAAGCAGGAAGAAGACCATGTTCAGCTTGATGGAAGATATATTATGACTTATTCTACTGGCTATTCCAGATCTGGCTTATATAATAATCGAGGTAATGCATACAGAAATAAAAACGACATAGAAAGGGCAATTGCGGACTACACGGAAGCGCTTCGCTTGGAACCTAATGATGAAACTGCCAGAAATAATTTATCCGGTACTTATTATAATCGCGGCAATGATTATCAAAACAAAGGTAATTATGACCTTGCCATTGCCGATTACACCAAAGCAATTCAAGTTAAATCCGATTTTGCATGGGCTTATAATAACCGCGGTTATACATATAGTAAAAAAGGAGATGTTGACCGCGCTATAGCGGACTATACCCAGGCAATTCGCATTGATTCCAAATATGCGGTTGCTTATAATAACAGGGGTAATGCATATAGTGAAAAATGGGATCTTGACCGTGCTATAGCGGATTATACCCAGGCAATTCGCATTGATTCCAATTTTGCGAGTGCTTATATTGGCAGGGGCAATGCTTATTCTGACAGGGGTATTGATGCTTATTTTGAAAAAGGAGGTGTTGCCCACGCTATAGCGGACTATAACCGCGCTATTGCGGACTATACCCAGGCAATTCGCATTGATTCCAATAATGCGGATGCTTATTATAACCGCGGTAATGCACATAGTAGAAAAGGAGATGTTGACCGCGCTATTGCGGACTTTACCCAGGCGATTCGCATTGATTCCAATTATGCGGCTGCTTATTATAGCCGTGGCAAGGTTTATGCAGACGATAAAAGAGACTTTGACCGCGCTATTGCGGACTATACCCAGGCGATTCGCATTAATCCCGATCATTTTTGGGCGTATATGAATCGTGCCGAGGTTTATGCAGGCGATAAAAGAGACTTTGACCGCGCTATTGCGGACTATACCCAGGCCATACGGATAAACCCCAATGCTTTAGACGCGTATTATAGTCGCGCTCTTGCGTATCTCGACCGAAATCGGGGCAACGACCGTACTCTTGCCGTTTCCGACATGCAAACTGTTTTACGCCTTGATCCGAATCATAATGACGCAAGGAGGAGGCTTAATGATCTTCAGCGGAGGTAGGGGAAGGGAGAAGGGAAAAATGAAAAGAATTATTTTAATTGCCGTTTTTTCCATCATCATGCTTGCATTTATCGGATGCGCAAGCACGGCAACTGTCAAAATCAGGGGCAACCAATCGGTTGGCGATGCGTGGAAATGTACATCTATTTCCCCCGAAGGCGTTGTCAGCGAAGTATCAAACAAATATAAAATTGTTTTTCCCGCACCAGGAGCGCCCGGAACATTCATTATTACGTTTAAGGCGATAAAAGAAGGAGAAGCCGAAGTTATTTTAACCCATTACTTCAGAGGCGAAGCGACAGGCGGCAATATCTACAATGCCGTTGTCGATAAACGCAAAAGGCTTACGATTACAGGATACGAACATGAAAATTATAACACCGCTGAAGAGGCGCTTATTAAAATAAGAGGCACATGGTATAACCGCAGCAATAAAACGGCGCTTAGGTTTCTTGAAAACACGGTGCAAATTGCGAAAAATATAGAAGATCCGGAAAACGCGGAATTTGCAGACTATGCGGCATATACGGTAGAAATACAAACGGAGGAGCGTGAAATATACTCTTTGGAAAGATACTATTTAATCATAAAAAAGATACCGGAGAACAGATATGAAGAAACCATGTTTCTTGCGGACGAAGACCTTCTTACAGAGGAATTAAGGATCGCAATTTTCCAATCTCCGGCAAGCATTAGATTCTTCACCGTTTCAAAATGGCTTGAAGAAACATACTGTAGGAAGTGGTGATTATATTAGATTCGTTGCTTGATGGAGTAATGGAGGTGACAGATACAAACAGTGCGTTTAACAACCTTTGAATCTTTTACCTTGGCGCAGATAAGATTAACAAGTTCACCTTTGGATGATTTTATTTTTTCCAATGCTGATGCCGGAGGTATTTCCAAGATTTTTCCCTTCGCTGATACACCCCGGTAAATCCGGATATGTAACTGTAAAACTACCATCATCGTTTTGATGAAAAATTGCCGGGTAGACAAATTCCGTTTCACTTTAAGAGCTCCTTTAAGAATAGTAATACGTAAATTACGTAATGTCATGAATTAATAATATACAGAATTAATATTATACTATTGATATGAAAAAAGATAAAAAAGCAAAATTAAGCAATATAAAACAATTAATAACTTCATTCAATTATGAAAAAGCGCAAGAGTATATAAACCAAATAGGAGAAAAATATGTAATAATACAGTTTTTAGATTTGGAAAAAGTTTAAACTCAAAGAGTCCCAATAGTTTTAATTGCGGTATTTTTTTATATAAAAATCGGAAAATTTATTCATTGACAGATTTTTACATTGACAACTAACGGAGAAATATTAGAAGCTTAATCCGCCAAAAGTTTTTCCGTACTTGCAAGTTTTACTGCAACACAGAAAATCTTAAGCGCTTCTCCAAGCTCTGCCAGTGGCGGGCATGTCGGTGCGATACGGATATTCCTGTCCTTAGGATCATTGCCGTTCGGAAATGTAGCGCCTGCAGGGGTTAATGCAACGCCCGCTTCCGCGCATAACGCGACTATTCTTTTCGCGCAGCCGTCAAGAGAATCAAAACTTACAAAATATCCGCCTGAAGGAGTTGTCCATTGCGCGACACCGAAATCGCCTAATTCATTTGCAAGAGTGTCAAAAACCAATTTAAATTTTGGTTTAAGAATATCAGCGTGTTTTTTCATGTGCTTCCATACGCCTTGCACATCTTTGAAAAAACGCGCATGACGCAATTGATTTAATTTATCAGGACCTATAGTTTGCGCGGTTAATCTTTTGCGTATGTATTCGCAGTTTGATTTTGAAGACGCCATGCAGGTGACAGACGCTCCTGCAAAACTCACCTTTGAAAAAGAAGCGAAGACATAAACCATATTCGGATTTCCGTTCTCTTCGCAAAGACGGATAATATTCGGGATCGATTTATTATCATCAAGATCATGGAAAGCGTAAGCATTGTCCCAATAAATGCGGAAATCATCAGCAGCAGGTTTTAATTTTGAAAAACGCTTTACGGTTTCATCGGAATAAATAATGCCTGTCGGGTTGGAATATTTCGGGACGCACCATATCCCTTTAATCATAGGATCGCTTGATACCATTTTTTCGACTGTATCCATATCAGGACCGTCCTGACCGATAGCGACAGGAATCATCTCGATATGAAAATAATTGCAAATTGTAAAATGACGGTCGTAACCCGGGGAAGGGCACAAAAATTTTACCTGCCCCTGTCTTCTCCAAGGCAGCCCGTCTCTTACACCATGCGACATATTTACAGCGACATTATCAAACATAAGAGCCAAAGATGAATTGCCGCTGACGATAACTTCATCAACGGTTAGTTCCAAAAGGTCTGCAAATATTTTTTTCATTTCAGGGATGCCGTCAAGCCCGCCGTAATTGCGGCAGTCTATCCCATTTGCCGCCTTATAATCTTCCGCGCTAAGACAGGTTAGCATTTCATTGCACAACGCTAACTGTTCATCCGAAGGAACACCGCGTGTCATATTTAATTTGCGTCCGGCTTTTTTATATACGGAAAAAGCCTCCTCTAATTCTTTCTTAAGAGCTGTTAATTCTGTTTTGCTCATTTGTGAATAATGTTTCATAATTTCTTCCTTATGCTTACAATGCTGCTTTAGCTGCACGGTTCGTTAGAAACGTACAATCGCCTTGCATAAACTTACTTTATACTTTTTTTTAAAAAAAGGGAAGTAGATGTTTTTTTGAAATAAAATTATTTTTACCTTATTAAAAAGCCTTCAAATCCTGCCGCCCGAAGATTTGCGATAGTTTGGTTTGCATCAGCTCCTGCGGAAACTGTAACAGCCCACATTGGAGTATTATTTGAAACACGCTGTTCTATCGAAGGGGTAAACCCTGCCTGCCTTAAGTTGGAAGCTTGTGTATTCGCATTTGCCTCCCTGCTAAAAACTCCGGTCTGCACTCGCAAAGAAGTTTCCGGCACTTTAGCAGAAGATTGCGCAGCTAAAGCAGCGTGCGCAGCTGGAGCAGTTTGCGAAGTAACACTTTGTTCTCTGCTAACTTCTCTATTCGCAGGATTTTGTTCTCTGTTACTTGCACTCTGTTCTCTGTTCGCTGTTCTCTGCGTTTCTAAAGAACCGCGTTCACTTGCCAATAACGGAAGCGAATCAAGCCCGCTGACAAAAAACCAAAAGGGATTGGGACTCATTGTCAGCTGCGTTTCCGAAGAACCGCGCAAATTGTTTGCCGCCAATCGTCCTTCAGGGCTTTGCGGAAATTCTGCTGCAAGACGGTTTCTCCATCTTTGCGCTGCTTCCCCGTTTGAAATTTTCCATAATAAAAAAAGAATCTCGTGCTTCACTGAAGAATACTCAGGATTATCTGCAATGACGTCTAACATGGATGTATCGCCTGTTTTTATCGCTCTAATACCGGTGTTTAAAAATGATGCGCGAATATTTTTTAGTAATAGCGGCTCAAGCGCGGCACTTGCTCTGTCCCACTCCCCCATCGCGGCAAGACAAAGAGCGCAGGATAAAAGAGCATCATCGTCCACTGTGCCGGGAATTGCGGCGGCTGCCTCCAGCCAATTTCTTGCCGCACCTTCGATGTCTCCCGAAAGCTGGCGTAACCTTGCAAGACGGACAAGAGAGGCGTGGCGTTCCACACTGTTAGACGCACTCTGGACCGCTCTTTCAACATTTTGAATTTCTGTTGCTAAAGAGACTCCTGTTTGCGAAAAAATGTTTTTTATAGGAAAGAAAAAAATAATTATTAAAAGAAAGGCATAAACTTTTTTAAAGTTTTTATTAATCATCATTTCCGTTTGCTGCACGTTTTCTGGAAAGAAATTTTTTCCTTGCCTCAGCAGGATCGATAATATCTGAAGAATCAGCTCCCTTTTTTGGCTTATCTTTCTTTGAAACAGGCGAATTTTGCGTTTCTGACGAATCGTACATCTCAGACGAACCGTATGTCTCTGACGATCCGCGCTGTCTTTCTGTCTTTCTTTTCCTGATATGATAAATTAAAGGCAGTGCGCAGAAAAACCCGAGAACAAACGAAGAAAAAATAGTAATAAAAACAGGTACTTCGGAAAGTTTTGTAAAACCAAAACTTATGTCACATTTATTATTCAGATTGAAGGTTACAAACACAAGAAAAATCGCGAAAATTACGATAAAAATTATTAAACGCCAGGGCATGGTAAAATCTCCTTTGCTCGGAATGTATTTCCCTTTAAGGATGACAGAACTACTTTTCCAAAAGAGCCTATCAATGATTTGGGACCGGGAACCGCCGCCATTTCATCTTTTTCTGTCCTCGTTATTAATTCATCGGCATTTTTTCGGGAAATCCCCTCAATTAAAACAGTTTCTGTGCTTCCTATTCTGCTTTTTAAAAGTTCATTTGTATGTTTTTTTTGCAAGGAAATCACCCTTGAAAGCCTTTCCCTTTTAACCGCATCGCCTATCCTGTCAGGAAGGTCAAAAGCTGCTGTCCCCTCCCTTGGGTTAAAATGGTACATATATGAATAGAGGAATTTTACTTCTTCCATTAAATCGAGGGTCATTTTGACATCATCTTCTGTTTCACCCGGAAAGCCGACTAATATATCTGTGGAGAGGGTGATATCCGGCATCGCACAGCGGATTTCTTTTACAAGTTTTAAAAACACCTGCGATGTATAGCCGCGGTTCATCGCCTTCAGCACTTTATCAGAGCCGTGCTGAACAGGAAGATGCAGATGACGGCAGAAGATTTTGTTATGCGCCATTACATCTATCGTTTCAAATGAAAAATCTCCGGGGTTAGCCGAAAGAAAGCGTATCCATTTAATACCGCTTTTTTCTGCCTCGCTTGCTATTATTTTTAATAAAGATGCAAAATTGATCTTAGAACTATTTGCTATCTCTTGCTGCAAACCCTGTTTGCGCTCCCAGCAATAAGTGTTTACATTCTGCCCAAGCAAGGTAATTTCACGCACGCCTCTTTGCGCAACAAGGCGGATTTCCTCAGTTATATTTTGCGGATCGCGGGAAACTTCCCTGCCTCTTACATAGGGGACTATGCAATAAGAGCAGAAATTATTACAGCCGTGCATGATGGGAATAAAACTGCGAAAATGCCCCTCTTCGTAATGAGAAGAAGAAAAAGAAAAAACCGCTTTCTCATTTATATTGATGTTTGCTTTTATATTTTTTTCCGCTGCTTCAAGTATCAAAGGAAAATTAGAACGGGCGAATGTTCCCATAACATAATCTATTTGCGGAAACTTATCTTTTAAATTTTCACCTAACCTTTGCGCCATGCAGCCTGCTATCACTAAAGTAAAATTGCGGCTAACGCCCTGTTTATTTTTTTTCTTAAGCCCTGCATAATGAGCGATACGCCCCAGTGTTCTTTTTTCTGCCGTTAGCCGCACAGAGCAGGTATTAAGTAGAATTAAATCCGCGCTTTGTGTATCCTCCGCCTCGCTCCACCCGCGCTCTTTGCAAACAAGAGCCAATGCAGCAGACTCAGCGCTATTCATTTGACAGCCGTAAGTTTCAAAAAAAAATGTCATGTTTTATTTAAGAACGCTTTTTTAGCCCTATAAAAAATTTTATTCCTTTCCAGATACCTAAAGCCAAAAGTCCGACAGCGCCGATTGCAAGCAGGGTGCTAGAAATAACTTGGAAAGGCGGAATTTTGGAAAGCAATGTAAGAGCGCCTGCGGCAGTTATTATTATGCCGGCTTTTTTGTCAGCAGGGTCTTTTGATAAAAGAGAGCCGATACCGATTAAACTGACAATTCCTCCTACCGCAATACCTAAAAACGGTATACGGGTAAGCATCGGTAAAATCATTAAAAAAATTCCTCCCACAGTATAACCGACTGCGGTTACGCCCAATTTTGACAAACTTGTTGTTGAAGGAAAATCATTCTTCTTTTCAATATCGTTCATAATTAACTCCTTACTAATACTTTAACATAAATTTTATTTTTTTACAGTCATTATCGCTGCCGCTGCTTCTGCAACATTTTGTAAAAGTAATGCAATAGTCATAGGTCCTACACCGCCCGGCACAGGTGTAAAAAAGGCGGCTTTTTCAGAAACTTCAGGATCAACGTCCCCGCAAACTCTATATCCTTTTTTTGCAGAGCTGTCAGGCACTCTGTTTATCCCTACATCTATCACAACAGAGCCTTCCTTTATCATATTTGATTTTACAAATTCAGGTTTTCCTGCCGCAACGATTAAGATGTCTGCTTGCAAAGTGTGATGCGCAATGTCTTTTGTACCTGTGTGACAAAGAGTAACAGTCGCATTATATTCGCGGCGGATTAAAAGATTGGCAAGAGGTTTTCCAACGATATTTGATCTTCCTATTATTACAACATTAGCTCCTGAAACAGGAATATTATATTCGCGTAACAAAAGGAGAACCCCATGAGGCGTACAAGGCAAAAATCCTTCCCTGTCTAAAACCATATTCCCCACTGATAAAGGATGAAAACAATCCACATCTTTTTCAGGAGCGATAGAAAAAATTATTTTTTCTTCATCAATATGATTTGGAACAGGCGACTGAACTAAAATACCGTGAACATTTTTATCTTTATTTAAATCAGATATGATCGAAAGAAGCTGATCTTCTGTTGTAGATTCAGGCAATCTTAGATCACGGCTTTCCATTCCGGCTTCGGCTAAGGCTTTTTCTTTTGAGTTAACATATGAAACGCTTGCAGGATTCTCTCCTACAAGCACAACGGCAAGACAGGGAATTATCCCCTTTTCTTTAAGAGTTAAAACTTTTTCTTTTACTCTCTCCCGGATTTTTAATCCAAGAGTTTTTCCATCCATTATAATTGCAGCCACATCATCCTCACTTATTAAAAGGTAAAATAACCATAAACCGTCCAAGCAATACTGTAATTGAAAAGTCACCTTCAACCGCTACATTGCTTAACCCGTAGAAACCTCTGTCCCAGCTTAACTCATCAAGAGTCCATTTTAATCCTTCGCTTTTTGCATCCCACAGACTTTCACCTAACGGAAACACAGAAACAACAGCTTCTTTTTTAGAATTAAAATAATACTTTTTACTATCACTCTGTTCTTTATCTGCTTCAATACAGTGAATATCAGCCGTATCTGTTATCCAGCGGTTTGGAAAAATATTTCTTTCCATAAGAGAGCGGATACCGAAAAGATGATCGATCCTCCCCCCTCCTCCGCCTATAATCCAAACATCATCACAGTTTTTTTCTATTGCTAGAGAAAAAGCCAGTTCAGTATCAGAATAATCTTTATTTTGCTCATGGCAGATAACACTCTCAGAAGGAAACGAAGAAAGCAAAGAAGTGTCACCTAACGAATCCATGTCGCCTATGATCCAGTCAGGTTTTATCTCTGCGCTAAGGGCTGTAAGAAGCCCTGAATCGGCTGCAATAAAGAGCGTTTTGTCGTCTTTTTTCACATCTTTTTCGATTATATGTTTAATAATCTGTGTATCAGGCGCATGCCCGCCTGTAAAAATAATCCCTAACAATACTTCACCTTTAATTTATCAATCATTATACTAAGTAAATAAGGAAAATTCAATTGATAAAAAACATCGACAGTGTTTTAAAAGAAATCGCCTCGCTTTTTATTGCAGAAAAAAAAGAGATCTACCTTGTCGGCGGAGCTGTAAGAGATATGCTTCGCGGCAAAAAAATCCATGATTGGGATTTAACAACTAACGCCCTGCCCGAAGAGGTAACGGCAATTATAAAAAAAGCAAAGGGCAAGGTTGTGCCGACAGGCATAAAACACGGGACGGTAACGGTTTTTTATAAAAATCAAAGCGCGGAAATTACAACTTTTAGAACTGAAGGCGATTATACTGACGGGCGAAGACCCGACCAAATACATTTTACCTCTTCTGTCGAGGAAGACCTTTCAAGACGCGATTTTACAATGAACGCAATCGCCCTGCGCCTTCCGGACGGCGCTCTTGTCGATCCTTTTAATGGAGAGAATGATATCAAGGCAAAAATAATCCGCTGTGTAGGAAACGCGGGGGAACGCTTCAGCGAAGACGGCTTGCGTCCTTTGCGCGCTGTGCGTTTTGCTTCCTGCCTCGGTTTTGAGATTGAAAAACAAACGTTAGACGCAATCCCGCTCTCGCTCAGCATAAGCGAAAAAGTTTCATGGGAAAGAGTGCGTGACGAGTTTGATAAAATACTCGCTTCTCCCGTTCCTTCTGCCGGCTTTCGTTTAATGGAAAAGACGGGGCTTTTAAAACTTTTCCTTGAGGAACTTTCAATCTGCCGCGGTGTTGAACAAAAAGGTTTTCATGAATTTGATGTGCTTGATCATTCACTGCTCGCCTGCGATTTTGCGGCAGAAAAAAATTATTCGCATGAAGTGCGTCTTGCCTCGCTCTTTCATGACATAGGAAAACCTTCTTCGCGAAAAAAAGACGAGAACGGTATTTATACATTTCACCGTCACGAAGAAATTTCCGCCGAATTGAGCCGCAAAATTTTAAACCGCTTCCACTATCCGAACGCGGTAATTGACAGCGTCTGCCACCTTGTTAAAGAACATATGTTCCACTACACCGAAGATTGGACAGACGCGGCAGTGCGCAGATTTATCGCCCGCATAAAAGAAGAAAATCTGGAAGAGATGTACCGCCTGCGCCGCTGTGACACATACGGTTTTTCCGGCAAAGAAACAAACCCCCACACTCTGATGTTACTTGCAAAACGAACAGACAAAATGCTTGAAAGCGGACGCGCTTTTACGCTGAAAGACCTTGCCGTATCAGGAAACGATCTTACAGAAGAAGGCATCCCGCCCGGCAAAATAATGGGAATGATACTAAAAGAACTTCTTGAAACAGTACTGGACGACCCCGAGCAAAACACACGGGAAAAGTTATTGGAGATTGCAAGAAGGATTTACAAGGAAAGAAAATAAAGAAGAACTTGGCGATTAAATATTTACTAATCCTTATCTTTTAATAATGCGTCATTGTTTAATACTTTAAATGACACCGCTTTGGGAAATTTCGCGTCACGCACTACTATTCCTTCTTTGTCTAAGCCGCTTGGGTATTTACCTCTTGCTTTTTCAAGTAATGTTTCAAGAGTATAATCAAAATTGTCTGCACGCTCTTCTAACGGGACAAAGGAAAGTCCAAGATTTGCGCATAACGCTACCGCTTCTTCGTAAGGGAGATATTTTCCTGCATCCCAATCTTTTACGTCAAATACATACCATTCAATTTCGGCTAACCTTAATTTATTTCTTTGTATGCCGGGTCCGCAAATTTCTCCTGTTAATACAAGATTTTTACCTAACTTTGCAAGTTTTTCTTTTAAGCCGTATTTATTAACCGGAGTCCAGTATAATGCGCCTTCTTCATCTTTAATTTCCTTGTTTCTGCTGCAGCAGCCGATTTTTCCGTCAATATAATATACTATCCCGGATGTGCCGTCCATTTTTGTGGTGATATAATAAGGTTTCCCTTTAAGCTGATCTAATAGTTCAAGCGCAGATTGTATTCGGATTTCATCTGATGCAGGAATCCCGTGAGGGCGCTCCCCTATTATCGTTCCTCCTGCATTGGCGGTTTCCGGGATATACCATTTTTTTACATTGAGTTTTTCTGTAACATCTGTTCCTTCCGCGCATCCTTCCAGTTCAGAAAATTTTTCAAGCGGCAACAATAAACCTTGCGATAACTGCCCTCTCATTTTCATTGTGCGTATTCTAAAACCTTGACCGTTATCAACATTATCACGGTATGAAGAAGCGCGAAGAAATTCGTACCGTTCATCAATGGGAAGAAAACTGTCTACTTCATAATAAACACCGAAATCCCCTTCTTTAAACTCGCCTTTTTTAACGACGCATTGCCATCCCATAATATGCGCAAGTTCAAGAAAATCTGAATCGGGGATAGCGCTTACCGCTTTTACTTTTTGAATTGTTACAAGCGATCTCATTTTTTACCTCCAATTTATTGATGATAAAAATTATAAACTATAAAAAAGTACTTTACAAGCGGATAGGTGTATTATTAATAATTAACCTATTAATTCGTAATTTTTTTATTTTGAGGATGTAAGAAGCTTTCTTGACAGCTTGATTTGTTTGTTAAGATATTACATTTGAATTAAATTCATATATTTTAATTTTCGAACCTCGACCGAGCCTTATGAACCGAAGATTTATAAGGCGAATTTTCCCCTCTCGATCTTTTTATTTGTTAGGTGCAACTTTGGAGTTTCGCTTGGTTCGTTAGACGAAGGTTGCACTTTGTTTAATAATCTTATAAACCCATTTGACGAATAACGCTATATGGAACTTGCACTTCTAATTCCTTCCTTGAGTTATTGACAGAAACTCGATATCTTGTATAAAAATTCTCACCCGATTGATGTTGTATATGCCAGAAAACAGTTATCTCATATTCTCCAAAGGGAAGCAATCTTCTTTTTACCTGTTTTTCTTCACCATCTTTAATATCAGTCCATTCAATTTCATGTCCTACACTTAGGCGTCCATCTGGTGGTATATTAGTCCTAGACCCAAGCATTCCAGAACTCAAATGCCCCCAACTCCAAGAATAGTTTTGATCAGTAATACCATTGACAATAACCGCTCTAAGTCCTTGACCATAATTATCAATGTTTCTAATAGTTAAAGTGCCATAACCTTCTGGTGAATATAAAGGGGATTTTTGGGAAAAATTTAAAATATTATCGAAAAGAGAATAAACTATCTCAGGAAAAACTATCAGAAAAAGTAGATATTACTGTAAAGCATTTAAGTGAAATTGAAAGAGGAATAGTATTTGCTTCGGCTAGTTTAATGGAAAAATTGGCAGAAAACTTAAATATTCCTATTTTTGCATTTTTCTTAACAGATGATAGTATTTATTACGATAATATCATGCTTGCAAGAATAGAAAAAGCAATTATTCATAATATTAAATATACTATGGAAAATATTAAAATGGGTATTTTCGATAAACCTGTTTAAATTTTTAACACCCTTTGGTACAACCTCAAGACATCGTTCACAGTTATGTAGAGTTATTTTTAACATTATTTATGTTAATTGTCGAACCCCGACCAAGCCTTATGAACCGAAGGTTTATAAGGCGAAGGTTCCCCTCTCGATCTTTTTATCTTTGTTAGGTGCAACTTTTTAATTTTTCGCCAACTTCGTTAAATGCTAGTTTAGCCTAACGGAATGACTTTTTTATATAGAAAAACCTCTAAAATAGGGATGCGTGATGCCTCAAAAATCAAAAACCTAGCTGAAAGTTTTTATTAAACCTTGCAGGAAGGTATTTTGGACTCATTGACGGAAAGTTTCAAGAGGCGTTTGTAAATAATCATAGAGATTGGCAAAAAGATGTATTTAAAAAATAAGTTAATTCTTTATATAACAAGGAGTTAAGAATTTAATTAAAAAATAGGAATTTAGGAATTCAGGCTTAAAAGCCTCTAAAAAGTTTTTTTTAAGCCTGTTTTTTGCTTGAAACCATTTCCACTTATTTAAAGCAATGAATTTGTGGTATTAAAGCCTTTAAATCATCGATACAATCGTCCATAATTAGATGAAAACCTACAGGGGGTTTCTTCTTCTATAAAACTTCTCATAGACAAAAATTACTACGCTGATAGTCATAATAGTCAGGTGGCTTAAGATATAGGGGGGTGAAATTTTCGCAAGTTATTGACAGAGACAATGCGGGGTGTTTACAAAATTCCCTTTATATTGTATCCTTCCTCCATTGAAATAATGAGTAATTATATCAATTTGAGGGGAAAAATGGGGAACTTACTAGAAGCCATAATCCGTATTCATAAGCTAAAGAACCTGGCAATAGAAGAATTTTACAAAAGCCGTATAAGAGCTAACAATATGGGTGAAGCTTTGGAACGATTTATTAATGACGCTTTTGCAGATACTTTTGATGTAGCCAATGAAGAGCAAAGAAATATAAAATATTCAGAAATCTTTTCATATATTGCAAATCAAAATAATCCGCCTGACTTAATTATTAAAGGTGGAGATGCAATAGAAGTAAAAAAAGTTGAAAGTAAGAATCCAAAAACAATACCATTAAATAGTTCATATCCAAAAAATAAATTATACGCAGACAGTCCAATGATAACTGATGCTTGTAGAAACTGTGAGGAAAATTGGAAAGAAAAAGACATAATTTATGCTGTTGGAATAGTAATTAATAAGCAATTACAAGCATTATCTTTTGTTTATGGCGAAGACTATGCTGCAAATCCAAAAATTTATGAAAACATAAAAGAAGCATTAAAAAGCGGAATAAGCAAAATACCTAATATTGAATTTGCAGAAACTACTGAATTATCGCGTGTTAATAGAGTTGACCCATTAGGTATAACATATTTAAGGGTTAGAGGAATGTGGGGGATTGATATACCTTTTGAAGTGTTTAAATATATAACAAACGGAAGAAAGTTTTTTGCTGTTATTAACAATAAAAAATATTATTCATTTCCCAAGAAAAGTATTGATTTATTAGAAAGAACCAAAGGAATAATAATCACTGACCATAAAATAAAGACTCCTGATAATCCGGCAAAACTCAAAGAAGCAAAACTAATATGTTTTAGGGAGGATGAATGAAAATAGTTAGTTTATTTTCTGGTGCTGGTGGACTTGATTTAGGATTTGAAAAAGCAGGATTTGAAATAATTTTTTCTAATGAATATGATGAAACTATTTGGAAAACATATGAATCTAATCATTCATGCAAACTGGATAAACGTGACATTCGTACAATAAAGTCATCTGAAGTACCTAACTGTGATGGAATTATTGGAGGTCCCCCTTGTCAGTCTTGGTCTGAAGCCGGTGCTTTACGCGGAATAAATGATTCACGAGGACAATTATTTTTTGATTATATTAGAATTCTAAAAGAAAAAAAACCAAAATTTTTTCTTGCCGAAAATGTAGTAGGTATGCTATCATCAAGACATACTGAAGCTGTAGAACAAATAAAAATATTATTTGAAAAAGCCGGATATAATCTTTCAATTACACTTATAAATGTTGCAGATTATGGTATACCGCAAGACCGTAAACGTGTTTTCTATATAGGTATTCGAAAAGATTTAGGATTTTCATTTCAATTTCCTAAAGCAACCTATATATATAATACACTTGAACAGACTATTGCGGATTTAAAGGAAACAGCTATTCCTGCATTAGCAAAGAATAAAACTAACCCTAATGTAAATATTCCAAATCATGAATATTTTGTTGGAAGTTTTTCTACAATTTTTATGAGCCGTAACCGTGTGCGTCAATGGAATGAGGTCGGATTTACTGTACAAGCTACTGGTAGACAAGCACAATTACACCCGCAGGCTCCAAAAATGATATTTATAGAAAAAGATAAACGAGAATTTGTTAAAGGCAAGGAACATTTATATAGACGTATGACAATACGAGAATGTGCCAGATTACAAACTTTTCCGGATAATTTTATATTTTATTATAATGATCTTGAAGACGGTTATAAAATGGTGGGAAATGCAGTTCCTGTAATGATGGCAAAAATAATTGCAACCGCTATAAAGAAACAAATTGAAAGTTCTATTGCAAAAAATAAAAATGATATTATTGATGAAAGACTTGTCTCATAAGATATTTTTTATATTAATATTTTTTTTCCTTGCGGTACGACCTCAAGACATCGGTAACACTTTTCAGGTTTTAAAAACAACTTTTATGTTGTTGTATTCATGCTCAACGAGCCATTTATCAGGATTTATTTTACCTAACATTAATTCAGAAAACCATATTTCCATCGGTGCGTCAACATTTATTTTTAATCCGACATGGTAACCCGCGAAAGGATTCCAGACGAACACGCGTCTGTTATCTTAATTAAAATAACCTCTATCGTTAACATATCTTGTTTTAAATCCTTTGTCGTATTTTAATTCAATATATTCACATGGAAATTTTATATCGGATTTTATATATTTCAGCAGGCGTTTTCATGCCTAAAGCTTCATGTAGACGAACCGCATTAAAAATATGCAGCCATTCATTTTGATGTTCGCCTAACGTTCCGTCTATCTTTCCCTGAAGCTCTTTTTTCATATCGCGAACATTTTCTCTTTTATCAGTTTCATTTCGTTGCACACATACAACACTTCGCAGAATATTTTCTCAATTTCGTTTTCCATTCCTGATACTACGAAGTTCTATCACTATTGCTATTGTTAAAACGTTGTTGTATTTACTGTCGAATATACTTAATTCTAGTTTTTTATCAATTAAATTATTAAACGTCCATTCAAATGTTCCGGTTAACAGCTGTTCGTTTAAACTTACTGTTAAAAACAAACCTTGTCCTTTCCAAGACTTTAGTCTGAGGTCTCTTTATACTTAGCCATAAATAGATTTATTTTAAATTATTTCTGTTAATTGTCGAACCTCGACCTAGCCTTATGAACCGAAGATTTGTAAGGCGAAGGTTACCCTCTCGATCTTTTTTTACTTGTTAGGTGCAACTTTATGGTTTTTTGCCAGCTTCGTTAGACGCTGGTTTTGCTTTTTTATTAATATTTTACCATTCAACAACTTTATAAAAAAGATCAGATGGTTGACCTAAAAGCTGAATATCAAATTTTAAACTTGTTTCTACTTTTGTAGTTGCATTATGTATTCTAAATGATATTGCCCAACCATTATTCATTGTAAGTTCTAATGTCGTTTGAGAATTTTCTTTAAATGACAAATTAATAATTTTTGTTGGTAATGGAGTTTTTCCAAATGTTATTTCAGGTTTATTATTATTGTTTGTTTCTTTATTTAATGTTCCTAATAAATTAAAAGGTTGTATTATTGTTTTATTATTTTTACAATGAATCATTTTATAATAATCTTTTCCGTTTGAACCAAGTAAATAAAAAATTAATTTTTCAATTATTGTTTTTTGATGTTTGCTATATAATAAATCAAATTCAATTTTAAAAGCATTTAAAATAGGCATATATATTTTTTCGAATTTATTTTTAATTTCTTTCCATAATTTACCAGAATCTTTATAATTCTTTAATTGATTAAATATTGGATTAATTTCATTAAAATAATTTTCACTACAATTAATTCCAAACCAAACTTTACCAAAATCTAATTTATTTGAAAGTCGGGAATGTTTTAAAGCTGCGTGATTATGTTTAACAGATATTCCAATTTCCCATTCAATTGATCGCCTTATAATTAATATATCACGAATATCTCCGCCTTTCGCAACATTATCTGGTTGTAATGAAATAGATAATTTATCTTTTCCATCTTCAATAATTTTAGGTTCCATTTGAATAATTGTTTTAATACCAGCAGTTGCAGATTTAAACATTTCTTTTTGTGTTTTTTCATCTACTTCATTATATCTGTCTAAAGCAATTTTTAAACTACTATTTTTAATTATATCAAGAGGACGAATTTTCTTTAATAACTTTTCAATTGCTATTATACAAGCATATTCATAAGCTTTTCCCATAATAGTTGATTTTATTGTTGACTTTGGCATTTTTTCTTCCTAACTAAAATATGTTCCCTTAAAACTTTATGAGAATAACCAATATTTTTAATTTTGGTTTTAAATTTATCTGTTGTTTTCTTATTATGAATTTTAATTTGACTTTTTATAGCAGTGGCGAT
>Ga0209755_10003029_pt1 | contig 21635 bp, 21 predicted proteins | sample TergutCo191P1_FD_187301 | JGI IMG/M metagenome (GOLD analysis project Ga0209755, IMG submission 187301) | Cornitermes sp. P1 segment gut microbial communities from Petit-Saut dam, French Guiana - Co191P1 (SPAdes) (version 2) | ecosystem: Host-associated > Arthropoda: Insects > Digestive system... | reverse complement strand
TGGTGCCTCCTTTTGGTCTTCCCATAGTTTTTAATACCTCCTATTATTATTTTAAATGAAAAAGATGTTAATAGACTTTTTTTATTGTCTACTAACATCTTACACTTACAATATTACAGTTTTTATTATTTAAAAATAAACCTAATTTTGTTATAATTCTATCACAAATCTATGCATTCCGTATTTTTTTACGGATAAAACATATCACTAAATACAAACACTCAGTTTTCACCAATGTTTCTTGTTATTTTTATAATCAATAAAACTATTAATACGTTCAAGAATATCAAATGCACTTTCATATTTAAACAGTTTTTTTAATTCTTCTATCATGAAAAAAGAAAGATTACTTTCGGGTTCTTCATCTTCTTTAATGGTAAGCGGAAAATCTCCTTGCCAATCAGTAATAATATAAATATAATATAAAACATTAATGGCTGGCACCTCTAGTTCACCTAAAAAATGCTTTTCTAAAATCTTAATTTGTTGCCTAAACTCTTCACTAACTTCCCGATAAAGAGCATTTTCAATATAGTTATTACCGTATAACTTATCTTGATTTTCAATCGTTCCATTAGGGAAAAAGGCTTCTTTACCAAAGCCCTTACCTCTATCTTCAATTAACAACCTACCCTCTTTGTAGAAACAAAACACTACACCTTCAATATAACCGTTTTTAATTGATTTTACCTTATCCATTTTTTATGACCCCTCTTTAATTTTTATTACTACCAACAGCACTTAATGGTTGGTCTTCTAATTTAACTTGATTCATTAAATACTTAGGCGTATTTTCCCATTTAACTGTAAATAAGAAAACTAATGAAATAATTGCCGCTGCATAGTTAGCAATCATCATCCCTAACCAAATAGACATTTCATTAAGATCAGTAAATCTTAAAAAGATCCATAAAATCGGAATTCTAATAATAAATAATCTTAAAAAACTAATAATGATTGGATACTGGGTATAACCTGAGGCAATAAACACTCCCACTGTCACTTGAATAATAACCCAAGCTAAGGCAGTATGAGCAAAGACATTTAAGGCCTCTATCGTAAATCTAATTGTATCAGCATCAGTGGTAAATAACCTAATAATTGGCGTTTGTAAAGTATAAACAATAATTAATAATAATCCTGATAAAACAATCCCAAAACCCATTGATAACCAAATGGCGTTTTTACATTTCTTCAAATTACCAGCCGCTAAGTTTTGAGCAACAATCGTAATTAAAGCTGAACCAAATGCTGAGCCTATCATAAAGATTAAAGTATTAATTTTATTAGTTAAACCATAAGCAGCAATCACTGATGGTTCAAAGGGTGTAATAAACATATTAACGATAATATGTGAAAAACTTAAACTAGTTCTTTCAAACATAATTGGCAACATCATCAAAACAAACGGTGCATAAACTATTTTACTAATCTTAAAATCAAATAAAGTCACTTTGGTTTCTGAACGGCGAATAAATAATTCAAAAATCCCAATAAAAGCTTTCACTAAATTAGAAATTAAAGTAGCTAACCCTAAACCTAAAACCCCTAAATCAAAAGTATTAACTAATAGTATTGTTAAAACTACCTTAACAATCACCCCAATAACCGCAATCATCATCACTGCCATCGTTTCACCACGGGCTGTTTTATACGCTAAAAAGATATTAGTAAAAAACAACGCTGGCACCGATAATAACGAATACCTTAAATAAAGAGCTGCTAACTGAGCATAACTACTATCTGCTCCTAATAAATTAACAAGTTGATAAGAAAACATAAAGCCAAAGACAGTAATCACCACCGCCATACTCATGGAAATCATTAATGCTAAACCTATTGTTTTTTTAGCATCATCAAAGTTCTTTTTACCAATATTGCGTGCCACTAAACTTGAAACAACCACCGACACTGATAATCCTAATGCTGAAATAAAGCCCATAATCGGTGTAATAAAAGCGATTGCTGATAGCCCATTATGACCAACACCTTCGGCAAAAAAAGTATCAACAATTTGGTATAGGGCTTGAATAATATTGTTAAATACTAATGGTAATGATAATATAATAATTATTTTGAATAAACTGCCATTGACAATTAGTTCTCGTTTTGCTTCTTTTTTATTTATATAACTTCCTTTGATTGTTTGATTATTATATCATTAATTTAATAAACTACACGATATTTGGTAAATATCACAACTTATTTATGGTAAAATACTAAAAAAAGAGGTTTTTAATATGCTTGACATTACCCCTGTTATTAAACAATTAGATGCTTATAATCAACGTGATATTAATAGTTTTATGGCTAATTTTTCAGTTGATTGTGTAGTGAAAGATGCCACAGGTAAAACCATAATGACAGGTTTTAAGGCTATGTATGATAGTTATTCATTAATGTTTTCCCAAAGTCCTAATCTTCATTGTGAAATTGTTAAGCGCATTGTGGTCGGTAATTATGTTTTAGATGAAGAAAAAGTGACTGGCCGTCATAACAATGCAGGTATTTCGCATGTAGTGGCCATTTATCACTTAGAAAATAACTTAATTAAAGAAGTTATATTTATTCGTTGATGTAAATATTGAGGACGTGTAAATCATGGAAGACATCATCTATCGCTCCATTTCTTTGCACGTCCTTTTTGTTTGAGTATTACCAGCTATTTTTTACGATTGGAATCATTAGATTAATTGAATTGTATAATTCTTGATAATCTAATTCCTCGTTTCTATCTTTACTTTCTGGATGATGTATTTGATTTCTAATATAAACAGGAATTGTGAGGTCTGGTTTCTGTCTAGTGTTTATCCAAGAATCTGGAACTAACGGTATATTCATTTTTCGTAATACCTTATCTAATGCTTTTTCACCTCTAATTTTGCTTGCGGTAATAGGGTCTATAACGTTTCCGCCTGCATCTTTAATATCAACACTCATTAGATGTCCAAATAAATTACAATGAAAATCTATTGTAGGCAAGTCAAAAATTCTCCACTTAACTTCACCAATTGTAATTCGTGGCAATATCTGACCAGGGCATCGTTTAGATATTTTTTCGGGAGTAATACTATTGTTGTTTTTAAGAGCAAGTTTAATTATTATAGTATCATCATCCTCTAATGCACTTTTTAATATATGGTCTGAGTGTGTAGCAATAAAAATCTGAGCCGTTTGATTACCGCCTTGCATGAATAATTCTTTATAAAATCCCAACAATTTTTCTTGCCATTTAGGATGAATACTCAACTCGGGTTCATCAATTAAAAGTATACTCTCTTTTAACTTTCCTAAATTTTGCAATAAGCTCCCACCTCTAAAAACTATTTGTTTTTCGCCAGAACTTAACTTGTTAATGGCTATTTCATTCCCACCTTTTTTGAATAAAACTGTATTATTCACTGTTTTATAAAATTTTAAATTTTCCCCAAATATATATTGAAAGGCTTCATTAAATCTCTTCATCCTTTCTTCTTTAACATCATCTGGCGGTATAATGCCTGGATTGTTTTTTACCCATTCCGCTAGGTCTATACTATCCTTTGCGTTTATGTCTCTTAATAATTGTGTTATAGAAGTTGCCAAATCTTTTGGTATTTCAACAGTTTTTGCTGTATCAGAAATAGTATCTATATCTTTATTTTCTATGGCCCGAATTACGTCAGGTGAAAAATTAATTTCTGCTGGCGTATAAAACGCTTTTGCCTTATTCCAAAATTCTGGTCGCGTTTGCAAATCAATTTCTATACTGTTTGTGTTATCAATTTGCTTCCAATTTCGTCCATTTGAAAAGAATTTCGGAACAGAATATAGGTAATGGGTATCGTTTGAGCTGAATTTAATCTCTGCATTAAAACCAAGCTGAGGATATTCAGATGATGAGGCCCCAAATATAGAGTGCAAAATTTCCAGAATAGTTGTTTTGCCACAACCGTTTTCACCCGCAAAAATAATATTAGAAAACGAATTTCCCTTATTGTCTACAAAGGAAATTTCAGTGTCATCAAGATATGGGTGGTTGCTGATTTTTAAACTTAATATTCTATACATAGTGTTATTATATCATTTTTTGTTGAAATTTGGTTTTACTTCAATATAAAAAAGAAAAGAAATAACAGCGTGCTACGGAGTAGTACTAGTTCTTAGCAAATTTTTTGTGTTATGTGTTAAGGACATGTCAAGAAATGGAATGATAGATAATTTCTTCCAATGACTTTCATATCCTTATATTGTATTTGTTTATTTTATTTTTTTACGGGTTCTTGTTCTTTTTTTAATTGATCAAAATAAGTATTAACAATATCATAAAATTCAAGCTTTGATTCACAACGTGAAAGTAAAGCCCGTACATAAGTAGCATGCGGTAATCCCTTCAAATACCAAGGACCATGCGAACGCATTTCTAAACAAGCAATTCTTTCGTTTTTGAATTGGGCTAAATCATCAAAGTGTTTTAATAATAAGTTTTGAATCTCACTTAAACTAGGTTTACTAATTGGTCTTCCTGCTTGGGCTTCAATAATTTCACGAAAAATCCAAGGATTTCCCAAAGCGGCTCTACCGATCATAACCGCATCAACTCCCGTATAATCCAGCATATGCTTAAAACTAGCATAATCAGTGACATCACCATTGCCAATTACTGGAATACTAACGGCTGCTTTAACAGCCTTAATAATGTCTAAATTAGCCTTACCTGAATAACCTTGTGCACGTGTGCGACCATGAACAGCTATGGCGCTCGCTCCTGCTTTTTCAATAATTTTAGCCACTTCTACGGCATTAATTGAAGTTTCATCCCAACCAGTTCTAATTTTAACCGTTACAGGTTTAGAAACTTTTTTAACAATTTCTGATACTATCGTATAAATTTTTTTAGGATCTTTTAGTAAGGATGCTCCTGCTTGTGAGGAAATTGCCACTTTCGGTACAGGACAACCCATATTAATATCAATAATATCACAATTAGAGTTTTGATCCATAAAAATAGCAGCTTGAACCATGGTTTCTAAGTTAGAGCCAAATATTTGGATCGCCACTGGTCTTTCTTCTTCGCTCATATAAAGTAAATCTAAGGTTTTTTGATTATTATAATGAATGCCTTTATCAGAAATCATTTCTGAATAAACTAATCCTGCCCCTAATTCTTTCGCAATCACCCGAAAGGGATGATTAGAAACACCAGCCATAGGCGCTAATACTAGTTGATTTTTGATAGTAATGTTTTTAATTTTATACATTTTTAATCCCCCGTGCTTAATAAAACTGTTTATTATTATACCAAAACTATGTTATAATTACAACCGAGGTATCATATGAACGATAAAGTAACCATCGCCCTTGCCTATAACGATGAGGTAAGAATCTACGCGACTAATTCAACTAACTTAGTGAAAACTGCCACTAAAATACATAAAACCTTACCCACCGCTTCTGCCGCTTTCGGGCGTTTTTTAACTGTTGGGGTTATAATGAGTTTAATGCATAAAAATGGTGAAAAACTTTCATTAAGAATTGTCGGGGATGGTCCAATTAAATATTTAACTTGTGAAACCCATTCAGGGTTAATTAAGGGAGATATTGCCAACCCCGATGTTTATAGCATATATGAAGATGGCCCGAAAAAGGGTAAGTTAAATGTGGCTGATGCCATTGGTAATGGTACTTTATATGTGACAAAGGATTTTGGCTTAAAAGAGCCCTTTACATCAAGCGTGGCTTTGGTGTCATCAGAAATTGCTGAGGACTTTACTTATTACTTTGCCACAAGTGAACAAACCCCTTCGGCAGTATCGCTAGGAGTCGCTGTTAAAAATAATAAAATTATTAGCAGTGGTGGTTTTATTTTACAACTTCTGCCTAATTGTAGTGAAGAAACTATTGTAAAAATAGAAAAAGTTTTAGCCAGTATTCCTTCTATTTCACAATTATTTAGTGAAGGTAAAACTCAATATGACATCATTAATATTTTGGCTAATAATAACGCTAAAATATTAGAGGAATTACCCATTAAATATTATTGTGGTTGTCGTAAAACTAAGTTTACCAAATCTCTTGGGTTATTACCGATTGAAGAATTAAAAGATATGATAAGTGAGGATCAAGGTTGTCATATTGCTTGTAACTTTTGTAAAAAAGAATATAATTTCTCACAAGATGAACTAACTACTATCTTAAATAAAAAACTTAAAAATAGGACGGCTTAATTTCTGAAATTAAGTCTTTTGTTTAGCAATAAAGGGGTCACCCCCTTTATTACTCCTTGCTGACAACTTTCTTCAATTCCGATAACAAATTACCACCCCCAACTGAAATATTACTTACGTTAAGAGCAATTCTTTCGATATGCTCCAACTCTTTAAGTTTATAAAGAGTCGCGTTTTCATCTAACAGTTTCGCTGTATTTAACAACGATCTGGTTGAAGCAGTTTCTTCTCGGCGCGTAATCACGTTGGCTTCGGCTTGTTTTTTAGCAATCAATACCGTATTCATAATTGATCTTACTTCTCCTGGTAATATGATGTCTAAGATTCCACAGGCCATAAATTCTACATAAAGCATCTTGCTTCTTGTTTGCAACAAGGCTAAGATACCTGTTGAAAGAGCTTCTTTTTGATCAAGTAACTCATCAAAAGTAAATTTGCCGATATATTCTCTAATAACTAATTGGGTTAAGGAATACAGTTGTTCCTTAAACTTTTTAATTTCATTATGAATTTTTACTGCATCTACGACCTTGAAACTTGATGTAAAATTAATGCGGACAGCAACCTTATCAGCAGTTAAAATCTCTTGTGAGTTAATATCTAGATCTTGTATTCTTAAATCTACTATATTACAACTCACATTATAACCATCAACCTGCCAATAATAGTGTGTCCCTGGTGGTAATTCCTCAATTAAGACACCATCAATCATTAAAAGACCAATATGACCATTGCCAACAACGTATTTATAGTAAGTATTCTCTGGTAGTTCTCTTTGTTGACTATAAGTTAGTCCTTCTATTTTAAGATTCGTTAAATCAAAAGTTTTAACAACTAATTGACCTAAGTCCTTAAAGTAGAAATTATCACCTGGATGAAGCACTGCATATAAGCGACCATTAAGAAATAGCACACCTACTTGCCCGTCTTCGATTACAAAATTTACCACTGCATCAGCAAATGATGCATTTTTTAATAAATTACAATAATCTATTCTGTCGCCATAAATTGCCTCATGGATCTCTACTACCTCAATATAACGGCCCCATAATCGTGGCTCAGAATATTTACCTGGTTGTAGCACTTTGATGAATTTACCATTTTTATATAGTAATCCTCTTTCGTTTTGTTGAATAATTGTTTTCATAAAATCCTTCTTTCTTTTTTTATTTTTTTTGAATGTTTAATTGAGATTTCAGTCACTATTAATGGGGTTATAATTAAGTTAGGCTCTGCATACTTGGTTCATATGTAATCATATTTATTGAAGCATACATTACCTAAACGGTATCCTCATCACCACAAGATTAATAATAACCTTGGTGAAATCTCAATTAAATGTTGTTTGTTTTAGACTTCTATTTACTTTTTATGGAAAAATTACTATAAGCCTCCCCAGACACATATTCGGGGTCTTCAACCCTTTTAGTCTATTTGGCACATAAAATGGCAGAGCCAAGTTATACCGTAATGGAATATCATCCATCCACACTAATTAGTCTAAAAGTTTGGTGCCAAACACTAAGTCACCACACTTAATATTATACTTAAAGATGAAATATAAAAAAATGGTTAAAATCATATTTATTTTTGACCACTTAATTTATGACAACTAACGCATTAATTTGTATTATTTATTATATTTTTGACCACCTTTTATGGTAAAATATCATTAAAGGAGAATTTTTATGGAAGAAAAAATTAAAATTAATATCTCAAAAAGCTTATATGAAATTTTATTAAAAGATATGGAACTATTTGAATTTATTAAAAATGATGGTTCATTAAACAAAAACCTTTTTCTAACTACTTTGATTAATAACTACTATCTTGAATATAATGATTCTGTTAATAAAATGAACGAAATCATTACTCATCACTTAAAAGAGTCAGAACTTACGTTGAAAAAACATGAACTAATTTATTTAACCACTAGCATTACTAATGAACTAAATACTTTAACCCTTAATCTTAATAAACAAAAATTTGATAAATCAATTTCAATTAAACCTACCAAACAAACATTAAGTACTTTCGCTTATATTGAAAAGTATTTATTAAAAGATACTTCAACTTCATCTTTTTTTCGTAGTTTGATTGCTTCTTATGTGAAACATCCCTTAGATGTGCGTGAGCGTATTATTTTTAAGAAAGAATATGAAATGATTCAAGAAGCCATTAATAAGCATCAACGTATTTATTTTACAATTAAAAAAGGTAACGAAGTATCACCTTATAAAATCAGTTCTTCCAAAGAAGAATTATTTAACTATGTCTTAGCCCTTCAAGGTCATACTATTATGACCTTCCGTTTATCAAGAATGAAAAACATTAGTATAATTAATCATCCAGCAGTTTTTACTCCTAACCAAAAGAAGTGTTTTGAAAAGATGATTGAACTAGGACCACAATATCCTATTTTTGACAAAGCACTACAAGATATTGTTGTTAGAATGACTCCACGTGGTGAAGAATTATTTCAAACAATGTATTTACATCGTCCTAAACTTAGTAAAAAAGAAGGTAATGTATATTACTTTAATTGCTCACATGCCCAAATCTTACAATATTTTAGTCGTTTAGTCCAACACGCCATTATTATAGAACCGCACAATTTAAGGGATACTTTACAAAAATCTTTTCAGTGGGCTTATTATAATTATAAAGATGAAAGTGATAAACTTAAATCAATTGATCCAAAATAAATTTTAATTGAATTAATGGTAGTCCTACAATATTATTAAACTCACCTTCATATTTTTCAACTAAAACCTGTCCTAAACCTTGAATAGCGTAACTACCTGCTTTATCAAAACATTCACCACTATCAATATAATTATTGATATCTTGGTCTAAGTAGTTTTTCATATAAACATCTGATATCGTATGATAAACTATTTCTTGCTGATCTTTTAGAATACAAATCGCAGTAATAACTTGATGCTTACGCCCTTTTAGTTGCGATAACATTGAAAATGCATGTTGCCTATCTTGGGGTTTTTCTAATATTTGATTATCTACTACCACAATCGTATCTGCACCTATAATGATATGGTGTGGATATTTATAGTGAATACTTTTGGCCTTAGAGTATGCTAAAAACTTAACATATTCTATTGGGTTTTTATCTTTATCTTGGTCATCTTCGTTAAAATCGGGACTAACCACCATAAAATCATAGTTTAATGTTTTTAATAATTCTTGTCTTCTTGGGGAAGTTGATGCTAATATAATCATAAATAATTTCCTTAATTAATATATAATATATTATATATCTTTTTTGATATTTATAAAACAGTTTGGTGAAAATATGGAAATTAACTTAAATCTTGATCCCAAAATTAAATATATTGTCGCTGTTAGTGGTGGCTTAGATTCAATGGTACTATTAGATTTACTACGTATTAGTAACTTTAATTTTGTTGTTGTGCATTTTAATCATCATCAAAGAGCATCAGCCATTAACGATGAAACCTTAGTTAGCAATTACTGCCAAAGCTTTAATATTAATTATCAAATCATTAACTTAAAACATTTTAGTGGAAACTTTCAAGATAGTGCTCGCTTGCAAAGAATTAATCATTTAATTAAGGTTGCCAAAGAACATAATACTTCTTTTATTTTAACTGCTCATCACTTAAATGACCATTTAGAAACGATTATTATGAACCAACTTAACAATAAATCCCTTAAAGCTAAATCTGGCCTACAACCCACACAAGTAATTAAGGATTATGTTTTTATTAAGCCATTATTAAATTTTTCTAAAAACGAACTTAGTGCTTACGCCACCTTAAATAACATCCCCTTTAATCATGATGAAACTAACGATGACACTACCTATTTACGCAACCATATTCGTCATAACTTCGTTAGCAACCTCACCACTAACGAGCAACAACACTACCTAAGTTTAGCCCAACAGTTTTTCAAGCACTTTCAAACTTTACGTAATAACACCACTAAACTTATTAATAATAACGCTATTACACTAAGCACATTTAACCAACAAACTTCTGAACAACAATCAGATATTATTGCCTATTTTTTTGAAACCTCTCACACAGTCCCTAAGGCTTTATATATCCAAGAAATTATTAAACAATTAAGTTCTAATAAACCTAATATTGTCTTTCCAATATCAAATACTTATCAATTAATTAAAGCCTATGACTGCTTGAAATTAATTCCTCTTCTTAATAATGAGGCAATCCTTGAATATTATTTTGAAAATAATCTTATTAATACTGATTTAAGTTTTAATGAACTATGTTATAATAGTTTAGAGTTACCCTTAATGATTAGAAAAAGAAAAAATGGTGATATTCTTCACTTTAACTTTGGTTCTAAAAAATTAAAAGATTTTCTAATTGATAAAAAGGTGCCCTTAACCAAGCGTGATCACTTAAATATTGTAGTGGATGCTAATGATACTATCATTTTCATTCCTAATCTTTACAAAAACTTAACTCTTGGTAATAACAATAAACTCTTTTTAAGGATAATTGGTGAATAAATTGAACAAAGATATTTGTGAAATACTAATTGATCCCCAACAAATTCAAGCAATTTGTCAAAGGTTGGGACAACAAATAACAAAAGATTATCAAAATAATCCCCCTATTTTAGTGGGATTATTAAAAGGGTGTTTACCTTTTATGGCTGATTTAATGCGTTATATTGAATTACCTATTGAGACTCATTATATGACCGTTTCTTCTTATCACGGTCAAACTACTTCTTCTGGTAATGTCTTAGTTAAATATGACTTAGAAAGAGCAGTAGTTGATCAAGATATCTTAATTATTGAAGATATCATTGAAACAGGTTTAACAATTACCACAGTCATTGATCTTTTCTTACAGCGTGGGGCTAAATCAGTCAAAGTAGTTGTTTTGTTAGATAAACCTGATGGTCGCTTAGTTAATTATCAACCAGCTTATGTCGGACAAATCATCCCTAATAAATTTGTTATCGGTTACGGTTTAGATTATAAAGAACTTTATCGTAACTTACCTTACGTCGGTGTCTTAGACCCCAAAATATACAAGAAGGAGTAATTATGAACAACAATAACAATGATAATAATAAAAAAACAACCCCGAGACAACCTTTAAGAAGATCATCTCATTTTGTGATTGCTATAATTGCGGTCGTTTCAATATTCGCTTTATGGTGGTTATTTAGCAATTTAGGTACTGGTCCAACTGAGGTTAATGTCAATGATTTAGTTAATCATGTCCAAAGTGGTCATGTTGAAAGTATTACTTGGCAAAGTGCTGGTGGCGATAATCGTGAATCTTGGGTTATTTCTGGTCGCTTTATTCGTGATAGTGTTGATACTCCTTTATCATTTTCTGTACCAGGTTTAGTGCATCGTGGTCAAATTATTTTAGATGCTGATGGTAACTTATTATTTGGTACTGGTTTTGAATGGCTTGAATTTGAGGTACAAATTTGGAATGACACTAATCCTGATGCCTTTATTGTATGGCGTGGTAATGAAAGATCAACTTTCAATATTTGGTCATTAATCTTAACCTTATTACCAATCGCCTTTACTGTCATTATCTTCTTCGTTTTATTTAGAGTTTTATCAGGCACTAATAACCGTGCTATGGACTTTGGTAAATCAAAGGCTCGCTTAACGCGTGAAAAAACAGTTACTTTCAAAGATGTTGCTGGCTGTGATGAAGAAAAACAAGAGATGGCAGAAATTATTGATTTTTTAAGAGCACCGAAAAAATATATTGAAATGGGAGCAAGAATCCCCAAAGGTGTTTTATTAGTTGGTTCACCAGGTACTGGTAAAACCTTAATGGCCAAAGCCGTAGCTGGTGAGGCTAATGTACCGTTTTTCTCAATTTCTGGTTCAGATTTCGTTGAACTTTATGTGGGTATTGGTGCTAGCCGTGTGCGTGATTTATTTAAGGTTGCCAAAGAAAACTCTCCTTGTATTATCTTTATTGATGAGATTGATGCTGTTGGGCGTCAAAGAGGAGCTGGTCTTGGTGGCGGAAATGATGAACGTGAACAAACCCTTAACCAGTTATTAGTAGAAATGGATGGGTTTACTGCTAATTTAGGCATTATCATTATTGCCGCAACTAACCGTCCTGATGTATTAGATCCTGCTATTTTAAGACCTGGGCGTTTTGATCGCCAAATTACTATTCACTTACCAGATTGTCGTGCTCGTGAAGAAATACTTCGCGTTCATTCAAGAAATAAAAAGTTAGATCCTAATATTAAGTTTAATGAAGTATCAAAACGTATCCCTGGATTTAGTGGTGCTGATATTGAAAACTTAATGAATGAGGCCGCTTTATTAGCCGCCAGAGTTAATCGTACGGTGATTAATGGTCAAGATATTGATGAAGCTATTGATCGTGTAATGATGGGGCCTGCTAAAAAGACTCGTAAATATTCACCAAAAGAAAAAGAGATGGTGGCATATCATGAGGCTGGACACGCTGTAATTGGTATTAAATTAAAAGACGCCAATGTCGTACAAAAAATTACGATTATTCCACGTGGCCGTGCTGGTGGTTATAACTTAATGATGCCTGAGGAAGAAACGTTCTTACAAACTAAAAAATCTTTACTAGCAACTATTACTTCATTTTTAGGTGGTCGTGTAGCGGAAGAATTAATGTTTGACACAGTAACAACTGGGGCTTATAATGACTTCCAAAACGCAACCGCTATCGCAAGAGCCATGGTTACTGAATACGGAATGTCTGATTTAGGACCAATTCAATATGAATCAAGTGGTGGTAACGTCTTCTTAGGCCGTGATTATCTAAAAGATAAAAACTTCTCCGATCAAGTCGCCTTAGAAATTGATAAAGAAATTAGAAAGATTGTTACTTCTTGTTATGAACAAGCAAAAGAATTAATCTCTACTAACAAAGACTTACTAGATAATATTACTAAATACTTATTAGCAGTTGAAACATTAAATAAAACTGATATTGATGAGATTGTTGCTACCGGGAAATTAGCATGGTGGGATAAACAAGAAAGTGATCGCTTAATTGCTGAAAACAATCCTGAACCTACTGCTTCTGTTGAACCAACCAATGAGACTTGATAAATACTTAAAAGTTTCACGTTTAATTAAAAGACGTACTGTGGCCAAAGAGGCAGCAGAATATCAAAAAATTGAGGTCAATGGAAAAATTGCTAAACCTTCACATCAACTTAAAGTTGGTGATAAAATTACTTTATATTTAGGGTTTAGAATTATTACTGTTGAGGTTACTTCATTAGTAATGGTTAAAGATGGCTTAATGTATAACTTAATTTCAGAAACTAAAAAAGAATTATAATCCCATGGGCACAAGCCTATGGGATTTTTTTCTTCAATATTAAATCTTATCGTTATCAGAACTAAACCGCTTTACCATCAATTCATATTATCATAATCACTATGATGATGCTAGTCGACTAGCATTAAGAGATGATGGTGGAGGCACACCCACTTCTAGTAGAATTTATTGGCTACGCTCTGCTGGACCTGGGTTTGATCATATTTGGGATACTCAATTTCGTCCAGTTACGAATGTCAATACTCTTGGTATTCGTCATGCTGCTACTGCAAATTTTGCCAATATCGGTATTCGCCCATCATTATGGATCTTAACCACGACTTCCGTGCAACCCAAGCATTAGCTGGTAATTTCACTGGCTGGGATCCAGAGACTCTTGACCCCCTGGGCTTCTCAATCCCTGGGGCTAACCAAGCCACTCCACAAGATTTATTCGTCTTATCGTTATCAGAACTAAACCGCTTTACCATCAATTCAGATTATCATAATCATGATAATACAGGCCGTCAAGCACCAAGAGATGACAATAATGCCATTGGAAATTATTGGCTACGCTCTGCTGGCGTGCCCGCTGGGCACTTTGACGCCTTGTTTCGCCCCGTCGCGTTTGTCCATACGGGTGGCGTTCGTTCTGCTACGATTGCTGACGCTACCGCTTTCGGTTTCCGCCCATCAGTATGAAAAAATAACCCTACATCCCCCTTTTAGTGCAATTTTTTAACATTATAAACAAGAAATATACTATATATACAATTTTATTGTATAATATAATGAATGTAAAGGAGTTTTTTAAGTATGCTTAAAATCTATAACAGCAACTCAAAAAGTATAGAGGACTTTATCCCGATTAATCAAGATAAAGTTAATATGTATGTTTGTGGGCCAACAGTTTATGATCATATTCATATTGGTAATGCTAGACCAGTGATTGTTTTTGATATGCTTAAAGACTATCTTAACTTTATTGGTTATCAGGTACGCTACGCTTCTAATATTACTGATATTGATGATAAGATTATTAGTAAAGCCCAACAATTAAATACTAGTGAAAAAACCTTAACTGATCAATATACAAAAGCATTTTTTGCGGTTTGTAAATTACTTAATGCCAAAGTACCAGATGATACGCCGCATGCTACAACCTATGTTAACGAAATGATTAACCAAATTAAGCAGCTTATTGAATTAGATTTTGCTTATGTAGTTAAAAGTGGCATTTATTTCAGAGTTAATCATTTAACACAATACGGCAGTTTATCAGGCCAAAGTGCTGATCAATTATTATCATCAGTGCGCATTACTAATCAAAGCGATAAAGAAAATCCTTTGGATTTTGCTTTATGGAAGTTTAGTACAGAAGGTCTTAGTTTTTCATCGCCTTGGGGACAAGGACGTCCTGGTTGGCATTTAGAATGTGCCGCCATTACTAAAACATTATTTCCAAAGGGGCTAGATATTCACGGTGGAGGAGTAGATCTTAAATTTCCTCATCATGAAAATGAGATTGCTTGTAACAAGCCTTTGGGTCAAAACTTAGTTGCTAAATATTGGTTACATGTTGGTCGAATTAATTTAGGTGTGGAAAAAATGAGTAAATCACTAGGTAATACAATTATCTTAAAGGACTTATTAACCCAATTTAGTGGCTTAACGCTTAGATATTATATGCTATCATATCATTATCGACAACCTTTTGAATATAATATTGAAGTCTTAACTAACTTTTCAAAAAAGTATGATAAAATATTATCAAGCCTAAATCGTGCCTATTTTATATTATTATTAGATAATAATATGACTAACGATATTAATCAAGAGATTTTAAGCGAGTTTACCAAAATTATGAATGATGATCTTAATACACCTAACGTTATGACTTTAATTGATACCCAAATTAAAGAATTAAATAAACAACCAACAGCATCAATTCTAAACGCCTTAGTGAAAGTATTAACAGTTTTAGGTCTTAATCAACCATTTGATATTACTGACAATGATATTAGTAATTATCATCATTGGCAAGAAGCACGACAGAAAAAAGATTATCAAAGTGCTGATCATTATCGCAATCTATTAGCACAAAAAGGTTTAATTTAATGAATGGTTTATCACTAGCCTATTTAGGCGATGCTTACTATGAATTAAAAATTAGGCAACATTTAATTAACTTGGGGTATCAGAATGCTGATATACTTCATAAAGAAGCAATCAATTACGTATCAGCAGTAGCCCAAAGTTATTTACTTGATACACTAATCAAAAACGCAGTCATCACACCAGATGAAATAACAATCTTCAAAAGAGCACGTAATGCTATTACGCAATCACGTAAGAACGTGGATGCTAAAACTTACGGACAAGCCACAGGTTTTGAAGCAATTATCGGTCATTTATATTTAACTGATCTAAATAGGTGTGACACAATTATTAATAAATGTATAAATTACATCGCAGAAAGGATTCAAGATGGAAAAGAAAATTGATAACGAACAATTAATCAATCCGATTGATGAAGAGCAAAAAAAGCCAAAACCAAAAAAACGTGGTCCACAAACAGTCGTTGTGCAAGAGGCACCAGTAATGCAAGGTGATCCCTTAGCATTAAACGCCACTCCAACGTTAGACCCGTATGAAGAGTCTGAAAGTTTAGTTACACGTGTAAAAAAGAAGTCAGATATTCAGGTTAAAAGATATAATCCTGATTATAAAGTGGGTTTAACGATAGATGATGTTGAACAACGTCAATTAGCAGGACTAACTAATAATGTTGAAATTGGTTCTACTAAAACGATTGGTAATATTTTATTTACCAACCTTTTTACCTTTTTTAACCTTTTAACTTTCGCGATTGGTATTTGGTTATGGACTATTGGTGAATGGACACAAACAGTTTTCATTTTAATTGTTTCAGCTAATATCGCCATTGGTATCTTCCAAGAAATTAAAGCTAAAAAAATGATTGATAAGTTAGCCTTACTATCAGCCCCCACTGCTAATGTAATTCGTGATGGCAGTGATCATGAAATTAGTATTAAAAGTGTAGTGATTGATGATATTGTTTATTTATCAAGTGGTAAGCAAATTATTGCGGACGCTGTGGTTGTATCAGGGACTATTGAGGTTGATGAATCGTTATTAACCGGAGAATCTGATCCGATTATTAAAAAAGAAGGTGACACCTTATATTCAGGGTCATTTGTTATATCAGGAACTTGTTACTCACAAGCTACCGCTGTGGGTAAAGATATTTATGTTAATCAATTAACTGATCAAGCCAAGGTTTATAAAAAACCGAAATCTGCCTTATTAAAGTCATTAAAGACAATTATTCGCGTGATTGGTGTATTCATTTTACCGATTGGTTTTGGATTATTTTGGTCTGCAACGGTAGGGTCAACTGAGGGTTGGCAAGGTATCGGTTCAGAACAATACCACAGAGCGGTTGTTTCAACAGCAGGTGCAATTATCGGGATGATTCCTTCGGGATTATTCTTACTAACATCAGTAGCCTTAGCGGTTGGTGTAATTAAGCTTGCCAAAAATAATGCACTAGTTCAAGAACTTTACTGTATAGAAATGTTAGCCCGTGTGGATACATTATGTTTAGATAAAACTGGTACTATTACTGATGGCACAATGACCGTAAAATCAATTATTGAATATTCATCAGTCCAAGGTTTAACCTTAAAGAACTTAGTATCAGCAATCTTAAATGCCCAAGGTGATCATAACTTAACTTCACAAGCATTAGCTGATCGTTTTGGTTTAACCAAGACCTTAAAAACTAAGCATATTATTCCCTTTTCATCATCAAGAAAATATTTAGCGGTGCAATTTGAAAAAAATGGTACCTTTGGTATCGGGGCTCCTGAGTTTATTTATAAGAAAAAATATGCTAGTATTGCTGCTGAGGTGGAAAAACAAGCCCAACTGGGTTATCGTGTATTAGCGGTAGTTAAATCTAACGAAGAGTTAGCGGAAAATGAAATTACTGGTGAATTAACGTTGATTGCTTTAATTATGATTGAAGATACCATTAGACCAGATGCCGTAGAAACGATTAACTACTTCAAATTAGCAGGAGTAGATGTAAAAGTTATTAGTGGAGATAATCCAATAACAGTTTCAAGAATTTCTGAAAGAGCAGGCATTACTAATGCCCATAATTATATTTCATTAGAAGGTTTAACTGATAAAGAAGTAATTAGGGCTGCTGATAAATACCATGTATTTGGCCGTGTTAATCCACAACAAAAGAAGTTATTAGTAGAGAGCTTAAAAAATGCTGGTCGAACTGTTGCGATGACCGGTGATGGTGTTAATGATATTTTAGCCCTTAAAGAGGCTGATACATCAATTGCGATGGCATCAGGGTCAGAAGCAGCCCGTAACGTATCGCATTTAGTATTATTAGATTCTAACTTCTCATCAATGCCGAAAGTGGTATTAGAAGGTCGTCGGGTTATTAATAATATTGAAAAAGTAACCTCACTATTTTTAACTAAAACTGTGTTTACGTTATTATTATCATTAATTTCATTATGGAACGGTAATCCGTATCCAATTCAGCCAGTGCAATTAAACATTATTGAGTTATTCGCAATCGGAATCCCTTCAATTATATTAGCCCTAGAAGCCAATGGTAAAATCGTTCAAGGTAGATTTTTATGGAACGTTATTAAAAACTCCTTACCAGGGGCCTTAGCGATTGTTGTTTTATCGTTGATTGTTTTTGGTTTAGCAGGACCGCTTGGGTTTGAATATGAGCCAACAGTTGTGCAAACACTAATTGTTTTAACTGCTACCTTTACATCATTTATGGTGTTATTAAAAATCTCATTACCATTTAACAATTTACGCCGAGGATTATTTTTTAGTGTCACAATTATGGCAGTAATGGTCGTTTTACTCGCTCCGAATGTCTTTAACTTTGCTCCATTTTGGTTTAGACCAGATTTACCTAATCTAGTGCCACTGACCTTACCACAGATATTGTTATTAATTGTTCTAATGCAAGCATCATTCCCATTAATGTATATTATATCTAATATGTATCGTTGGGCGAAAATGGCAACTAAAAAAGTTGTTGATCAAATTTCAAGAGACGATTTATAAACTAATTCAAAAGAGTAGAAGTGTGTTTAATTTCTATTCTTTTTGCTTTATTTTTAATTAAAAAGAGTTTATAATCTTAAATGAAAGGAAGTGTTTTATGTTAGTATATGGAAAAAACGTTATTAAAGAAGCCATTCTTAATCAAAGGCCAATTTTTAATTTATATTTAGATGAGAAGTTTGCTGATCATAAATATTTAGCATTCTTACAACAGCATCAAATTAAAATACAATATTTATCAAAAGGAAAACTCAATGATTTAACTAATCAAGCCCTTCATCAAGGAGTAGTAGCTAATGTTAAGGATTATGAGTTTAAGACACTAGAAAGTGTCTTAGATCTTAATAAAAATCAAAGGTTTTTAATTTTAGATGAACTTCAAGATCCCCATAACCTTGGGGCAATCCTTCGTAGTGCAGAAGCCACTAACATTGATGGTGTGATTATTAGTAATAAAAATCAAGTTCAGCTCACGGCAACAGTTGCTAAAACATCAGCAGGCGCCATTGAACATGTTAATGTTATTGCAGTTTCTAATATTCATCAAACAATCTTAAAACTTAAAAAAAACAATGTTTTAATTATTGGTACAGATATGAAGGGCACCACCCCTTTTAATGAAATTAACCATCAACAATCACTAGCGATTGTTTTAGGCAATGAAGGATTTGGTATTCGTCCGTTAATTAAAAATAATTGTGATGTATTAGTTAGTATTCCCATGAAAGGTAAAGTTAATTCATTAAATGTTTCAGTAGTAGCAGGATTAATGTTATACGCTATTTTATGAGTGAGATTATTAATGACTATGAGTTAGTGTATTTATCTAATTATGAACTTTCTGAACAAGCCTATTTAGTAATTTCAAATAAGTATAGTAAGTTCATTTATAAAATGATTCATCAACTACATATTCCTTATCATTTAATTGATGATTACTATCAAGAAGGATTAATGATGTTAGATAAAGCGATTCACACTTTTGATGAGTTTAGATATAAAACGTTTATGCGTTATTTTGAACTAATTTTATTAAGACATTTTTTAAGATTAAGAAAAGACAGTTTTACTTATGTTTTATATGATAATCTTGACTATATTGTTGATACAACCAATCATATGTTAGAAGGTATTGATCATCACTTAGAGTTTGGCAGTAAAGTAGAAAAAATCATTTATCAAAAGTATTTTGTGGAAAAACAGACTATTGATTATATTGTTGCTGATAACGGCTTAGATAAAAAGAAAGTGTATAATGCTTTATATAGGATTAAAACTAAACTTAAAAAACAATGATAATGGGTTAAGCAGGCCATAATTAGGTAATAATAATTAATGTTAAATCATTATTAATGAACTATATATTACCCTATTGATTTAACAAATTATTATTAATTATTATTTAATTTATCAATCATGTCTTTACTGACTAAACAAAATTAATTGCATAATTTTAATAAAGATGTTGATATTTATATCCTTTTAGTGTAAAATAGTAATGCTCACACCACAAGGAAGGTGGTTTTTAATATGAGAACTAAGATTATACTAGTATGTTCTGAGTGTTTGAGTCGCAATTATAATACGACTAAAAATAAGCAAACCCAAACCCAAAGAATTAGTATGAATAAATTTTGTCCGAAGTGTAATAAACATACTTTACATAAGGAAAGTAAATAGGAGTTATTTAATATGGCAATTAAAGAAAAACAAACAGAACAAAAATCTAAATTATTAGAAGTCTTAAAAAATGAATATAAAGGAGAATCATTAATTCTTGGTGCCTTAGCCATTATTACTGCTGGCTTAGCTGTTTTAATTATTACTCGTGTTCAAGGCTTTATCATCCCACCAGATTTCCCAATTATTGGCGGATCACCAAATGATATGATCTTCGCCTACACCGTTTTAACGGTCGCTATTTTGGGTATCGCCTTAGTTGTTTATCCATTCTTTTTACCAGCAATCCCTGAGATTAAAAAGATCCAATGGGCAACCTTACCACAGTTTATTGATTATTCATTAAGAACCTTACTATTTATTGTTGTCTTAACTTTAATTATTGCGGCTTATGATGTTATTATTACTAGAATAGTGGAGTGGCTACAATAATGCCTGCTACACCAAAAGTAAGATGGTATGTTATTCAAACTTACTCTGGACAAGAAAATGCTGTTAAAAAGGATTTAGAAAGTCGTATTCAATCAATGGGTATGTCAGCCTATATTCATAAAGTATTAGTGCCAGAAGAAAAGATTATTGAAAAAGTACCAGATAAAACTAATCCTGATAAAAAAATTGATAAAGAAAAGATTGTCCAAGTTTATCCTGGATATGTATTTGTCCAAATGGAAGTAACCGATGAATCTTGGTATATTGTGAGAAATACCCCGAAAGTAACAGGCTTTTTAGGTTCATCAGGTGGAGGAACTAAACCAATTCCTTTACAAGAAGATGAAATTAGACCAGTCTTATTAAAAGCAGGTGCTATTTTAAGACCTAACTTAACTCATTTAGTTGGTCAAGATGTTAAGATCACTGTTGGTGGTTTTGCTGGTCAAGTTGGTAAAGTCACTGAAATTGATAATGATACAGAAACATTAATTATTTCGCTTGATTTATTTGGTCGTGCAACGCCTGTAACAATTTCTTTTGATCATTTTGAAACAGTATAAATTAATATTATTATAAACAAGAGTCTATTGTGGCTCTTTTTATTTTGTAAAGGTATTTAATAAAATAAAATGAAATAAGCTGCTTTACCATGATATTTATATTATATTTTATTAAAATATGTAAAAGACCTTGACAATATATATATATATATAATATTTGTAAGGTTTTATCAAGAGGGAGAATAAAATAGATGAAGAGAATAAAGAAAATATCAATATTAACACTAGCAATAGTATTTAGTTTAGTTATTTGGGCTTGTGATGAGATTAAAAATCTCATGCCAGACCCACCAACCACATTTACTGTT
>Ga0209755_10003028_pt1 | contig 21641 bp, 13 predicted proteins | sample TergutCo191P1_FD_187301 | JGI IMG/M metagenome (GOLD analysis project Ga0209755, IMG submission 187301) | Cornitermes sp. P1 segment gut microbial communities from Petit-Saut dam, French Guiana - Co191P1 (SPAdes) (version 2) | ecosystem: Host-associated > Arthropoda: Insects > Digestive system... | reverse complement strand
TACGGCGACGGGCTTACGCCCCTTGCGGACCTTAGCAGGATTACGCTAACGCGCTTTGTGGGCGGCAGGGAAATTTCGGGGGACAGGATCCTGCTTTCCGAGGAGGACATTGAGGGTAACTTTGCCCTGCATCACCTGGATGTCATAACGATACCCGACATAACAGAGTTTAGGCCGGTCGTTCCCGTGGAACGGGTTGAGCGCATGATCACCATTACCGGTGCGGTCAGGCGGCCCGGTACCTTTGAGCTAATGCAGCATGAAAACCTGCGCGAGCTAATCGAGGTGTACGGCGACGGGCTTACGCCCCTTGCGGACCTTAGCAGGATTACGCTAACGCGCTTTGTGGGCGGCAGGGAAATTTCGGGGGACAGGATCCTGCTTTCCGAGGAGGACATTGAGGGTAACTTTGCCCTGCATCACCTGGATGTCATAACGATACCCGACATAACAGAGTTTAGGCCGGTCGTTCCCGTGGAACGGGTTGAGCGCATGATCACCATTACCGGTGCGGTCAGGCGGCCCGGTACCTTTGAGCTAATGCAGCATGAAAACCTGCGCGAGCTAATCGAGGTGTACGGCGACGGGCTTACGCCCCTTGCGGATCTTAGCAGGATTACGCTAACGCGCTTTGTGGGCGGCAGGGAGATTTCGGGGGACAGGATCCTGCTTTCCGAGGAGGATATTGAGGGTAACTTTGCCCTGCATCACCTGGATGTCATAACGATACCCGACATAACAGAGTTTAGGCCGGTCGTTCCAGTGGAACGGGTTGAGCGAATGATCACCATTACCGGTGCGGTCAGGCGGCCTGGCACTTTTGAACTGATGCAGCATGAAAACCTACGCGAACTGATCGAAGTATACGGTGACGGGCTTACGCCCCTTGCGGACCTTAGCAGGATTACGCTAACGCGCTTTGTGGGCGGCAGGGAGATTTCGGGGGACAGGATCCTGCTTTCCGAGGGGGACATTGCCAACAATTTTGCCCTGCATCACCTGGACGTTATAACGATACCCGACATAACCGACTTTAGGCCTGTGGTTACTGTTGAACGTGTGGAGCGCACGATCACCATTATTGGCGCGGTCAGGCGGCCTGGCACTTTTGAATTGATGCAGAACGAACACCTGCTTGAGCTGATCGGGGTGTACGGCGACGGGCTTACGCCGCTTGCGGATCCAACAAGGATAGAGATTGTGCGGCGCATAAACAGCGAGGACCTTGCCGGGAATAGGCTGTTTTTGTCACTTGATGATCTGTATGGCAATTTTGCCCTGGAACATTATGACATGGTAATCATCCCTTCTGTCAGCGATTTGTTGCCGGTTGTGTTTGTGGAAGGGGCCGTGGGTATCGACATTACCGCGGCCCTTGTTACCACAAACCGGGTATCGGAACAATTTTTCTCTGGCGAAACCTATGCCTCTTTGGTTCGTAGGAACAGGGGCTGGTTTTCCGCGGTATCGGATCTTGAATTTGCTTATGTCATACGGGCGAGCGGTGAAATCATACCCTTGAACCTAAACCTCGCCCTTTTCGATGTTACCTACCGTGGCGAGGTTCTTGTTGAGAATCTCGATACACTCATTATCCCATTCAGGCAGTTCTTTGTTACAGTGGCGGGGGCGGTCATGGCCCCGGGGCGTTTCCCTTTTATCCCCGATCGTAGCTGGGAATACTATGTTGCATTGGCCGGTGGGTTTGCACCAGGGCGCAATACCCGTAACAGTGTCATCATTACGGACATGCATGGAAGGCGGCTGCGGCCAACCGATCCGATAACCCCGGAAACAGTCATTACCGCAAGGACAAACCACCCCATGTTTCTCCTTAGCCAATATGTAGTGCCTGTCCTTTCAATTGTCACTACCCTGCTTACTGCCTTCCTATTGGTTAGTAGGTAAAAAAATGCCCCGCGGCTTGCTGCCACGGGGCATTTTTTTTACCCTAGCGCTTTTTTCAGCGCTTCCGTTTTGTCGGTCCTTTCCCAGGGAAATTCCGCGCGGCCAAAATGGCCATACGATGCGGTTTTTTGGTAGACGGGGCGGCGGAGATCAAGCGCCCCGATTATCCCGGAAGGGGACAGGTCGAAAACCTGCTTTATCGCTTCCCCTATGCGATGCTCGTCGGCTTTACCGGTTCCGAAAGTGTCCACCATTACCGAAACTGGGAAGGGCACGCCTATGGCGTAGGCGATTTGGACTTCACAACGATCGGCAAGCCCTGCGGCAACCACGTTTTTGGCAACATGGCGGGCGGCGTAGGCAGCGGAGCGGTCAACCTTGGTGGGATCCTTCCCGGAAAAAGCGCCGCCGCCGTGGCGGCCCATGCCGCCGTAAGTGTCAACAATTATCTTGCGACCCGTAAGCCCCGTATCGCCGAAAGGCCCACCCACCACAAAGCGGCCGGTGGGGTTGATGTAGTATGCGGTTTTGGCGTCCAGCAGCCCCGTAGGCTCAAGCACCGGCCTGATAACCTGTTCGATAATGGCGGACTCAATTTCCTTGTAGGCTACCCCAGGATCATGCTGGTGGGAAAGCACGATCGCGTCAATGCGGACAGGCTTGTAGCCTTCGTATTCCACCGTTACCTGGCTTTTGGAATCGGGCCTGAGCCACCCTATCGTCCCGTCCTTGCGAAGCTTTGTGGCCTGCAAGAGGACCTCATGCGCCAAGGTGATGGGCAGGGGCATTAGTTCGCTGGTTTCGTTGCAGGCAAAGCCAAACATCATCCCCTGATCCCCAGCCCCCTGCTGGCCCTTGTACTTTTCCAAACCCGTACCGGAAACGCCCTGGCTTATATCGGGGGACTGGCTGTGTATCATGTTCATGACAGCCATCGAGTCGCAGTCAAGACCATAGTCCGGGTTCGTGTAACCGATTCCCCTTACCACCTCGCGGACGACGTTCTGGACATCCACAAAGGTTTCGGTGGTGATTTCCCCGCCAACCAGCACCAGGGAGGCGGATGAATAGGTTTCGCAGGCAACCCTGCTCATAGGATCGTCCTTCAGGCAGGCATCCAGGATAGCATCCGACACCTGATCGCACAGTTTGTCGGGGTGGCCTTCACTGACGGACTCAGAGGTAAAAAAATAGCGACGGGATTCCATGTTTGTCTTCTCTCCTAATAATTGCTGCGACATGCTTTGCAAGGTTCAATATTGCCTAATTTTTGCATATTCGTACAAAAAACGCAAGCATCTTGTGTCAATGCAAGTGGGGTTTCCTCATTTTGATGTTTAGGCTTATCTCCCCCGTTTTGTCCCATTCGGACAAAATCCGCACCGCCTCGGAAGCGGCTAGGCAGGCCCTGTCCTCGCCGCCACCGTCCCCCCAGCGGTCAAGGACACGGTTTGAAATGACCGAAAGTACCGAGCCCATCCTCATGCCGTGGAGCCTGCCCACCACATACTGCGTCGAGCATTCCATTTCGATGTTCGTAACTTTGGCGGCTGTAAGGTCGCTTATGATATTGCCAGCAAAGGAGGGCCAGTAGCCCGAACCATCCTCGGCGAGAGGGCGACCCTGCCCTATGTAAAAGGAACCCACGCTGTGTGTAAGCCCCAGGCCGTAGGGGAAACCGAGGCGTTCGCAGGCGGAAACTAACGCAAGGCTTACGTAAAAATCCGCGTATGCGGGGTACTCGGCCTCGACGTAGGTTTGGGAGGTCCCGTCCTTGCGGACACAGGCAAGTGGGATGATAAGATCGTCCAAGTCAAATTCCGGGACGATGCAGCCCGTGCTTCCAACCCTGATGCATGTATGCACACCCAAAACGCTCAGTTCGTGCACGCAGATTTCGGAGCTTGGCCCGCCTATGCCGCTTGACGTACAGGCAATGGGTACGCCTTTGTAGGTCCCGGTTATCGTTTTGAATTCACGGTACGATGCCACTTCCCTGGAGTCGTCCCAGTGCTTGGCGATCAGGGGGCAACGTTCCGGCGCGCCAGGTACCAGGACATAGCCGGGTACGTCGCCCTGCTTCAACTGCAAATGATACACGCCTGTGTTTTCCGCTTTTGGCGCGGAAGCCTTGTTCACTTCAGCCATTGTCTTTCTCCTTTGCAAATTTATCAAATTTCGTTTGCGATTTTTCTGGCCACCTGCCGTGTCCTTGCGATTATGGCGGGGACATCCGTGCCAATAAGAACGCCGTCCCTGACAAGCCTTTTGCCGTTTACAAACACGTCCGTTACGTCACTGCCCCTTGCGCTGTAAACAATGGCCGAGCTAAGGTTTTCATTCCTGCCAAGCACTAGGGGCTGTAGATGCGGCTTGTTGGTATCGATAAGAATAAGGTCGGCCTTCATCCCCTCTTTTACCATGCCGATTTCGGCCTCCATACCAAAGACCGCGGCACCGCCCCTTGTCGCCATGTCGAGAATGTCCTTCTTTGAAAGGCTGCGGATTCCCCCGCTAAGCGTGTGCAGAAGGGACATTCCCTTCATTTCCCTGAAAATATCGTTGCTGTTGTTCCACAGTGCGCCGTCCGTGCCGATACCCACGGTAAGCCCCTGCCTTAGCATTTCGGGAATCGGGGCAACGCCGTCGGCGATTTTCATTTCGCACAGGGGCGTGTTGGCAATTTTTACGCCAGCCCCTTTCAAAAGCCCAATCTCGTCCTGGTCGGCGCAAACGACATGGGAGCCGATCAGCCTGTCATGAAGGAAGCCATTATGGGCAAGGTATTCTATCGGGCGCATGCCGTATTTTTTAAGGACCAAATCCCTTCGCCATTCGTTTTCCGCAAGGTGCATGGTTTGCAGGGCATCGATATCCTGAATTTTTGCAAAAACATTTTTCAAATATTCGGTTTCCCAGTTTTCCTCCGCAGGCAGGCCGATAATGGGAACGAACCCGGCTTCGCGGCAGCTGGCCGAGAATTCCTGCAAAACATGATCCGGCAGGACAGACTCGGGGTCGGCAAAGTCCTGGCGGACATCCTCGACAAGCGCGCCTTTTATGCCTATTTCCTGCATTGCCTGAATTGACTTGCCCCCCATCCCCCAATACATATTTTCGCAGACAAAGGTGCAGCCAGCCAAAAGCGACTCGCAGTACGTCAGTTGCCGTGAATAGTACCTGTCTTCGTCGTTGATGTAGCTTTGGAACCAGTTATGGGGGCGGTAGGCCTCGTCCTGCTCCAGCAGGGTCATGTCGTCGCCAAGACCCCTAGCCAGGGTCATGTCCCCGTGGCAGTGGCAGTTTACAAGGCCTGGCATAAGGATTTTGCCGCCGCCGTCTATCCACCTCCCGCATTCATTCGGGGACACCGACCCCCTGCGGACTTCTGAGATTCGCTCGCCCTGTACACATAGCGAGCCCATGAAGGGCTCATAGCCAAAATTACCAGAAACGATAATAACATTATCAATGCCAAGACTGCACATGCCGCCTCCGTTGCCGTACTACAATCGCCTCATATCATACCCCATGATAAGGGATATTACCATCCCCACCCTTACATCCACATGAACTTAATGCAGCAATTCAAAGTTTCACTTTTTAGTCAGGATCCTCGCCCAAAACGTATACAAGGAAGGCCTGCCAGTCCTCGTGAAACGCCATTCGCAGGGCCGCGCGAAGGTAGTTGAAAAACTCGTCGAGCCGGGGCAAGCGCAACGGTGTCAGACACTCGAGGCCGTTCAAGGCGGTTTGAGTGTCTGACACTCTGCGCACCCCTTGGTGACAGACACCCTGCGCGAAAAGCCTTAAGACCTGGTGTCTGACACTCCGCGCCCCCTTGGTGACAGACACCATGCGCGAAAAGCCTTAAGATCTGGTGTCTGTCACCCGAGCGTTGACTCCCCTGGTGACAGACACCCTGCGCGAAAAGCCTTAAAACCTAGTGTCTGTCACCCGCGCGTTAACTAGGGGCGGACAAGACGGAAGCCGAAGCTGATGAGCCGGTCAGCCGGATTGCCGTTGCCCCGAATCGCAGAACGGACGTCCCAGCCCGACGTGTGCCAGCCCCCGCCGCGAAGCACGCGGAGAGACCCCGAGGACGCGCCCGTGGGGTCGGTCTCAGGATAATCTGGGTACGTGCCCCACCAGTCCCAGACCCACTCCCATACGTTGCCAGTCATGTCATACAGGCCTAGGGCATTTGGTTGCCGCGTTCCTACCTCATGCGTTCTTCTCCCGCTGTTCTCCCAGTGCCACCCAACTTCGGCGGCGGTGTCGCTTCCGGAAAAGACGAAATTCCCCTGGCATACTATTCCGCCACGAGCCGCGAACTCCCACTGCGCCTCGGTCGGCAACCTATACCCCGTGGAACCTGGTACCACTACAACGGCGTTCCATGTAGCGTTACTGCTCGTCGGCACCGACCCCCAGTCATCGGGGTTCGTGCTCCCGTTTATGCTATATGCGGGGGTCAGACCACGCTGTATGCTAAGCCGGTTGCTGAATACTATCGCATCGTACCAACTTACCTGCTCCACTGGAAGGTTCCGCCGGTCAAAGGCAGGCGTAACCGTAACCGGATTCCAGTTAGCGTCAAAGGCATTTGTCCCTGTAAAATGGCTGGGCCAGGTCCCCATCACATCGTACCACTCACCCTGCGTTACCTGGAATCGGCTCATGTAGAAGCCGCTTACCGTCACGCTGCGGATAGGCTGCTCGCAACAGCATTCGTAGCTGCCCATCTGGAAAGTCCCGCCCTGGACGCGGACAAAATTGGTTTCCACCGTTACCGTTATATTTAGAGCCGCCTCGACAAGGCTGCCGCCGCCTGCCATCGATGTCGCCCTTATCGTTGCTGTCTGACCGGGTTCCGCGCCAGCTGACACAGTTATTTGGACGCTTTCCCCGCTTTCCATCATGGATCTGCCGGCGGGTCTTTGGATGCTTACTACGCCGGGGTCGGTGGAAAACCACAGCACGTTGTAAAGGGCATTGCCAGCTGGGCACCTTGCGTAGAGGACGCGGGACTGTCCAGATGCCAACTCAAGGTCGCCAAGGGTTTCGCCATCGCTAACTATCGTTATAGCGGCAGCAGCTTGAGTGCAGCCGCAGGCGTCCGGGATCGTGCCGCAATCACAGGCATCTGGGATCGCGCCGCAGCCGCAGGCATCGGGAATCGCGCCACAACTACAGCCATCGGGAATCGTGCCGCAGGCACAACCAGGGACATTGCCGTGGGTACAGGTGCAGCTTACATTGCCAGGCGCACAGCCGCAGGCATCCGGGATCGTACCGCAAGCGCAGCCATCGGGGATCGCGCCACAATCGCAGGCATCTGGGATCGCGCCGCAGCCGCAGCCAAGACCGTCAAGGTCACAGGTGCAACCAGGGACATTGCCGTGGGTACAGGTGCAGCTTGCATTGCCAGGCGCACAGCCGCAGGCATCGGGAATGGTGCCGCAGCCGCAGCCAAGGTTGATGATTATGTTCCCCAGGGGATACACAATACCCGTCCTTACTTCCACATTGCGCACAAAGCCGCGAACGGCTTCAGCTTCGGGCGTACTTTGCCACAAGGCATACAGCGCGTGGGTTCCGGGGGGAACCTCGTCAAACCTGAACGGCAGGCTGCCGCCGGTTTCGGCGTCCAAGACATAGTCGAGCGAAAACTGGCCCGCCGCCGCTTCCAGCCTAAGGGTAATGGCGATGCCGCCCTCCCCTTCCGGGAACACCAGGGTGCCGGCGACGGAACCAGTGCCCGGCTCCATCTGGTTTGGGCCGGGGCAGGCGCTAAGCGCCAGTGCCAGAACTGCGGCAAGAATGCCGCATACAACTGTCTGTCTTCTTTATCATGTTGAACTCCTTTGCGGTTTTTTATGAAAAGCCCCCGCGCCATAGGCACACGGGGGCGTTTTCCACATGTGGGGAGAAATGCCATACTGATAGCTGGGGAAAATATACGCTGTTAGGGGGTTGACACGCCTGTTTAGCGGAGGATCATAATTTAGAAGCCCGAAGCCCAGTTGCGGGTAGAGCCAGCCTGTGGTGTTCTTGGGATCCTCAACCTCATAGCGGTATTATTGCATCTGCGGGTGAAACTGTCAAGAGAAAATATTGGGCTATGCATGGAAAGTGGTTAATGCCGGCAGGCTTCGCAGGAAAGCTTGAAAACTTCCGGCTAGCCGGAAGCCTCCACCGCCTTCCAGTCGCCTATGTTGCGTTTGTCATGGTCAAACTCAACACCAATTTTGAACAGCCTTTTCCCGCCACCTTCCCACGGCAAAAGGTATTCCTTGGCATCTATCTGCGCCAAGGCTTCCCCGGCGGTTTTGTTCAGCTTGAACTCAAAACAGTACACAAAGTCCTGCGTTTCAAGGAGCGTGTCAATCCGCCCCGCCGCAATCCTCACTTCCGAACGGCAGTTGAACCCGAACAGGGTGAATACCAGATGTATCGCGGTTTGGTAATAATTCTCGCTTTCCTTGATTATGTCGTAGGGAATCGCCGCAAAGAAGCTCTTCAGCGTGTCCATCGCCAAATCGATGTCGCCGTCCTGAAGCGCATCAAGGAGCTGCCCAGACAGGGATCGGGAAATCGGTTCAGGCACCGGGGCGTAAAGTTCCAACAGCGATCCGGCGAAACAGGAGCGCACCTCGTTGTTCGGATAGTCCAGCGTGAAACGGCCACGGGTCTCGTCATAATCAACTATGGTCAAATACCCGCTTTGGTACAGCAAGGGTGCCGCCCTCATGTTTTCGATGTCGTATTTGCGAAAATCCTCGCGCCTGACCCGCAGGTTGCCAAGCTCGATGATGTTAATTTTTTGTTCGATAATCAGCTTCACCAAAAAAGTGGGAGTGCCGCTGTCGTACCAATACGACGCAAATTCCTTTTCCTTAAAATGATTGAGCAAGCCGAAGGGGTTGTAGACCTTGAGCGGCTTTTTTGAAAACCTGTACCCATTGTAGGAACGACGCAAGCTCTCAAGATAATCCTTGCGCTCGCCCCCAATCTCTTTCAATGCGGATTCTATCTGGGACGCAAAATCGTTTTCCAGTTCCTCCTGCCGTATGCCGCAAATGGCCGCATAATCAGGATTTAGGCTTATGTCGTCCAGGTGGTTCAAGTCGGAAAAGATGCTTACATGGGAGAACTTCGTAACGCCTGTCAGAAACACGAACTTTAGCTGCGCGTCGGCGGTCTTGAGCACGCCGTAAAAACCTTTAAGCGCCTTACGCATTTTATCGCGCAGCTTTTCCATGTCAATCGTACTAAGGAGCGGTTTGTCGTATTCGTCTATGATTACCGCAACGCGCTCGCCGTACTTCAGATACGCGTCTTGGATGAGGTTCAAAAACTGACTCGACACTATGTTGCCGCGAAGGTTCAATCCGAGGTTGCCTGCCGAATTTTCCAGGGTATTCCGCAGAGTTTCCTTGAGAACCTCGATTCCCTCGGTGTAATCCCCGGGGTTCAGATCGATGCGGATTACCGGATGCTTTTTCCACCCCCACTCAAGGGAATCGATGGCAAGCCCTTTGAAAAGCTCGCGCCGGCCTTCGAAAATCGCCCCCAGCGTGGAACACAGCAGGGACTTTCCAAACCGCCGTGGGCGGGACAGGAAAAAAGCCCCCTCGGAACCGGTTATAAGCCGGTGGATACAGGCAGTCTTATCCGCATATACGTAGTCACCCTCGCGTATTTTGGCAAAGTCCTGTATGCCTATGGGCAAGCGTCTTTTCATGGCTTTATTGTAAGGCATTGGGGGGCTATGGTCAAACCGAAGACCCCACATGCTGGGAGGCTTCGCCAGCCCCAAGCTTGAACCCCAGCCCCTCGCCAAGCCTGTCCGCGGTAACCGTATCCCCCTCGCGTATGCCGCCGGCAATAACCAGCCTCGCCAGCGGGTTTTCAAGCTCGGCCTGTATCGCCCGCTTTAGCGGCCTGGCCCCGAACATGGGATCATAGCCGCGCAGGGCGACGAATTCCCTTGCCGCATCGCTAAGCACGAGGGTAATTTTCCGCTCGGCAAGCCTTTCCGCCAAACGCGCAAGCTGGATTCCCACGATTCTGCCGACCTCGCCCCTGCCAAGGCGGTTGAAGATTACCGTCTCGTCTATGCGGTTCAGGAACTCCGGCCTAAAGGTCTGTTTGAGAAGTTCGGAAAGGGAACCGCGCAGGGCTTCGGGATCCCCGGTCTCAAGGATTAGGTCCGATCCCAGGTTGCTGGTCATTATTATGATAACGTTCTTGAAATCAACCACACGCCCCTGGCCGTCGGTAAGGCGGCCGTCGTCCAGGATTTGCAGGAAAACGTTGAACACTTCCGGGTGGGCTTTTTCGATCTCGTCGAAAAGGACCACGCTGTAGGGGCGGCGGCGCACGGCCTCGCTTAGCTGGCCGCCCTGCTCGTAGCCAACATAGCCCGGGGGCGCGCCGATTAGCCGGCTTACCGAGTGCTTCTCGCCGTACTCGCTCATGTCGATTCTTGTCAAGGCTTTTTCATCGTTGAACAAAAAGTCCGCCAGTGTTTTTGCAAGCTCCGTTTTGCCCACGCCGGTAGGCCCCAAAAACAGGAACGAGCCGAGGGGCCGCGCCGCATCGGAAAGGCCGGCCTTGTTCCGGCGTATGGCATCGGCGACGGCGGCGAGCGCCTTGTCCTGGCCTACCACCCTCCGCTCCAGGACACCCTCCAAGTCAAGGTACTTCTGCATTTCCCCGGAAAGCATTTTCGAAACGGGAATCCCCGTCCACACCGCCACCACGCCGGCGATGTCCTCCTCCCTTACCTCCTCCCGCAGAAGGGAAGGCACCCCCCCTCCCCCGTCCAGGTCCTCGGCGGCGGCCCGTTTCCGTTCCATCTGCCCGGCCAAATCGGCAAGCTGTTTCTGGGCCTCGGGAATCCTCCCGTGCTTCAGCTCGGCGGCCTTGGAAAGATCGCCCTCGCGCTCGTGCAGGGCCTCTTCTATTTTGAGCTCCTCGATTCGCTGCTTTAGCTCCCGGATACCCTGGATGTCCTTCTTCTCGCTTTCCCACCTGGCCTTCATCGCGTCCCGTTCCGCGCCAATGTCCGCAATTTCCTTTTCAAGTTTCGCAAGGCGCTCCTTCGACGCGGAATCCTCCTCCCGCGAAAGGGCCTGCCTCTCTATGGAAAGCTGGAGAAGCCTGCGCTCGAGTTTGTCGAGTTCGGTGGGGCGGCTGTCCAGTTCCATTTTCAGGCGGCTTGCGGCCTCGTCAACAAGGTCGATGGCTTTGTCCGGCAGGAAGCGGCTGGTGATGTAGCGATCGGAAAGCGTCGCCGCGGCCACCAATGCCTCGTCCTTGATCCGCACGCCGTGGTGCACCTCGTAGCGTTCCTTTAGGCCGCGCAGAATCGCGATTGTGTCCTCGACCGAAGGCTGGGCGGTGTACACCTGCTGGAAACGGCGTTCAAGCGCGGCGTCCTTTTCGATATGCTTGCGGTACTCGTCCAGGGTGGTCGCGCCGATGCAGCGGAGTTCGCCCCGTGCCAGCGCGGGCTTTAGAAGGTTGGAGGCATCGGTCGCGCCCTCGGCGGCGCCGGCACCGACAAGGCTGTGCATCTCGTCGATGAACAGGATGATCCTGCCCTCGGCGGACTGCACCTCGTGGATTAGCGCCTTTAGCCGCTCCTCGAACTCGCCCCGGAATTTAGTCCCGGCGACAAGCGCGCCAAGATCCAGCGCAAGAAGCTTTTTGTCCTTTAGCCCCTCCGGGACATCCCCCGCGACTATGCGCCTGGCAAGCCCCTCGACGATTGCGGTTTTGCCGACACCCGGCTCGCCTATGAGTATCGGGTTGTTCTTGGTGCGGCGGGACAGAACCTGCATACAGCGGCGGATTTCCTCGTCGCGCCCGATTACGGGGTCAAGCTTTTCCTGCCGTGCCAGCGCGGTCAGGTCGCGGCAGTAGCGTTCCAGCACCTGGTATTTTGCCTCGGGGTTTTGGTCGCTCACGCGCTGGCTGCCGCGCAGCTGTTTCAGGGCCTCCAGAATCGAGTTCCTGGTAACGCCGGATTTTTTCAGCAGTTCCGCCGCCCTGCCCTCGCCCGCGCTTATGGCGATAAGGACGTGCTCGGTGGAAACAAAGTCGTCCTTGAGCGCGGCGGCCTCGGCCTCCGCCTTGGCGAGAATTTTCGCCGCCGCGGAGGAGAACTGCAACTGCGCCGCCGCGCCGTAAACCCTGGGCTGCTGCTTCAGCAGGTTTTCCAAATCGGCGGCGAGGCGGCCAGTGTCGCCGCCAATGCGGGAGACAATCGGCGGGACAATTCCGTCTTCCTGCCGCAGCAGGGCAAGGAGCAGGTGTTCGGTGTCAAGTTGGGGGTGGTCGTCCTTCTGCGCTATGGACGAGGCGGCGTTAAGCGCCTCCTGTGCCTTTATAGTGAATTTTTCGTAGTTCATACCTGCAAGGATAATCAAAGGCGGCGCGTAAGGCAAGATTTGCGCGGGCGGGCGGAGCCCCCCAACCCGCCACCGCCTTAGCCCCTTTTTTAGGGAAGGAAGTCGGCTATTGTCCCAAGCGTTGGTCCCGCCCGCGCCGGGATTTGTACCCGCAGGTCCTCGACATCGGTATTCAGTGTATAGGTATAGAAAACCGACGGTTCCCAGGGCTTGTTGCCATCCTGGTCGCGGCCGCTCACCCTTCCATCGGCAAGCACTCCCGCCCCGGCGTTACCCTCGGACCAGACGAGCGAAGTATTGAAACCAGGGAAGCCCGTGTTCAAAATCCTGTTTTGGTGTATTGGGGCGTCAAAGAGATTGTTCTGGACGACAAAGTGCGCATTGAACCCAGGCCCCATCACATAACCCCCACCCCAGCCGCTTGCCGGGATGCCAATGGCACGGAAGTAGTTGTTGTACATGTGCATCTGGGTCCCCCGCGTCCTGGGCATACGGGTACGCGCGTCGTGAAAGTAGTTGTTGTGCAGGGTCACCCGCCGGCGCGCCCGAAGTTGAAGCAACTCGCCCTCGGTAGCACCTGGGGGGAATTCGCCCCCGTCGCCGCCGCCAACCAGCAGCACCTCGTTGGCGTTGGCAAACCTGCTCCAGGAAACGGTAGCCTCCCCGAGCGTAACGTTAAGCAGGGTGTCGTGCCAGTCGCCGCCAAGGCGATAGTCGGTATAGCCGGAAGAAAACTTGACGTGGTCTATCCAAACGCCGGTCGGCCAAACGCCGTCCCCCGCATTCCCGGTAAGCAGGAGGTTATCGAGGCCAGGGCTCGGCCTGGTATCACGGGCATCCCAAAAGGTGAGGTTTCTTATGATGACATTATCCATGCCGTTAATCCTTAAACCGCCGAACATGATCCGGGCATTGTTTATCCCTATAATCGTGGTGTTATCCGAGCGTATGTCCAACCTTCTGTCCTGGGTAACACGGTAGTCCGTTATGCCGGGAAAATGCCCAGGCTCGTCGCTTATCCTTCCCCTGGAAAGATCGACGTCCCCGCAGACAATTATAAAAACATGCTGGTTACGCAGATCCAGAGCCCCGATAAAGGCTTCCAGCTTGGCTATCGGGTCTGGGCTATCGCAGTCGCAGATAAGGATTGGCCGTTCAGGATTGGCATACGCAATCCCCTGGCCATTGTTCGCGTAATCCGCCCAGCCGCCGGTGCGTACCCTTTGCCCCCTAAGCGCTTCGAACAGCGCGATGGGATCGATGGTATCAACCGGTTCCCCTTCCGGCAAAACGGCAAGCTCAGTTGAGTGGGAATGTATGGAAGCGCCCCCAACGTAAAGGGCAACGGTTACGGTTACGGGGCCAGGCTGCAAGCCTTTTACAGTGCCATCCTGTTCCACGGATACCCTGTCTTCGGGGCTTGCCGTCCAGACAAGGCCGTAACCCGAAGCGCCCCTAGGCAATACCTCGGTTTCCAGTCTTATTTCCCGGCCTACCTTAAAACCCAAGCCTTCGCCAAGGATCCTTACGCTTTCGGCTTGAACCGTATCCTCTACCTCATCCTCCATGTCCTGCGGACAAGCCGCAAACCAAAAAGCCGCCAGAAGCGGCGCGCATAGCCATGCGAATTTACGAATTCTGTCTTTCATAGTCCATTGCCCCACTTAGAATGTACAGGCTTCCAAGGAGAAAATCACGACAGATTATTGCACTTTTGCGGACCTTCGTGGGCAGAACAAGCAAGGCCCCTTCGGGTTCGAGTGGGCCTTGCCAATACCGAAACCCAGGGACTCGCCCGGGAATGGATCCTACTCGCCGATATAGATGTCCCTGAAACCCATACCCCCAAGCTGCTGCACGACGGAAGACACCTCGGAAGCGGGCACACCGGAGGCGTACACCCTGTACCTGTCCTGGGAATATTCCCGTATCGTATTGAAACCGGCAGCCCGCAACTGGCGGAAGGCAATTAAGGCATCGTCCGTGTCCGACCAGGTACCCACCCGCAGGCGGTATATTCCACCGCTGGCTGGATCCGGCAGACCTGGCGTAACCCTAACGGCGGGGGGTGAAGGCTCGGGGGAAATGGGTTCCGCCAAATGGCGCTGCTGCCAGGCCGACAGCGGGATGACATGGTTGTGGATTGTAATGTTTATCGCATGGGGTGATGATTGCGGTTCCAGCGCCGGAGCCGAGGTAGCCGCCAAGGAGGGGAAACGCACCAGCACGGACCCGCCAGGCTCGAGCCCTATTGCCTGAGCGGCATCGGTGGAAATATCGATCACCCGGGCGGTGGACACAGGTATACGCTTGGTTACCGTAACAGTTACTTCCCTGCCAGTGGCAGGGTTCCTTATTGTAGGCGTGGAACCTAAGGGCAGACTTGGGTGTGCCGCCTGCAACCCGTCGATAGTCGTTCCCCAGGTCGCTCTCCCCTCCTCCACGAAGGTCGCCAGAAAATTAGCAAGTTCCGTCTGTGCCGCAACAAAGCCACCAACTGCAAAAAGCAACACCATAGGTAGCACAAGCCTTTTCACTCTCTCCTTCCTTCCCCCCCTAACCCAAACCTCCCCAAATCAGGCCAATCTTACGAAAGCCGCCTATGATAAATTATACAACCTGGGGCGTGTATTTTCAAGGTTTTGTGTTTTTCGAAATGCCCACAGGCACAAACGCCCGTTCCTCGGCTTGGCCAATTTTGAGGCAAATCTGGGCGATGTTAGCAATTCAAAGTCAGAAAATTTTGGGGTCAAACAGGGCAATTTCCGTCTATTTCACCATGCAAACCAGTCCTCATACTTTTCCCCATCCGTTTGAGTAGGGGCCTTTGCGCCGGTTCTTCCGATGGCAAAGACTGTACGCTAATTCCTTACCCCGTAAGGAATTAGCCTATGCGCCCGGCAGGGTTCGAACCTGCTACCTACGGATTCGAAGTCCGTTACTCTATCCAGATGAGCTACAGGCGCTCACACCCCCGGCGAGGGCCGTGGCACAAAAACCGCTGATTAACTTGAGGTTCCGGGTGGATGACGGGATTCGAACCCGCGACGACCAGATCCACAATCTGGTGATCTACCCCTGATCTACACCCACCGAGTGTCCGCAAAGCGTGCCTACAATATGGGCCCTTTGCCCAGTTTTGTCAATAGCACATGGCGGCCGTTTGCCTCCCCGAAGGTCGGTTTTTGTGCCGCCTTGGTATCCTACCTGCCAATTGTGTTTCATATGAAATCATGATGTATTCCGTTTAGACTAACCTGCCCCAAAACCAGTGGTTAATAGCCAGCTTAGCTGGAAGGGGTTAGGTGTTTCGGGATGCTTTATTCGTACTGAGGGGTTTAATACCCCGAATGCAATTCCACGGGAGAACGAACTATACCCCGCTGATTGCGACGGGATTCGTTCATTCGGTCGTTAGCTTAAGTTGTTTTCCTTGGGTATTCATATTTTCCACCAGTTGCTCGATTTTTTGTATCATATCGAAGCCCTCCCGAATGCTTGCGTCGGCATGGAACCGCAGGAAAGGTATCTTGCGTATGCGTAGGGCAGTACCCAACTGTGAACGGATAAAGCCCGATGCGCTTTGCAGGCCCTGGGCGCAATGCCCGATGTCCGCCCCACCGCGGATATTGGAAACATAGACATCGGCATAGGACAGATCCCGTGAAACGTCCACCCGTGTAATCGACACAAACGGAGACACCCTGGGATCCTTGACCTTGCCTTCAAGGACAAGGGCACCTATCATCTCCTGCATCTGCCGCCCAAGACGTTCGGTTCTGAATTCAGCCATTAGGTACTGCTTAGTTTCCTTGCAACCTCGATCATTTCGATTATCTCAAGCTGATCGCCAACCTGTATGCTGTCGAAGCCGTCGATTCCTATACCGCACTCGTAGCCCGCGGCAACTTCCCGTACGTCGTCCTTGAAACGCCGCAACGAGGCAAGCTTCCCGGAATGAATGACTATCTGCTCCCGTATTACGTTGACGCTCGCGCTGCGTTTTACCGTGCCGGTCTGGACGTAACAGCCGGCAACGATGCCGATCTTGGGTACCTTGAAGGTATCCCGCACCTCGACGGTGGCGATGACCTCTTCCTTGGTATCCGGCTTGAGCATGCCTTCCATGGCCTGCTGGATTTCCTCCACGGCCTTGTAAATGACGTTGTACTTGCGTATGTCAACCTTTTCCTGATCCGCCAAAACCTTTGCCTTGGGCAGGGGCCTAACGTTGAAGCCGATGACGATGGCCTTGGACGCAATGGCAAGATCGACGTCGCCCTCGCTTATAGGCCCAGGCAACGCCTGTATGACGTGAAGCCGTATTTCCTTGGTGGAAAGTTTTTCCAGACTGCTCCTAAGCGCCTCGGCAGAACCCTGCACGTCGGCCTTGATTATAACCTTGAGTTCCTGGACGGTTCCGTCGCTAAGCATCTCACGGAGGTTGTCAACAGTTACCCTTCTCAGGTTCTTGGCATCCTCGAAACGCTTTAGTTCCTGCCGCTTGGTGGCATATTCACGGGCAACCTTCTCGTCCTCGACCACCTGTAGGGGATCCCCGGCATTGGGAATTCCCACGAAGCCCAATATCTCCACGGGCATGGATGGGGTCGCGTGTTTGAGTTTTTCGCCCCTGTCGTTGAAAATGGCACGGACTTTTCCCGGCCAAATGCCGGCGACAAAGGAATTGCCGACCGCAATGGTTCCCCTTTCCACCATTACCGTAGCCACAATGCCACGGCCATGGTCAATCCTGGATTCCAGTATCTTGCCTTCTGCGGCCCGCTTGAAGTTGGCCCTAAGGTCGACAAGCTCGGCCTCCAGAAGTATCGCCTCGATAAGCTTGTCTATGCCAAGCTTCTGCAGGGCGGAAATCTCGACGAACATCGTCTGTCCGCCCCATTCCTCGGGCATAAGGCCAAGGTCGGAAAGCTGGCTCTTCACACGGTCCAGGTTCGCCTCGGGCTTGTCGATTTTGTTTATCGCCACGATGATGGGAACCTCGGCTTCCTTGGCGTGGTTGATCGCCTCGATGGTCTGGGGCATGACCCCGTCGTCTGCGGCGACGACCAAGACCACGATGTCCGTCACCTGCGCACCCCTTGCCCTCATACGGGTAAAGGCCTCGTGACCGGGGGTGTCAAGGAAGGTAATGCTGCCCTTGGGGGTATCGACCATGTACGCGCCGATGTGCTGCGTAATGCCGCCGAACTCGCCGGCCACAACGTCGGCCTTGCGGATTGCGTCCAGGAGCTTGGTCTTTCCGTGGTCAACGTGGCCCATGACGGTAACGACCGGCGGCCTGGGAAGCATCTCGGCCCCCTCGTCGGTCTCGGTTTCTATTACCGTCTCGTCGTACAGGCTGACAATCTTGACATCGGTGCCGTATTCCGCGGCAAGTATCGTCGCGGTGTCGGCATCTATCTGCTGGTTTATCGTGACCATCATGCCCATCTTCATGAGCTTCTGGATAAGATCCGATGCCTTAAGGTTCATTTTCTTGGCCAGTTCCGACACCGAAATGACCTCCATCATCTCGATGAACTTTGGCACGGAGCTGGCGGAATACGTTATTTTCTTCTTGGTCTGCAGGAGTTTTTCCTGCATCTCAAGTTCTTTTTCCTTGCGGGTGTAGGCTGGCCTTTTGGCCTTAAAGCTGCGTTTTGTCGCGCCCTTGTTCTCGGGCACGGGGCCGGAGGTCGGAGCGCCACCCGGCCCGCCGGGCCTTCCGCCCCCACCAGGGCGTGGGACAAAGCCAGGCCTGCCGGGCATACCCGGCCGTGGGCCGCCCTGGGGATGCGATCCGCCTGGGCCCGGGCGGTTGTGGCCGTGGCCATGCCCGCCAGGCCTTGGGCCCGAAAAACCACCGGGCTGGCCTGGCCTGCCGCCATGCGGCCTCCCGCCGCCGGCACCGTGAGGCCGCCGGTCAAAGGAGCCACCGGAATGTTGGTGCCCACCTTGGCCTTGACCGCCGCCCTGCCTGTTATGCGGGGGGCGGTTGTCATCGTTTGGCCTGCGGCCTACAAACCTGCCCCCTACCCTGCCAGCCGCAACCGCCGGCCGCTGGGCAAATGGGAAGGGTGCCGGCGTCCCCGGCGGCGGCGGGCTTGGCTTAGCTTTATTCCCGTCCTGCTGCTGGGCAGCCGGTGCAGTTGGCGGCTGCACTGGCGCAGGAGCCTGCGTAGGTGCCGGGGCCGCCGCAAGCTTGGTTCCCGTAGCTTCTGGAGGAGTTTCCTTGACCGGCATATCCGCAAGCCTGGCAGGGTTTTCCTTGGCCGCAGGCGGCGTCGGGGGCGCAACCGTAGCCGCCGCCGCAGGTGCCGCCAAAGGCACTTGCGCAGGAGCCGGCTCTTTGGGTGCCTCGCCGGAACCTTTGTTTCCTAAGTGGCTGGAAACAACAATTTTTGGCTGAAGCTTCCTTGTAACCGCCACTGGGGTACCAGGGGCCTGTGTAGAAGGTTTCTTCTTTACCACAATCACCTTGCGGCGTTCCCCCTCGGGGGAACCTTTCCCGTCCCCGGAATCGGCTTGAGTACGCTTTATCAGTTCCGCCTTCGGCTTTTGGGTTTTGTCGGTTTCCTCTGCCATTTACTCCTCTTGTTCCTCTTCGTCTTTCTCGTAGCTCAATTCCAATTCCGCACCGCAACTGGGGCAGCTAATGGTACCGGCGGAATAACCATCCATATCAAGGGCAAATTTCGCATGGCATTCGGGGCATTCCACCTCATCCTCGGTTTCCTCCTCTACTGCCTCGGATCCATCATCCGCATATTCTTCCGTTTCCTCTTCCAATATCTCAACGGAATCATCGATTAGACTACGCAAAGCGTCAAGCTGTTCCTTCGAAACGTTCTCCATCACGTCAAGCTCTTCCTGACTAAGCTCAAGAAAATCGACAATGTAGTCAATGCCGTTGTCGAGCAGTGCCTTGGCAACGGCAGAGTCAACATCCGGAAGCTCCGAAATACGGGAGAATTCCTCCGTATCCGAATCCCCGAAAAGTTCCGAGACAGCCCGCCTGGATTCGGCGGTTATATCCATTTCGGCAAACTGGCTTTCGGTCTTAACGTCGATCATCCAGTCCGTAAGCTTGTTCGCAAGGCGCACGTTAAGCCCCTGCTTGCCTATCGCCAATGACAGAAGGGAATCGCTCACCACCGCCAGGGCCTTCTTCGACTTTTCGCTTAGAACGATAACGTCCCTAACCTCGGCGGGGGAAAGGGCGTTTTTGATGAAGCGCGAGGGGTCGGCATCGTACTTGAGGATGTCGATCTTCTCCCCTTCCAGTTCCTTGATCACCGCCTGTATACGCACGCCCTTGAGCCCGACGCAGGCGCCGACGGGGTCAACGTCGTCCCGGTTGGAGTATACCGCCAGCTTGGTCCTGGAACCCGCTTCCCTTACGATTTTGTGTATTTCGACGGTCTTGTCGTAAACCTCCGGAACCTCAAGCTCGAAGATCGCCCGCACGAATTCGGGATCGGTGCGGGACAGGACAATCTGAAGCCCGGATGCGGTTTTGTTCACTTCCTTTATTAGGGCCTTGATCCTGTCGTTAAGGTGGTAAGTCTCCCTGGTGGACTGGAATTTTTTTGGCAGCTTGCCCTCGATTTTCCCCAGGTCAACGAAAATGTCCCCGTTCCTCTCCCGCTGGTAATAACCGATGATGATTTCGCCCACCTTGTCCTTGAATTCAGAGAAAAGGCTGTCCTTTTGGATTTCCTTGATGGACTGGCGGGCGGTCTGCTTGGCAAGCTGAACCGACTGGCGGCTGAACTCGCTGGCATCCACCGGCACCAGTATTTCGTCGCCTACCTCCGCATCCGGGTTCAGCTCCCTTGCGTCGTGGAGATCGATTTCGTCAACCGGGTTGTACACATCGTCGTGCTCGACCACTTTTTTCTTGGATAATATTGAAACCTGCCTGTTGTCCTCAAAGCGCACGATGGCATTTTCGTCCGTGCCAAAACGTTTCTTGTAGGCGGCCATCAGCGTGTTTTCGATGGTTTTGTGGATAAGTTCTTCCGAAAGCCCACGCTCTTGGCTTAGCAGTTGAATTGCCTCCGACAAATCGATGCTCAATTTAGCCCTCCTGTGAGGGATCCAGCCTGGCCTTGGCGATTATTCCGTAATCCAGCCGAATCGTCCCCTCTCTTCCTTTTATTATGATACCCTGTTCGTCCGCTTCCTCAAGAAGCCCAGCCGACCAGTCCGAAATATCCGTCCTCCAGCAGCGTAGCCCCCTGCCACGGTAATTGGCAAGCTCCACGCCGTCCCTGACCTTGCGGTTTATCCCGGGGGTGGAAACCTCCACGGAAAACTCAAGCCCGGGGAAAGCCCGTTCCAGATCCGGCAAGATGGCACGGTATGCCCTTGCGCAGTCGTCGGTGCCCAAAGAGCCCGGCTTGTACACGATGGCACGTACCTGCACCCCGGACAGGCCCCTGCCACGGAAAACGTCAAGCTCGATAAGCTCCAGTCCCAGCCCCCGAACCCTGGTTTCCAGGGTCCCGTTAAGGGCGGAAAACTCCGCAGCCCCCGGTTTGTCAGCCCTTACCGAATACCGCACAGCCTGCCACCCCTGCCCCCCAAAAATCACACAAAAAAAGGGCCTTTCGCGGCCCCTCATTTTGAAAGTCACTATGTTTTAATGCCGGCACCGGCGGTTCCGCGAAAAACCGCCGACGAGACACAGAACCAGCTTCCCTTAGAAAGGGAACAACGAAAGCGGGAAACGGGAGTCGGACCCGCGACATCGACCTTGGCAAGGTCGCGCTCTACCACTGAGCTATTCCCGCAATAGATACAAGCAGTGTACCAGAAAACGCAAAACACGTCAAGCCAGGCGGCGTTTTTTTGCCCCAAATAGCAAGCTGCTGCTGGGGTAAAGGATAGCCCCGCCGCGAGATATTTGTCAAGTGGCTTTCGGCAACATTTTGCCATGGCATCACGCGGGTACCATGGCAAAACCGTGGAAAAACTAGGGGAGGGATGGGGCAGGCAGTGACGGGCGCATATGGTGTCAGACACCAAGCGCGGAAAGCCTAAAAACCCGGTGTCTGACACCGCAGTGATTGGTAGGTCGGAAGTAGTGACTGACACAACATCATCAACTTAAGCCTCAAAACGAAGGTTTTTGATTGCACTTGTATTTGTTGAAATACCTCCACTTGCGCGGCGAGCTTTTCAGTTCACGCACCGGCACAATGTACCGTTCCATATCCGCAATCAGGCGCTTGAACATCGCCTCCTTGACACGATCGTCCTCCTCCACCACAAGCCGGACGAACCGTCCCTTGAACAACCCTATCG
>Ga0209755_10003026_pt1 | contig 21660 bp, 20 predicted proteins | sample TergutCo191P1_FD_187301 | JGI IMG/M metagenome (GOLD analysis project Ga0209755, IMG submission 187301) | Cornitermes sp. P1 segment gut microbial communities from Petit-Saut dam, French Guiana - Co191P1 (SPAdes) (version 2) | ecosystem: Host-associated > Arthropoda: Insects > Digestive system... | reverse complement strand
GGGCACTTTTATGGTTTGGTCGCATTTCAATATTTCTATGAGCCTGTACTAGAGGCTCTGGAGCCTGCATCGCAAGCTCGCCAAATTTGTTTTTGCAACAATTCGCCATTATGGGTGGTAATATAGAAAACGTCTGAACCATGATTTTCAGGATTAAGGGATTAACAGGATTGTTAAACACAGTGCTTTGAAATCAAGAAAATCCTTTAATCAAGTGAATCATGGTTCAGACAATTTTTAGACACGACTTTTCTTTGTATTCCACTTAGGGCTTTTGCTGTCTTTTGCAAATTGAACTTGCATGTAATTTCGCAAAATGTTGTTGAGCCTGGTTTGATAGCCTTTACCGCTGGCTTTCAGCCATGCAAGAATATCCATATCCAATTTACATGTTATAGTCTTTTTTACAGGTTTGTAGAACTCCCTTTTGGAATAAGGATGGAATTCGGAAAAATCAGTTATTTCCGGGATGTCCGAAAAATCTATATCCTTGTCTTTTATGGCTTTTACCCTAGCCCAATCCTTTTTGGAAGGCTCTGGCACTTCGCCCATTTTATACCTAACTACTTTGCCCATAGACCTGACAAGTGAAATACATATTATATTGTAAATATAGAAAAATCAAATAATGTTCAAAAATTAATCTCTACTGTTCCAAAATATAATCCCATTTTGCAACGCAAACCAGCCATAAACCTTATTTCCAGCCCAAAAATGCAGCTTTTGCATCTGGCACAGAATTTGCCGTTATTATAAGCAGAAACACCTAACAAGGAGGCAATTATGACTCTCACAAATTACTCGCCGGTTCACAACCTTAATCGTGTTTTTGACTCGCTAATGGATTACGCCAGAAACGAGCAAACGCAAAATCATGCGCAAAGCCCTAAAAGCTATCTCGTAGAAGACAAAGGGGTTTACACATTAGAGATAGATCTTCCGGGTGTGCGCAAGGAAGAGACAAAGGTTAATGTTGAAGGCACACTTTTGAAAGTGAACGCTATGCGCAAGCGTGGCGAAAACGAAGTTCACTATGAACGCGAATTTCATCTTTCCGAAGAAGTGGACACTTCAAACATTCAGGCTTCAAGCGAAAACGGCGTCCTCACGCTAACTTTGCAAAGAAAGCCAGAAGCTGCATCAAAACAAATCGCTGTTATGTGAGGCTAATGCCCACCTCGCTGCTGTGGCGGCAAGCGGGGTGGGGATTTCAAAAGCAGGCTTAATTCCGGTGAATGAATTTTAACCATATTTAAAATAATTTTTCGCCAAGATTTTGGGAATTCGTTAAATATTTGTAGTGTGCGAATTTGCAATTCAGGAAGTTCAGCAATTAAATTTCCAAGTCCAATTACGGTTGCCGCATCTTTTTCTTTTTTTGCTTCGTTTTTTCTTAAAGTTTGAACTATAGCTTTGTGAAGCGTGTAAGCCGGCAACTCTGGAATTTTTAATTTTATTCCGATATACTCCGTTTCCATTGCGTATTTAACGGCAATTTCCATGTAATTCAAAACTTGTGCTGTAATTGACAACTGCGGTATTTTTATTATTTTTTCGTTACCACGCATTCGAGCTGCGAGAAATTCGATGTCTAATGCTGCATGCTTGTATTTCACCAAAGGAGAATCTGTATCAAAGGAATGAATAAAGCCAATGTTTAGCAAAAGTTTGCCTAAATCTGTTGAATTATAAATATTTTTTGGATTGCAGACAAGCAAGTCCAAATCGCTGGTTCTTAGAGCCGGTATTTTGTTATTTTCCGCATAAATATTACTATACACAGGCAAGCACCAACTGCCCACGAGAATAAGTTCTTTCAAAGCATTTTCCTGTTCAAGCGTTTTTAGCGTTTGCAAGAATATGTCGTTTTGTGTTCTTTCTGCCAAGTAACCTCCCAATTTCTTTTATGCTAATTAAAGCATCTTTTTTTCTTTGTTTATAAACTCTGCGAAGTTTGTCCTGCTCTATTATTTTTTTTGCATTTCTATCAGAACAGTCGCCAACATAGCGAGAAGTGACTTTGCCATTCTTTCGCTTTGAGGAATACAAATATAATTTTCCACTGATTTTCCTTATATGTACGGATTCCTGCGGCAAGGTTTTCAATACCTTATCATATTCATTGGCTAAACTTTCCAGTCGTTTTTTTTCTTCTTCCAAGATTCCAAAAACCAAACTCATAGCTAATCCTCATTTTATACTACAATATAGTAAATTTAAGAATATGTAGTATAAAAGTCTAGGGTATTTTTTGTCCTACAATATGGTAAAAAACGGCAAATGTAGGGCAAACGAGCCTGTACCACAAGCTTGTTTTTGGCAAAATCCTTATTTTTTATATAATAAATGCGATATAAACCGCCATATAACCAAGAACACAAATTTTTGCGTTGGGAGAGAAATATACAAAAAAAGAAGGAGCGACCACAAGGATCGCTCCCATGAGCAATTTTTCAATTACCCTTCTTTTACATCTTCTTTTTTCTTTTCCTTATCTTTCTTCTCTTTCTTTTTTGCTTTTTCCGTTACATTCATGCCGGGCTTGTGGGCTTCTTTCCAGGCCGCTAACTCTTCGCCGTGATTTTTGAAATAATCTGCGGCGGATAAGTATATTGTACGCTGGCTGTGATTTAACTCGGTTACTATTGCCGGAACTTCGTCGCCTACTTTGAAGGCTTCTGCCGGAACTTTTATGTAGTCGGTGCCAAGCTTGGAAACTGGAACAAGACCTTCAAAGCCACGAACAAGCTCAACAACTGCGCCACGATCAATAAGGCGAATTATCTTGCCCTTTATCTCTGCGCCTGCTTGGAAATCGTTGTCCACGCTATCCCACGGATCATCTTCCAAATGCTTCATGGATAGAGAAATGCGACGACGCTCGCTATCAACCGCAAGCACAACGCACTCCACCTTGTCGCCCTTCTTGATCATCTCGCCCGGATGCTCAATCTTCTTTGTCCAGCTCATATCAGAAACGTGAATTAAGCCATCAACGCCTTCCTTAATCTCAACGAATGCACCGAATGTCGCAATGGAACGAACTTCGCCTGTGACCTTTGCGCCCGGCAAAAGCTCGCTTTCAATGGATTCCCACGGATCAGCTTCGAGCTGCTTGGTGCCCAGAGAAATGCGCTCGTTCTCAGCTTCAACTTTAAGAACAACGGCTTCAACTTCCTGCCCAACCGAGAACAGCTTGTTCGGATGCTGCAAATGCGCGCTCCAAGACATTTCGGAAACGTGAATCAAGCCTTCTAAGCCGCTTTCAAGCTCAACAAATGCACCGTAATCTGTGACAGAAACAATTTTGCCCTTAACTTTCACGCCTTCAGGATAACGTTCCGCAACATCTTTCCACGGATGCGGATGAAGCTGCTTTACACCCAGAGAAATGCGCTCTTTCTTGTCGTTGTAATCCAAAATCACAACTTCAATTTCCTGGCCAAGCTGCACAATTTCCTTGGGATCGTTTATGCGCTTGTAGCTCATATCCGTTATGTGCAACAAACCGTCAACTCCGCCGAGGTCTATGAATGCGCCGAATTCAGTGATGTTTTTCACAATGCCCTTGCGAACCTGATTCTTTTCAAGGGTATCCAAAACATTGCCTCTTTGCTTGTTGCGCTCTTCTTCCAGCACAACACGGCGGCTAACAACTATGTTCCTGCGGTCTTTGTTTATTTTGATAATTTTCAGGTCATATTCCTGGCTTATCATAATGTTGATATCGGGAATCTGGCGAAGATCAATTTGCGAACCGGGCAAGAAAGCCGGAATGCCGAACAGATCGACTTCCACACCGCCTTTTATGCGGCGAGAAAGAGTGCCACGCACAATGTCGCCCCTTTCATAAGCTTCGTAAACCTGTTTCCAAATTCTCAGGAAGTCGGCTTTTTGCTTGGAGAGAACCAGGCGGCCGTCATCGTTTTCGAATTTGTCTATATAGACTTCAATTTTAGAGCCTACATATATAGGCTCGCCTTCCTTGAATTCCTCACGAGGAATTATGCCTTCGGATTTACCCTTGACATCTACAAAGACTTCCTGATCGTTTACCTGGCGAATTATGCCTTCTATAACAACTTCTTCCTTGAAATCTTTCAGGGTGTTGTTATAGACCTCCATAGACTGAACCGGAGCGGTGAAGCCTTTGTTTTCCTGTTCTGCGCCCAAGATTTCATCTAAATCTTCTTGAGAGCCTGTTTTAAGTGTCTGTTTTGACATTTTTTTAACCTTTGTGGGTTGCGCCCAAAGAGTTGTTGCAACGCGCCACCTCGCCAACGCTTTGCAAAACTTTCTGAACCTGTTCTTGGATTGTTAAATGCGAGGTGTCTATTTCAATTGCGTCTTGAGCCTTGATCAGAGGAGCGACTTCTCTTGTAGAATCTGCCTCATCACGTGCTCTTAAATTTTTTTCCACGCTTTCCTGGGTTTCGCCCCCAGCTTTGCCTGCGTTTTGCAGTTCAAGAAGCCGCCTGGCCGCACGTGTTTTGTAATCTGCCGTTAAAAAGAATTTATGCTTGGCATTTGGGAACACAACGGTTCCAATATCACGCCCATCCAGCACGCATGGCTGCGCAGAGGCTATTTCCCTTTGCTGGGCTGTTAGGGTTTCTCTGATAACCGGCACTGCGCTGTATTTGCTGACCACTGCGCTTATTTTTGGGTCTCTTATTTCAGATTCCCTGTTTACACCGTTTATAAGAACTTGGTTGTTATTGTCAAAGGATATTTTAGTGTTTTCAAGCACCCATGCAATAGCCCTGTACATTGCTCCGGTATCCAAATACGTATAGCCAAGCTCCCCTGCTACCATTTTTGCCGTGGTGCTTTTGCCTGTTCCGCTAGGTCCGTCTATTGCGATGATATTCTGAGCCATAAATTGTGGGTCTATAAATATAGAAAAATTTAGCGTTTTTGTCAAATTTTTGCTATATTTATACCATAATATGCAGATTTTTCAAAAAATTAGCCTTTTTATGGTAGTTCTGCTGAGCTGGGCAGAGGCAAAAGAATCTGCTCCAGCGTGGATTCAAGACGAATGGCGCTCCGCTCGCTATCCTGCGGCGGAGTGGTACACGGGTTTTGCCATGGAGAACGTAAAGAGCAATCCCAATAAGGAAAAGTATAAAGCGGTGGAAAAATATGCCCAGAACAGCCTCTCCGAGAGTATAACTGTTCAAATTCAGGGAACTACCGTTATTGAGACTGTTGTTGAAAATACATGGACCGAAGTAATAAAAAAGCATAGTACGCAGAAAATAAAAAGCACGAGCAATGCGTTTTTAGCTAAAATGGAAACTTATTCCTGGTTTGATAAAAAAGATGGGATTTTATACGGTTTTGCCGCAGTTAAAAAGAAAGATCTGGCGGATTTTTATCGATTAAATATAAGCTCTATGTTCTCTTTTGCAGAAAAGGAATTTGCTTTGGCAAATTCGTTGGCAGAACAGGGGAAAAAGAAAATGGCTTTGGATAAAATTTATGCAATTGAAGATTCTCTTAAAAATGTCGGCAACTGGGGGTTTCTTTTATTGGTTGTGGATAGCGATAGCTCTTATAGAGCAAAGGAAAGAGATTTTTTGCAAACTGCTCTTGCCATGAAAATGCGGCTTAAAGATGCTACGGCTATATATTTGGATGTTTCCGGCCATGACGCTGAACTGTTAAGCGCGCAAATGCAGGAAAGCGGGTGCAATTGCGCTATTGTGGCAAACAGGGAAAAAGCGGATTACCATGTCACTGTAAGAGCTAAACTTAGTCGCTGTACAGAGGCAAGCGGCGGTGCGGTTTTTTGCTATGCAAATGCTGCAATTACAGTAGATGACATTAAGTTTCACAAATCTGTGAATGTAAAAGTTCCGGAGGCAAAAGGCGGATGGACAAGAGGCGATAAGGATAAAGCTACAGAAGAAGCTTTTAAAAAACTTATAAGTTCTTCGGCTGAAAAAATTATCCAAACTATAAACCAATGAGGTGTAAAATGAAATTTCCTTTATTATTGCTGGCACTGCTTTTTCTCGGATGCTCTTCCAAAACAGTAAGGCTGCAGGTGGAACAGCCGCCGAATTGGAATACCGCCGGCATACAGCGCATAATGATAATGCCGTTTGAGTACAGCGGCTTTGATCATCAACAGGTTGCCAGTTATTTTACAACCGAAGCTACCACACGCATTCAGAGGATGGGCCGCTTTACGCTGGTATCTCCGGAGCATATACGATTGTTTCGCAAACGTGGTGAGAATATTGCAAATCAGGTGGATGCTATTTTCACAGGTAAAATAGTGGATATTCAATCTCAGGATAGCAGGGATGCGTCGCAGTATTATGACCGCAAAAAGAAGCAGAATATTGTGCATTATACCTATACACGTGAGGTTGTGCTCACAATAAGCTATTCTCTTGAACGGGCACGTGACGGAAGCTTGATTGGAACCACCACAAAAACAGTTAAAGCCAGTGATTCTCAACCCAATAGCAGCAGCCTTAAATCCGTGTTCCAGTTGATACACCAGACTAATGCTCTGGGAGATCTTGCCCACTATTTGGTGCCGTATACGGTTATTGAAACACGTTCGCTTATGGATGAGAAATCCGAAGATAAGATTTTGCGTGAGAAGATGAAGAATGCGGCTTCATTTGTGGACCAGCAAAGTTACAGAATTGCCCTGTATGAATATTTGAAAATTTCCAATGAGTACAATTCCTTTGCCGCAATGTATAATGCCAGCATGATGCATGAAGCTCTTGGTGAAATAAGCGCTGCGATAGAGCTTATGCAAAAGGCTGATGCCAGCACAGGGAATCCGCAGGCTAAAAGCGAAATTGTTCGCCTGAACAAGCGTTTGCAGGTTCAGGAGAAGGTTGATAGTGAGTATAAAGGCGATATTGTCCGGCAGATAGACAAGGTTATTGCTCATGCGTTAAGCGAAACGCAAAGAGTTTTGCCGCAGGAAGCTAGGGTATGGTTTGTAAAGAACGAGAGCCGTGAGCGAGATTTGGCAAATTCCGTTGCGGACAATATGACTTCAGTGCTTATTCAAAAAGGCATAACCGTTGTTGAGCGTGACAATGCCGAGCTTATAGAAAAGGAATTTTTGCAGCAGACATCGGGATTTGTCAACGATGATGATATTTTGAAGCTTGGGTATCAGGCAGGAGCCAACATTATAATCATCATTGCCATACCCGGAATTGGGGATATGCGGCGTTTGCAGCTTAGGATATTGGATGTAGAGTCCGGTCGCGCATTGTTGCAGAGCGACATGGGCGATGGGTGGAAATTGTAAATCTGGAGGTGAGGGGAGTCGAACCCCTGTCCAAAATTCCGTCTGCGTTCGCTCATACATGCGTTTCCTTTGCATTTAAGATTTCGCTTTTGAAAACGCCCGTAAAGGTTGGCGCAGAACAAAAACTAGCCTGAGAATTTCAAGCTTCACGCTCAGGCTTGCGCAAAACTCTATCCCGCATTACGTCCGAATTGTTTTCCCCGGCAGGAGCGGGGAAAAGTTCGGCGCTGCTATTGTTTAAGCAGCGAGTGCGTACTCTTCGTTGGCACTTATGTTTTTTAGGCTTTTTACGAGGCCAGCCTACCTCGGCATGCAACTAGCACTTCTGGAATCCTGTCGAAACCAAAGCACCCCCGTGCTTATAAGTAATATAGAAAACAATTACGCATTCAGATTGACAATCACCGGTTGGCCGCCCTTTGGAGCCCATATTTTGTCAAGATTGGGTTCAATAATGCGAATGGCAGCTTCTTCGCTTGATATGTAAACAGTGTCTCCTCGCTCGCCAATTACCATGCTTCTGAGTTTCAAGCGGTCGTTCAGAGCCATTAGGCCGTTTTCGTAGCCCACTATAATTGAGAACGGCCCGGTGATCAACTGTGCTGAGAACATCACTCGCAGGTATTCATGCATTTCCTTTTCTTTTGGTGCCATGCGGTCTATTGTTTGCCAGAAAGGAGCAGCTATAACGGATGCTATCTCTGTAAAACTGAGCTTTTGTTTTCTGTGCAGGTAATCTATTATGTAAGCTATAACCTCTGAATCTGTTTGGAGCGTGCATTTGTAGCCGTACATTTCAATGGCGCGGCGGTTTGCGTCGTAAGAGGATATTTCGCCGTTGTGCACCAGGGAATAATCCAGCAATGCAAAGGGATGTGCGCCGCCCCACCAGCCCGGAGTGTTGGTTGGGTAGCGGCCGTGCGCAGTGAAGCACCAGCCTTCGTATTCGTCAAGTTTGTAAAAACGCCCGACATCTTCCGGGAAGCCAACTGCTTTGAACACGCCCATATTTTTGCCGCTGGAAAACACGTGTGCGCCGTTTATCCGGGTATTTATGCGAAATACGCACTTGGCTGTGAACTCACGCTCATCGAGCTGGCTGTCTGCGAGCTTGGTGGGCAGAGGTGTTACAAAGTAACGCCAAATAAGCGGTTCGTCTGTTATTTCCTTGATTTTTCTTGTTGGGATTTTCGAGAGGTTTATAATATCAAAATGTCTTTCTAAAAATTCTTCGCACTCTTTTTTGGCTGCGGTTGAATCATAGAACATGTGCATTGCGTAGTAGTTTTTGTATTCCGGGTAAATGCCATAAGCTGCAAAGCCACCGCCGAGCCCGTTTGAACGGTCGTGCATAACGGCGATGGACTTTATTATAGCTGCGCCGCTCATGCGCTTTCCGGACTTGTTTATTATGCCCGATATTGCGCAACCTGATGGTATTCTTGTTTCTCCTTCCAACAGCATAAGCCTCTTCCTCAAAATAAAAAAAAGCGGTGTCTCTCCCCGTACAAGGAAAAACACACGCCTTTGTGTGTAATCTATAAAAATATAGAAAATTTTTGAGGTGATGTCAAGGGCATGATATTTTAATTTACTATATTTTGCATGTAGCAAAGAGGTAAAAAATGCGAGTAAGCAATGTTTTTATATCATTTGTCTTTTCCATGCTGGTTTTTGCAGGCTGCAAAGAAGACAAGAAGCAGGTCGAAGCCGCTGTCGAGCCAGAGACCGAGGAGTCCCAAGGAGATGCCGAAGAGCATTACGAAGACGGATGCGAAGAAGAAATCTGCTGGTGCGAAAGGTACCGCAGCGAAAACAACGACAGCAAAGGTGAGCGCGTTGACATAGTGGTCAAAACTGCGAATGAGTTCCTTGCGGCAATACAAGGATCTAACCGAAATATTCTGATAAAGGAAGGTGTATATAAGTTCAAGAATGGGATACGCATAGAATATGCGCAAAACATAACAATTAAGGGTATGGGTAATAAACCGGTTGAACTGATTGTTGATAATTCGATGGACTATGTAACAAGCTTTTTCTGCGTAGAGAATATAACTATTGAAAACTTGAAAGTCGGTCACTCCGGAAACATTAGTAGCTGTGACGGTGGAGTGTTTAGCTTTAAAATCGGCTCAAACATCAAAGTTAATAATACGCATATGTATGGCAGCGGAACAGTTGGGCTGGAGTTAAACAAGGTATCTGATATGGAAGTTACAAATTCCAGTATTTATGAGTGCTCCGAGAAAATTATGCAGCTTGGTGGCAATGAAGGTCTTGCTGAAAACATCTCTTTTAAAAACTGCCTATTCCAAAATAACAAAGGAGACGTGTCTTTAAACAGTTATAGCAATGTGGTCTTTGATGGCTGTGAGTTCAGAAAAAATAGCGATGACGACTATAGTTATTTATTTGAAGCTGCAGCGGTGGGAAAGAATATCATTATCAAAGAAACCTGCACATTTGACGGCAAACCTTTCGGCTCTTCTTCTTCGAGTCAAGGCGGCCCTACTTTCACCGATCACCGTGACAAGCAAATATACCGCACTGTGGTGATAGGCGATTTTATGTGGATGGCGCAGAATATCAATTTCAAAACGGCTAATAGCTGGTGCTACGAGAATGATGATGATAACTGCGCAAAGCACGGCAGATTGTACAACCGGGATGCCGCTATGATGGCTTGCCCTGCCGGGTGGCACTTGCCAAACCGTGAGGAATTGGAAGGCTTAGACAGCGCATTTATGGAATTAGACGGCGAATTGTGGAGCTCCACGGAGGCGGTGAAAGCGGAGGAGAGTGACAGCAAGCAAACCGGATTTTTTGTGCGTTGCATACAAGCCGTGCGCTGATAAACAGCAGAACTGCGTGTTTTTTGCGAAAGCACGCAGTTTTTTTATGTGCAACAGCTAATTATGAAATAACTTGTGGTTTTTCAATTACTTAGCTAAATAGCTCGCAATCTGCAAAACCAAAGTTTTCACTTTTGCTGCCGCACGCCCGGGGGTTGCTCCATAGGCTAATACTCCGGGAAGTTCCGGAATCTCAGCTATCCAGCAATCTGCCGTCTCTTGTGTAAATTTAATGTCAAAATGCATAAGCACTAATATAGAAAACAACAGGCGAGCCTCCTGTACAGAGTCTCAGGGTCAGGCTACCTCACCACAAACTTAAAGTTTCGCATTCCGGGTGCTTTGGCTAAATACATGCCGCTGGGCAAGGGTACATTCACAATTTGCGAAACCTGAGAAACCTCAACTGTAGCCACTTTTATCCCTTTCAGGTTGTAAATTTCCACCTTTCCTGTCAAAGTTCCCAAGGAAATCGCAGCTATGGATGCAGAGCCGCCGCTGCTGGATGAGGGTGCGGTTGAAGAGCTGCTCGGCTTGCTGCTGCTTGAAGGCGGCGTGCCCGGTGTGCCGTCTGGATTGATAGAGGCGCCCTTTACTCCGCCCATTGCATCGTCAACATAGAAGTTTGCTGTGGCATCGTCCAATTCTACGTAAATAGAGAAACCGGTACCTTCAGGGAGTTTATAGCTTGCGGTAGAAAGCTGCACCCATTGGCCTGCCGGAGCCTGTACTTCTACTATATTTGGGTACTGTGCTGCGCCGGCGGCATTGTTATATTGGAGCGAAAGCTTGAATGTTATTGTTCCGGTTCCTTCGTGCCTTGCCATTACGCTAAAGCTGTACTCATTGCCGGCCTTGAACTCGCGATCGGGCAGAGCGAATTGCGCTCCGTTCCATTTATCGTTGCGGCCACTTACATAAATTGATCTTGAGCCGCTGTTCTTTTGCGCAGTGGAATTTACGACTGTCTCATTAGGACCACGCCGTACCCAGCCTTGCGTTGTGCTGTTTTCAAAGTCGTGATAGAAGAAGTATCCGTTCGGGTCGGCTGTTATTTCTCCGGGCTTGGGAGTGTTGAACTCCGGGTTTTTCCCGTCGCCCCAGTTAGCCTGCGGAATAAGCTCCTCAACAACATTGTACGCCGGTTTCTTTGAATAGTTTGAAGTGAATAAAAGCGGATTCCTGTCTCCACGCCAGCTTAAATCATCCCTAACGCCCCAAACGGATACCGATGGAATATTGGCTCCGTCTTCCCTTGCCTCTTTAAGAGCCTGAAATACATCCTTGTAAAGAGCCGCTTGCGTAGCCTGGTCCGAACCGCTTTCTATGGTGATATCAAGCTCAGTCACATGAACTTCAAGCCCCGTTCCTATAAATGCGTTAAGCGCAGTTTTGTATGTAGCTATGGGCGGCCAGCTTGTGGATAGATGCGATTGCATGCCTATGCCGTCCATAACACCCTTACCCTGTGGGCCGAGTCTGTTTGCAAGAGCCACAATAGCATCTCTTTTGCCTTCTGGATGGTACTCGTTAAAGTCATTATAAAACAGTTTGCAATTTGCCGGCGCATACCTGCGAGCATAGGTAAATGCGCTATCAACAAACGAATTATCGCCGAAAACCTGAACCCATGGAGAATTATCTCCGCCAAATCCCGGACTTCTAGGTGAGCCGTTGTTCTCAAAAATCTCGTTTACCACGTCGTAGGCATAGATTTTTACATTCGGGTAGTCTTTTTGCAGCAATGCGAATATGTTTTTTATATAGCTTTCCATTCGCTTGTACATAGTTTCTTTGCTTGCAAGAGCGTTGTTGTTGCCGCTTTGCATATTCGCATGGAAGAACCAGCTCGGCGTTTGGCTGTGCCATACAAGCGTATGACCTCGCAGCGGTATATTATTAGTGTTGCAAAAATCTAAAACAGCTTTTGCCTCGTTATTGAGCGTAACCTTGATATCGTTATCGGTAGAATTGGCTTGTTGCATGGTAGCGTCCGGTTTTAGGCCGTTTTCATGCGTAATGCTGTTAAATTCCCTCAGAATCACATTGCGCAGAGTTGCATCGCTCGTTTGCTGATACGGATAGCATGTACCTATACGAAAGTAATTTGCATATACATCCTTAAGCCCGTGCGAACTTTGTTGCGCTTGCGCAAGCTGCAGCAGAACCAGCAACAGAAGAAATCGCTTCATATTCAACCTCCAATATAAATTAAATATATATTATTTTTTGCGAAAGCGGTACATTTTGCCTATTTTTGGCGTAATATAGCCTTGCCCCCAGGCTTGGCTAAGAAATTTCTATATTTGAGGTATGGAAATATCACAAAGAGTCGGCGAAGCAACTGCCAGTGCAAACAGGAAGGCCAGAAAGGAAAGGGCTCACAGCAATGAATTGTTCAAACAATCTACAGCCACAGCCAATCCAAACTCGGTAAAGAGGGTTCTTAAGGACAAAAAAGAAGAACTAACCTTTGACAACCAAAATGGTACAAGCAAAATTATAGACGAGGCAGCCAACAGAATGAACGTAGATATCAAGGTTTAATCGTCGCCTATTTCAAGAATATATGCCTGCATATATGAATGTGCAGGGCCTTTTGCAATTTACCACCTGAACAGAACGCAACCCCAATTCATTCCACCGCCTATCGCAGACAGTGCTACCAGCATTCCGGGCTTTAAACGACCCTGCTGTATAGCTTCATTAAGCGCAATTGGAATAGATGCAGATGATGTGTTGCCATATCTGTCAACATTCACAACGACTTTTTCATCAGGAAGCCCTAATGCCTTGCCAACGGATTGAATAATGCGAATATTGGCCTGATGCGGTATAAAAAGATCAATGTCGCTTACGGAAAGCCCCTCTTTTTGCAAAGCTGTTTGGGTTATTTCTGCTAATTCGGCAACAGCCATCTTATAAACAGAAGTGCCTTCCATCCTTAAAAAAGAATCCTCAGCGCCTATTGTATTCAAATAAAGTATGTTCGTGGTGGTTCCATCTGCAGATAAAGCCGAACCTATAAAACCACGATTGCCGTCTTCGCTTGCAGAAAGCAGAATTGCGCCCGAACCGTCGCCGAAAAGAACACAGGTGCTGCGATCTTTCCAGTCCATAATGCGAGAACAAATCTCTGCGCCAATGACTAAAACATTCTTAGCCTGACCGCTGCGAATCATAAGAGCCGCAGTGTTAAGAGCCGGGGGAATAAAACCGCAAGCCGCATTAATATCAAAGGCAAACCCTCTGTTGCAACCAAGCTTTGCCTGAATATAGCAAGCCATTGCCGGAAACTGCTTGTCCGGAGCCATTGAACCTGCTATAATTCCATCTATATCTTTCGGAGAAATACCGGCTTTTTCAATAGCATCCTTTGCCGCAAAATAACCTATATCGGCCGTTAAAATATTGCTGTCCTGGACAATATGCCTCTCGGCTATTCCGCTACGGCTTTTTATCCACTCATCGCTTGAGTCAAGCCCCTTCTCTTTTATAAGGTAATCATTCGTCGCAACGAACTGTGGCAAATACACACCTACTGATCTTATAACAGCATTCATGTTATTCCTTCTTTATTGCAGCCAGTTTCTCCGCAATTTTTGCGGGAACGCCGGCCTTTGCAAATTTACAGGCGGTAAACAGGGAATGGTGAATAGCAACGCTATCGGCTCTGCCGTGAGTTATTATGCCCACGCCGTTAAGCCCCAAAAGCAAGCCGCCACCGTGGTTTCTGTAATCCCAAAGATAGTCGAATTTCTTGGCTTTTTCGGTAGTCACATCACCGAATACCTCGTGCGCAAGCTCATAAAAACCTTCCATGAGCTTCAGCATCACATTGCCGATATAGCCGGGCGCAACAACAACATCAGCATGACCATTGATAAAGTCTCTTCCCTCAACATTGCCTATGAAATTTATTGGAGCCTGCTTTAGAAGCTGATGAGTTTCCTGCAAAACTTCTCCGCCTTTTTTCTCTTCTTCGCCCATGTTGATTAAGCCTACCGTTGGGTTTTCATAGCCCATAACGGCTTCTGCATAAACACTGCCGCAAAGAGCAAAATCCACAAGCACAGATGGTTTTTCATCAACATTGGCACCGCAATCCAAAAGAATAGCCTGGCGCTTGGTTGTTGGAACCGCACAGGCAATAGCCGGCCTGGATACATCCGCAGCACGGCCCAAAATCATAAGACAGGCAGCCATCATTGCGCCGGAATTGCCGGCACTAACGCTTGCTGCCACAATGCCCTGCTTTTGCAAACCAACGCAGGTAACAAGCCCGGATTTTGGTTTTGTTTTCAGAACTTGGGTAGGAGACTCGTCCATAGCCACAAGATCGGGAGCGTCTATAATTGTTATGGCATTGCCTGAATAGCCGTTCTTTTTAAGCTCTTCTTTGACTTGGGCCTCGGGGCCGCACAGCAAAATGTCAAAATCACATTGCGGATCGTTGACGGCAGAAACGGCGCCTTTAACAACCTGTTCAGGAGCGAAGTCCCCACCCATCGCATCCAGAGCTATTTTTATGTTAGGCACCTTCTTTTACCTTCATGCGTTGAACGCCGTTATAGTACCCGCATTCTTCACAAACTCTATGCGGGCGTTTGACTGCGCCGCACTGTTCGCATTTTGCCATTGCCGGTATATCCAGCGTAAATGATTGGTGGCGGCGTTTGTCGCGACGCGCGGTGCTGGTTTTTCGTTTGGGAACTGCCATTTTTTCTCCTGTTACTTTTCCTCTTTTACCGGAATCATCGGTTCTTGGAGTATAACCAACTGACGCACGGTTTCAGTCAAATCCACTTCATTCTGGCTGACAGGAACTCTGATCTTGAAAAAATCTTCGCTTCCGTCATCCTCTTCCTGCTGTGCCAGACCTTGTTCCTGAAGCACCAGAGCATCCAATTTAACTTCAAAAGGCTGCTCAAACAATTCAAGAGTCCTGGCACATGCAAATTCCTGCGATCCGCTTGCAACACCTTTAACGGCAAAACCACCTTTTTCTTTAGAGACTGTAAATTTACAGCTCAAAGGTCCTTTTAACCGCAGTTCCTTGAACAAACTCGGCTCATCGCTCTCCAAAAGCGAAAAAGCTTGCTCAGGCACACTATTTACAAGGCGTATTCGCAATGTTTAACAAATATAGAAAAAAAACACAACTCCGTCAAGGTTTTTGGTTTTTATATATTATATAGCGTAAATGAACTCCATCACCTATTCTTTTATGAAGCTTTTGCCAAAAAATGCGGTTAGCAGAGCATTTGGGGCGTTTTCCAGGGCTAAAATCCCTATTTTCAGCAGGGTTTTTATGTACTGGTTCGCAAAGCATTATAAAATAAACCTGGAAGAATCAGAAATTCCAGAGGATGGCTTTGCCAATATCCATGAGCTTTTTACAAGGAAGCTGAAACCCGGTGCTAGGCCAATAGAAGATAATGCGGAAGTGGTTTGTCCTGTGGATGGGCATTTGACCGCATTCGGGATGCTCACAAACGAGAAGCCTGACTATATGCAGGCAAAGGGTAAATTTTACAGCTTGGAAAGCCTGGTTCGCTGCAAAGAGCTGGCTCAAAGATTTACCGGAGGAATATGGGCTACAATATATCTTTCTCCTTATAACTATCACCGCATTCACTCACCTGTGTCGGGAAACGTGGTTGCAGCCTATTACTGCCCCGGCACTCTTTGGCCGGTAAACTCCGGGAGTGTTGAAAGGATAGACGGACTTTTTTCCATAAACGAAAGGCTTATAACTCACATAACAACCTATGATGGAGGCGAAGTTTTGCTGGTAAAGGTTGGAGCTACCAACGTAGGCCGCATAGCCGTTGATTATAAAAAGGACTGGTTTGCAAATTCCATGCCTCCACCCGCGAGTCGCAAAGCCATATTCACAAGGTGGGAAGCGGAGCAAACATATTCTTATACAAAAGGCCAGGAGATAGCCCGTTTTGAAATGGGAAGTACCGTTATACTTGTTTGCAACAGAGTTATACTGAAAAGAACAAAAGAGCTTTTTGTAGAATGGGAAGGCAAAAAAGTGGTTATGGGCCAAGGCTTGATGGTTTAACATTTCTATATTATTTACTATGGGCAAAGGACTATTTATTGCTGGAACTGGAACTAATGTCGGGAAAACTTACGCTAGTGCGTTTCTGCTTTCGCTTATCAAAAGTACAAAAGGAAAGGTGTTGTATTACAAACCCATTCAATGTGGGAAGCCTGATGATGCGGCTCTTGTCAAAAAAATGGCAAAGCACAAGGATGTGGCTTGCACCTATAGCTTGAAAACTCCAAGCTCGCCTCATTTTGCCTTTGAAAAGGAAAAGGTGAAGTTTAACAAGGCGAAAATCAGCAGTTTTTTGGCAAAGGCCAAAAAACAATACGATTTCATATTTATGGAAGGAGCCGGAGGGGTAAGGGTACCTGTAGCTCAGAACTTTGACATGGCAGACATGGCAAAGCTCTCCGGATTCCCCGTTTTGCTGGTTGCAGAGCCCGGGCTTGGCACAATAAACCACACTTTGCTTTCAATAGACTACCTTAGATCCAAGGGTGTGGAGGTTTGCGGCTTCCTGTTCTCTTGGCAAGAAGGCGTGGATTTGAACGGCGAAATGGCCTTTGACAACGCCAAAACAATAGAAAAGATATCAAAAGTGACGTTTTGCGGGGCTATCCCCAAATTAAGTTGATAATTCACTTTATCCCTTAAAAACTCCGTTTAGTCATTACAAACGGAAAAAATACCTATATTCCCGAAGCTATTTATTTATTTTTTTTAGTATGAGCAGAATTTTATTTCTTTTGGTGCTTGCCGGGGCAGGTCTAACGACTGCTACCGCTGCCCCTCTTAGCCTGCAGCAGGCCTTAAATGACGGATTAAAAGGAAACTTGGACATTCAAAAGTCAGAGCTTGGATCTGAGGGTATAGATGCGCAGATAAACGCCGCTTTTCGCAGCTATATGCCGCAACTCACAGCTAGCGGCTCGGTGACCCGCCTCTTTTTAAACGACCCAACCATGGTTCCGAACTACCCGATGTGGATTGGTGCTTTGGCTGGAGCTCCAGGCTTCGATCCAAACAATGCATTCCTTGAAATCCCTATAAACTGGGGAGTAACCGGCGATATTAAACTTACCCAGTTTTTATATGTGCCGCAAGCTTTAACCGGCATTGCAATGGCAAAAAAGGGCAAGGAAATAGACGCCATAGGCAAGATGGAACTGAGAGAGGGCATAATTTACGGAATATCCATGCAGTACTGGACTATTGTATATATGGAAGAAAATCTGGATGTTTTGCAAAAGTCAATGGATAATTTGGGCAAAACCAGAGAGGTAATAGCCGCAATGGTTGGGCAAGGCATTGCAAAAAAAAGCGATTTGAACACAATGGATATCAACCTGAGTTCTTTGAGCACGCAAATGGATAACCTGAAAGTTCAGATTCAAACGCAAAAAGACGCTCTTTTGCAGATTATGGGCCGCACTCCGGGCGAAGAAATTATTTTGACCAACCGCCTGGACGTGGAAGCCAGAAAAATCGATGAAATAAGCGGCAATCCTTTGCAAAGCTCCGTAACTTTGAAAAGAATGGAGCAGCAGGTAAAACTTCAGGAAATGCAAATAGATTTTACTCGCCAGGAAATTTATCCCAATGTCGTTGCCTTCGCAAGCTACGGCACGCAATCCGGTGGTGAAAAAATCAGTGATATACCGGACAATTTCAGCGATAACGGCATGGTTGGGATAAGCGTGACCATTCCGATTTTCGACGGGCTTTCCAACAGGGCAAAGCGCACTCACGCTCGCATTCAAAAACAGCAGTTGGAAATTGATATGGAAAAGCAGAGGCTTGCATTGCAGGCTACCTATGAAAGCGCAAAGTCCACTTTGGAAAATGCCAGAACGCTGGTTGTGCGCAACAAGGCAAATGCGAAACTCGCAGAAGAAAATTATTTTATGAAAGAGCTGGAGTACAAGGAACAGGTTGCGCCGATCACCGATTTGCTGACGGCAGACAACAATATGCAAACTGCACGCTCCAGTGTTATAAGCGCTCTTTATACTGAGAAAACAGCTGAACTTGCTCTGGAACAGGTTTTAGGAATCTTGCGCCAGAGAATGGAATAGGAGAAAACCATGAAAAAGTCTATATTAGCACTCATCTTGATTATAGCAACCGTTGCGGGAGCATTCGGCTTGCTTAGTCATAACAAAAATAAAAAAATGGATATGCTGCAAAAGCGTTCCGGCGCCACAATGGAAGTGCCTGTTGTAATTAACGATGTTGGGCAGCAAAGCATTGCTCGCTCCATAACCATAAACGGAGTTTTGCAGGCTAAAAAGCAAGTGGTTGTGCTCTCCGAAACTGCAGGGCAAGTTCAAAAGCTTTACAGGGAAATAGGTGATGTTGTTATTCAAGGCACGCCGCTCGCTCTTGTGGATGCCACAATAATTTCAACGCAGTTGGAAACGGCAAAGGCAAATCTTGCAAACACAAAAAGAGATTTGGACCGCTTTAGAAATCTGGCTCAAAGCGGCGCTGCAACACAGCAAACCGTGGATCAATTGACCCTTGCTGTTGAAGCTGCGAATACCAATGTTGTTGCCTTGCAAAAACAGCAGAACAATACCACGGTGAAAAGCCCGCAAAAAGGCGTTATTGTTGCGAGAATGGTGGAAGTTGGTTCTGTTATAGGCGGCGGTTCGCCAACTTTTAAAGTTGCGGATCTTTCTCAGATGATAATGAATGTGGGATTAACGGAAAGAGAAGTTGTGCAGATTAAGCTTGGGCAAGCTGCGACTATCAACATAGAAGCTCTTAACAAGGATTTTCCGGCTGTTATAAACAATGTTGGCATTGCTGCGGATATGAGCGGCAGATACAATGTTGAGGTTTTGATCAAAGGCGATATAAAGGATAGCGGGTTGCGCCCCGATCTTTCCGGTTCTGTGAACTTTGAGTTTCCTGTTACGGAAAATGCCATTGTGATTTCCAGAAATGCTCTTGTCAGCGGAGTTAAAGACCCTAAAGTTTATTTGATAGGTAAGGATAATAAAGCGTTTTTAAGGAGAATTGCCATAACATCTGTGGAAGGCACTAATGTAATTGTGGAGAGCGGTCTGTCTTTGGGCGAACAAGTAGTTGTGACCGGTCACCAGAATTTATATGAGAATGCCTCGGTGAGGATTTTGAAATGAGTCTTTCCGAACTTTCGATTAAACGCCCTACATTTATTGTTGTTATCTTTACGGTATTGGCTCTGCTCGGCGCAATAAGCTACACTACTTTGCGTTATGAGATGATGCCCAACATTGATTTTCCCATATTCATAGCTATTGGGGTTTATCCGGGCGCTAATCCTTCGGAAGTTGAAAATTCGGTGACTAAAGTACTGGAAGAAACACTTTCGGGTGTGCCGGGCGCAATAAATATACGTGGCATTTCACGGGAAAATGTTGCCATAATAATTGTGGAGCTGAAAGCCGGCTCAGATATGGATGCGGCATTAAACGAAGGCTCAAGGCTTGTGAGTTCGGCTCGAATGAGATTGCCAGACGATGCTTATGACCCTTCGGTTATAAAAATAAATTTCAATGCATTCCCCATTTTGAATTACGCAGTTAGAGCAGACAATATTTCCGCAACAGATTTGCACGATCTTTTGACATACCGCATTATACCTGAATTTTCCAGCGTTCCTGGAGTGGGCGAAGTTTATTCCATGGCTTCCATGCAGCGCGAAATACAGGTGAATGTGAATCCTGCAAAACTGCAGTCACAAAATCTTTCGCTTTTGCAGGTTGTGAATACGGTTAGAACAAATAATTTGAATTTCCCTGCCGGTAACATAAGAACAGACAGCTTAACGAGTACCATAAGGCTTTCCGCAAAGTATTCCAGCATAGAAGACATTGCAAACACGGTGATAAAAAGAAACCAAGACGGCTCGCTGCTGAAAATAGGCGATGTGGCGGAGGTTGTGGACGCTGTGAAAGATGTCACAGGATATTACAGGCTGGATGGGCAACCTGCAACAGGTTTATACATATCCAAGCAAGATGATGCCAACACTGTGCAAGTTTCCAAGCTGGCAAAAGAAAAAGTGAAAATGCTTGAAGAACGTTATAAAGAGCAGGGGCTAAAATTCGGGCTTGCCATGGATGGTTCCGTGATAATTCAAAATGCTGCGAATGCGGTTGTATTTGATTTGTCTTTGGCGGTGATATTTGTTACAATACTCATGCTGTTCTTTTTGCACTCTTTCCGCAATAGCGTTATAGTTATGGTGGCGGTTCCGCTTTCCATTATCACTACATTTATAGGGCTTGCGGTTATGGATTTCACTTTGAACATAGTGACTTTGCTTGCGCTCTGCTTGATGATAGGAAATTTGGTTGATGATGCTATTGTGGTTTTGGAAAATATTTACAGGCACATGGAAATGGGAAAACCTCCATTGCAGGCATCTCTTGACGGCATTAAGGAAATAGGGCTCAGCGTTGTTTCATTGACTTTGACGCTTTTGGTGGTGTTTTTGCCGATTGCGATTGCACCGGGCATACTTCGCCCTGTGTTCCAGGCATTCTCAATAACCATGTCAGTTTCGCTTTTGATCTCTTTGCTTGTGGCATTTACCGTTGTTCCTTTGATGACTAGCAACTTTGGCAAATTGACAAAAATTGAAGATGAGGGTATTTGGGGCAGCATTCTTTACAGATTTGAAGCTTTTATAGATTTTTTCAAACGTATTATCATGGCTGTTTTGGAATGGTCTTTGAATAATCGCATTAAAACTTTGATTTTTGCCGCTATTCTTTTTGCGGCTTCCGTTGCTTTGCTGCCGCTTGGCTTTATAGGATTTGAAATGGTGGCAAACGGAGATAACAACGAAGTAAACGCAAACATTGAATTTGTAAAGGATATTTCAGTTGGGCAAAACAATGAGATAACAAAACAAATAGAAAGGGAAATTTTGGCAATGCCGGAGGTTACAAGCGTATATGCGGGTGTTGGCGCAAGCAGCTCGCAGTTTGGTAGCGGCGGAGCTTATACAAGCAATATCGGCATAAAGCTCGTGGATAAAAAACTCCGCAAAAGAAGTTCCGAAGAGTTTGCCGCAGATGTTGAAAGGCATATTAACGCCAATTATGCAGGAGCCAAGGCAACCGTTGTGGCTGCTGCGATGATGGGCGGCGGCGGTGGCGGTGGTTCTCAGGCTCCGGTGCAAATTGTTTTGCAGGCAAGCAACAGAGATGAATTGCTCGCTTTCGCAAGCACAATGGTGGATACACTTTCCAAAATTGAAGGCATTCGCAATATTAAGCTGAGTTCGGATTTGGGAGCGCCGGAAGTGGTTGTTGAAATAGATCGTGAAAAAATGGCCAGGTTGGGTTTGGATTTGGGTTCTGTTGGAGGCACTTTGCAATACGCTTTTGCCGGCAACACAAGTGCGCAGTTCCTTAAAGGCGATTATCAATACGATATAAATATTCGCTTTGACAATT
>Ga0209755_10003025_pt1 | contig 21661 bp, 19 predicted proteins | sample TergutCo191P1_FD_187301 | JGI IMG/M metagenome (GOLD analysis project Ga0209755, IMG submission 187301) | Cornitermes sp. P1 segment gut microbial communities from Petit-Saut dam, French Guiana - Co191P1 (SPAdes) (version 2) | ecosystem: Host-associated > Arthropoda: Insects > Digestive system... | reverse complement strand
GGCACTGACAAACGCAAAGGGAAAAACGGTTTTTTCCTTTAGGATTCCGCCGGCAGATACGCATATCGATTTCACGCAAGAGTAAAGGCAAAAGTCAAACGATGGAACTTAACTACAACTCCGCCGCCGGCCTAAGGGCCTTTCTGGAAAGCAAGGGCCTGGGTATGAGAAAAAAATTCGGGCAGAATTTCCTGATCAACCCAGGCACCAGGCAGGCCCTCGCCGATGCCCTGGAAGCCGGGGCCGGGGAATCCGTATGGGAGATAGGCCCAGGTCTTGGGGCAATGACATACCTGCTTTTGCAGAAGGGCCTTTTGGTTCGTGCCTTCGAGATAGACCCCGGCTTTGTCCGGGTCTTGGGGCAGCTTTTCGCCGACCACGCCGGTTTTACCATGGTTGAGGGGGACGCGCTTAAGACCTGGCAAACCCAGCCTTCGGCACCCTATCTGTTGGGAAACCTTCCCTATAATATCGGCTCGGCGCTGCTGGCGGACTTTATCGAGAAAGGGCTTCTGTTTAAACGCATGGTCGTTACCGTCCAGCGTGAGGTTGCCCTACGCATGGCAGCCGGCGTCGGCAGTGCGGACTACTCATCCTTTTCGGTTCTGTGCGCCTCGGTCTACCGGGTAAAACCGCTCATGCTCATCAAAAGCGCTTCCTTCTACCCAAGGCCCAACGTGGACTCGCAGGGTGTCCTTCTGGAACTGAGGGATGATGCCCGTTCGCCACTGGCCCAAGACCGCCCATCCTGCCTTTATCCCCTGGTAAGGCAGCTTTTTTCCTCCCGAAGAAAGACAATCAAAAACAACCTTACGGCCTTTCTTGCCCAGCGTGGAAAACATTCCGGGGCCGGTGCGTCGGAAGCTGCGGCGGAACTGCTGGCGAAAAGCTCCCTTGACGGCGGCCTTCGTGCCGAGAACCTGCATTTCGAGGACTTTGCGGTACTTGCAAAAACGGCGGAGGATATGGGAGTATTGTCATAAATGCCTGTCGCCGATAACATCGAAAGGATAGAAGAGCGCATAGCGAGGGCCTGCGCACGTTCGGGCAGAAAACGGGAAGAAATAACCCTTATGGCCGTGACGAAATTCATTGACTTGCCGGCAGTCGAGGAAGCCTGGAATGCCGGGCTTCGCTGTTTCGGGGAAAGCAGGGTGCAGGAAGCCGCCACGAAGTTCGACGGTTTCCGACAGGGGCATCCGGGTCTGGATCTGCATTTCATCGGCGGCCTCCAGCGGAACAAGGTAAAGGCGGCTGCCCTGCTGTTTGACTGCATACAGTCGGTGGACAGGGAAAGCCTTGTGCAGGAACTGGCAAAACATACCGAGGGGCGTGACAGGCCCCTGCCCATACTTCTGGAGTTTCGCACAGGGGAGGATTCCAAAAGCGGTTTTACCGATCTTGACGACCTTTTCAGGGTAACCGAGCTTGCCTTGGGCTGTTCATCGTTAAAGGTTCGGGGCCTAATGACGATGGCCCCTTTCACCGACGAGGAAGCGCCGTTGCGTTCGGCCTTTAGACAGTTGGTAAAAGTACGGCAGGAACTTGAGCGTAGATTCCCAGGCGAGGAAAACTGGTCCTGCCTTTCGATGGGGATGTCGGGGGATTTCGAGATAGCCATAGAGGAAGGCTCAACATTGTTGAGGATTGGCAGCGCGGTTTTTGGAGGGTAGATTGACCGTAAAAACTAAAGCGACGGCATTGTTCCTTCTTTTTGTACTGTCCGCCGTTAATCTCACGGCACAGACGACCACCACGCCCGAATCCGACAGAAGCTACTGGCCTGGATGGCTAAGGGATCTGCGCCGCTGGGAAATCGTAGCCTTTGGCTCCTTCCCTTTCACGATGTTTTTCTCCACCATTGGAATGAACACCTATCGCTGGCAAAGGGAAACCGGCATGGACTTTAGCAGCGAAGGAAGGCGATATGCCCCTTGGCCCCTAACATCCGCAGGGGCCATCCCAATGGAAGACAGTGAACAAAGGCGAACCATAATGATCGCAATAGGACTGTCCGCAGGCGTTGCCGTAGCCGATCACCTTATCGTCCAGGCAAGGCGGCGAAGGGAGAGAAGAAGGGCGGAGGCGATTCCCGTGGGCACGGTCATCATTATCAGGACACCCATCGAGGGACCGTATGAGGAGCAGCACGACGCAATCGATGCCCAGGCATACGACGATGAGCCTGTTGCGGACATGGAAGACGCGGAAACCGCCATTCCCTGATGCCTTCGTTTACCCACACAGTATCGGAGACGCTTTGCAACGGGCTTCGCCTGGATCGCTATATCGCGGAAAAGCTGTGCCTGCTTTCACGTTCCCAGATTAAGGCCCGTAGCCTTAAGGCCAGGGTAAACGGCAAGGAAGCGAAAGTTTCCCTGCCGGTAAAGGCCGGGGATCTCCTGGAACTTTTCTGGGACGAGGCCGAGCCGGTAAACCTGGTTCCCGAAGACATACCCCTGGATATCATGTACGAAGACGAACGAGCGGTGGTGATAAACAAGCCCCAGGGAATGGTTGTGCATCCTGGGGCCGGCAATTGGCATGGAACCCTTGCCAATGCCCTGTACCACCGTAGACTGCAGCAAGGGATTCAAGGCGGTAATCTTAAGGGCGAAGGTCTAAGGCCCGGCATAGTGCATCGCCTTGACAAGGATACCTCCGGCGTGATGGTTGCCGCCTACGACGACGAGGCCTTGGCCTTTCTTGCGGAACAGTTCAAAACAAGGAAAGCGAAAAAAAAATACATAGCCATTGTCGGCGGAATTCCCAGGGAAAGGAAAGGGCGCATAGAAACGTTCATTGTACGGGATCCGAAGGATCGAAAACGTTTTGCCGTGGCAGGGCAGGGGAGGGCCGCACTTACCTTGTACTCGGTTCTTAAAACATGGCGAAGGCATTCGCTGGTTCTGCTTCGCCCCAAGACGGGCCGCACGCATCAGCTTCGTGTGCATATGCGGCACCTGGGCCACCCGATTGTGGGCGATCCCCTTTACGGCTTTTCGGATCCACTGTTTCCGCAGGCAAGCCTTATGCTCCACGCAAGAAGCCTTTCGATTTTTTTGCCTGGGGAGAAAGAGGAACATCTGTTCAAGGCAGCTCTGCCGCAGCGTTTTTCGGCGATGATTCGTCGGCTTGACAGCTTGTGACTAACAACGAAGTGTTAATCTGGGTTAAAGCCAATCTTCCGTTTTGGCTTTGAAGGGGGTTCAATCAAATTGTTTAGCCTTGTTATGATTTCGTTGATTATCGCCGTATGCTCCGTCAGGTTATGGTTTGTGTCGTCGATGTGTAACATCAGTACCTTTTCCAAATCGTTCAGTTTTTCACGCATGGGTTTGGCGATATAATGCCGCATTCCTATAAAGGCCTTGACCACCGCAACATTCACCTGGTCTGCGGTTTCGCTGCTCAACACGGAGGAAAGCATTATAACACCATGCTCGGTAAACACAAAAGGCAGGTACCTGCGACCACCCCTGTTTGAGATCACAAATTGTGATCTCAAACCGTCATATTCGGTTTGGGTTAATTGAAACATAAATTCCGTTGGAAAGCGGCCTATATTGCGTTTAACCGCCTGGTTTAATACCCTGGTTTCAACCTGGTAAATTTTGGCCAGATCCACGTCCAGCATAACCTGGTACCCACGGATTTCGTATATCATGCTTTGAATTTGCGCCGATTCACTTAAGTTGCTTGCCACGCTCCAAGTATATCTTATTGAGAGGGGAATGAGCAAGATAGAGGCCAGAGTAGCCTGCGACCACTCTTGTTTGAGGTCACAAATTGTGACCTCAAACCGTCATATTCCCGTAAATGTCAAATATTGGGAGCCCACTGGCGAAGCCAGGAGTTTACCTTCTTAATCAGCGCCCCTAGGTTATGGCTGAGGTACCGTAACAGTTGCTGTTCCTACTCGATTATTCAGCGATGAAGTTGCCCGTACCGTAAGCGTATTCCTTTCGTTGTTCGCAACCGTAAGAACACCAGCGGAATTGATGGTGGTTCCAGTGGTGTTGCTCCGGCCAGTAACCGACCATGTAACGTCTTGTGGAGGATTATTTGTTCCTATAACCATTGCGGTAAACTGCTACGTCTCGCCTCTTTGGACAGTTGCGTTTGTGGGGCTTACCGTGACCGAGGTTACGCTTGGGACTAATACCGAAACGTTTGCCGTCCCGTTTATCCGAGTATTAAACGTTGATGTTGCCCGTATCCTAACCGTGCCACTTTGGGTGTTCCCTACTGTGAGAACACCTGCGGAGTTGATGGCCGTGCCTGTCGAATGCAACCCCACAAGCGACCATGTAACGTCCTGCGGAGGATTGTTTGTCCCTTCAACCCTTGCGGTGAACTGCTGCCTTCCGCCTCTTTCGACATCGACGTTTGCCGGACTTACCGTAACCGAGGTTACTTCGGCTGGACCCCAGTCACAGCCCACCGTTGAAAGCCCGATTAGCACGATACCTGCGATAATCCCGAGAAGCTTGAAAGTCTTTTTCATAAGACCCCCCTTAATTGCGGCTACCCACCTTGCCTACGGATGGCTAACCGTGTTGATTTACCTGCCTCTACGGGCAGGATATGCAAAGGCATCGCCGAAGCCATGACCTGTTGCTACGAAAATACTAGGAAGTGACATGTCTGCTTTAGCACCGTGGGTTAGACACGATTCGACAGGTTTGCCATTTTCCTCGCCATTAATGCTATTTTTCTCGTACCTGTTGAAATCATAAGCCTAAAATATTAGGAATGTCAAGAGGCCAAATACGAGATTTCTCGTATTCTGGATACATGGGTTTTAGGGAGAATTTGAAGTCCCAACTGGAATATTCCGGTATGCTGGTCAAGGAACTAGCCGCCCGTTCAGGGGTAAAAAAGAAAACCATCGATAGTTATTTGGGGGCACACTGCTGCACACCTTCGGTTGATGCCGCCTTCAATATAGCGAAAGCTCTGGGGGTTACTGTTGAATACCTGGTAACTGGCACAGACGACGGAAAAGGCCGCCATCTTTCCTCCTTGCACAGCGATATTCAGGAAATTGTACTTGTTTCCGAACGTTTGAACAGGAAAGACCGCCATATAATCCTTAACCTTGCACACCTGCTTAAAGACAGGTGAACAGGCCTAAGCCCACAGGAACAGTTGTCAGTCCTTGGGCGCAACATTGCGTATCCCCCATAAAAATGCTACAATACACAACAGGCTTATCTTTGAAAGGGTTACGGTTATGGGCAAAATTCTAAAAGCCGATCACATGAACAAGTGCATCGGCTGTTTTACGTGCCAACGTGTCTGTGCGGGCATAAACCACAGAAGCTATTCGGATAGCGAAAGCGCCATTAAGGTGCGTACGCTGGGCGGCTTGACGACTGGCAGGTTCTTTGCCATATACTGTCTGGCCTGCGACGATGAGCGCAACTGCGTTACCATTTGTCCGACGGGTGCGTTAAGCGAGAGGAAAGGCGGCGGCGTTATCCTTAATGACAAAAAATGTATTAAATGCAGAAAGTGCGCCGATGCCTGCATTGTAAAGGCCGTCCATTTTGCCGGCGAAAACACCCCGCCGATTATCTGCAATCACTGCGGAATCTGCGTAAAGTACTGCCCACATAGCTGCCTAAAAATGGAGGAAAAGACAAGTGATTAACGAAAGCCACATCAAGGTGCTTTACGTCAACCTTACTACCAATAAAGTCAGGGTCGAATTGCGGGAAGATTTGTATGAATATCTTGGCGGTGTTGGCGTGGCTTCAAAATTGTTGCTCGAAAATATAAACACCGAGGCACCCCCGCTGCATGAAAGCCAGCCGATTGTATTTGCTATAGGAGCGTTAAGCTCCGTTTTTCCCGTGGTTTCAAAAACGGTGGCCATGTTTATTTCGCCGGTAACGGGCGAACTTGGGGAATCGTACGCCGGGGGCAGGTTTGCCTATACGATGTTCAACGCCGGACTGGATGCCTTGGTCATCACGGGCAAGGCGAAACGCCCGTCCTACATATCGATTTACAACAACCTTATCGATATTAAGGATGCCCGTGCTTTCTGGGGCTTGACCGCGGACAGGGTTGGTCAGTACATACGAACGGTCGAAGGCGGCAGCGGCAAGCGTTCGATAATACGCATAGGCCCTGCGGGGGAAAACCTTTGCAAGATCGCAAACGTGAATGTCGATACCTACAGGCATTTTGGAAGGATGGGCCTTGGCGCCGTCTTGGGCAGCAAGAAAGTGAAGGCCATACAGGTTACCGGGGACAGCAACAAAAAAGTGGCTGACCACAAAAAGTATATCGCCATGTATAACGAGATTTACAAAAAAGTGGCAACAACTCCGATAATGTCGAAATACCATGATCTTGGCACGCCGATAAACGTGAATGTATTGAACGGTATCAAAGCTTTGCCCACGCAAAATCTGCAAAAGGCGTCGTTTGATGAGGCCGACGAGATCAGTGGTGAGGCGTTTGCCGAAAACAATTTGGTTCGAAAACTTGCCTGCGTTGGCTGCCCTGTCGGCTGCATCCACATAGGCCAGGTGCGCAGGGAATTTGACAAAGGGCATGAATACGAAACCCTCCACGTTGCCTATGACTACGAATTGATAGCCACGCTTGGATCGTACCTGGGAATAAGCGACAGGGGTGCGGTGTTGGAACTAATCGAGGCCGTCGAGGAATACGGGCTTGATGCGGTTTCGGGTGGTATCTGTTTGGGTTATGCGACGGAGTGTTATCAGAAAGGCATTGTCACAAAAGAGGATACCATTACGGAACTTGCCTTTGGCAACAAGGACGGATACTTGCTGGCGATAAAGTACATGGCGACGAAAGCCAACGACTTTTACGGGGCACTGTCCGATGGCGTGTATGTCGCTTCCGGCAAATACGGCGGCAGAGAATTTGCAGTCTCCATCGCCAAGAACGAAATGCCAGCTTACCATACGGGCTATGGGGCTATCGTCGGTTACGCCTGTGGTGCAAGGCATAGCCATCTTTGCAACGGCGGTTATTCCCTTGATCAATCCCGCAAGACGCTTGATAACGCACAGTTGGTAAACGATCTGTTCGAGGAGGAAATCAAGCGCTGTGTTTTGAATTCCCTGGTTATCTGTCTTTTCGCAAGGAACGTGTATGACAACGAGACTATAATCAAGGCCTTGGATGCGATTGGCATTGTCGGCTACAGCAACGAGAAATTAAACGAACTGGGCAAGATGATCTACAAGACAAAACTGCAGATCAAGGAAAAACTGGGTTTCGAGCTTACCGATGTGCAGATATCAAGACGGGTTTTCGAAACCCCAGCCATGGGCGAAATGGTGGATAAAAACATCGTAAGGGAAATGATATCAATGTTCGACGAAAAGAACAAAGCGTTGCTGTTGGGTCGGTGAAACCTGTCTGTCGGGAACCAAATTGCTTGACAGGCGGTGGAAAGCCGGTATCATTGTATCATGAAGAAGATAGCCATTGTTTCTGTCGTGGTGGTTGCCTTGACGCTTGCCTGCGGCACGGCTGGTGACGGTGATATTGCGGATGCTCCCCTTAACATTCCGCCCCCTGCCGATAGGGTTCGTGCCACCCTTCCGTTTTCCCGAGGGGTTAATTTTTCGGCATGGTTCGAAGCGCATTCGCCTCGTGAGATTATCTTTTCCACCTATACCGAGCAGGACTTTATCAACGCCAAAAGCCTTGGGGTTGACGTAATCCGCCTGCCCATAAGAATGCACAGCATGACGGGCGGTTCACCCGATTATATCCTTGACCCACTTTTCCTGCGGCTTCTGGATCAGGTCATCGACTGGGCGGAGCGGCATGAAATCTTTCTTATCCTGGACAACCACTCGTTCGACCCCAGGGCCCATACCTCCCCCGACATATACCGGATACTGCTTCCAGTGTGGCGGCAGATAGCCGAGCGTTACAGGGATCGCAGCGAATTCATAATCTACGAGATTCTCAACGAGCCGCACGGCATCGATGCGGCCGTATGGGCCGAGATCCAGGGAAGGGTGGTCGAAGCCATACGGGAGATTGACGCAACACGCTATATCATAGTCGGGGGGGTGGATTTCAACTCAATCGATCGCCTTTTCGATCTGCCCACTTATCCGTTTGACAATATAATTTACACGTTTCATTTTTACGACCCGTACCTGTTCACGCACCAGGGGGAGACCTGGGCATCTCCGCCCAACCTGATTAACCTTAGGTACCTGCCTTTCCCTGCGGATCGCCGACCAATGCCGCCGATTCCGCCCGACTTAAGGGGAACGTGGGTGGAAGGTTCCCTTCGGCATTCATACAGGCAGGCCGCAACCGTCGAGGCGCTGGCAAGGCAGTTGGACAGGGCCGTGCAGTTTTCGCGGGAACGTGGGGACGTTCCAATTTTCTGCGGCGAGTTCGGCGTTTTTATTCCCAACACCTTGCCCGAGGATCGGCTGCGCTGGTATGAGGCAGTGGTTACGATGCTGGACGATCGCAACATTCCCTGGACAAGTTGGGATTATTTCGGGGGCTTTGGCATATTCAGGACGATGGACGGGAGTTGTTTCTATAGTGAGCTGAACGTCGAACTGCTCAATGTCATGGGTTTTACGCCGCCACCGCAGTGGCCCCAGGAAAAAATTCGCAATGCCTTTACGCTGTTTGACAGTTACCCGAATTCCCAGGTTGCCAGGTTTCAGCACTGGGGAAGCCAGATGGATTTGTTTTACCCTAACGGGCAAAGGTTTGCGCTTGGCTGGAGCAACGCCGACAGGTACGGCACTTTCATCTTTCACCTTAGACGGGAAGCCGACTGGGAATATCTGGCGGCGCAGGGCTATGCGATAACTTTTACTGCAAGGACAACGAGTACCGCCCGCATTGACGTGCGGCTTGTCAACCGCGAGGGTGCCGGCAGTATTCCCTGGCGGCTTAATGCTGGCGTGGATCTCGTGCCCGACGGAAACTGGCACACCCTGCGAGTTCCCCTGTCATCGCTACAGGAGCAGGGCGCGTGGATAAGTGCGACCCAGGAATGGGTAAGCCCGGAAGGGGGCTTTGCATGGGACAACGTCGCCAGCCTGGCTTTCGTGGCCGAGGAGCACGCGCTTCACGGGATCACAATCATTTTTGACACGATTAGGGTGGAACCTTAACCAGCGTTTCTGGGTTTTATATCCGCAGCCTTCCCGTGTGGTTGTACGCCGCACTCCGCAACTGCTTGACCGAAGCATCCTTAAGGTAATCGTCGAAGGGCATCATGCGATCGATGCATCCCCCTTCATTCCCTGCCTGGGGTAAGATCTCGATTATGCGGTTGGCAATGGAGTTAATAAACTCGTGATCGTGCGAGTTGAAAAGGATGACCCCTGGAAAGGCGACAAGGCCGTCATTGAGGGCCGTGATTGCCTCCAAGTCAAGGTGGTTGGTTGGGTCGTCCAGAATCAGCACGTTCGCTCCGGAAAGCATCATCTTGGAAAGCAGGCAGCGCACTTTCTCGCCGCCGCTAAGCACGTTGACGGGCTTGAGCGCCTCGTCCCCGGAAAAAAGCATCCGCCCAAGAAAGCTGCGGACATAGGTGTCGTCCTGATCGCTCGAATACTGCTTTAGCCAGTCCGTTATCGAAAGGTCGGAACTGAAAAATGCGGAGTTCTCCTTGGGGAAGTACGAAAAGGACGTGGTCTGCCCCCAGGAATAGCCGCCGCCCTCGGCCTTTCTCTCGCCTGCGATGATGTCGAACAGGGCGGATTTCGAGACGTGCTCTATTCCCACGAAGGCGATTTTGTCGCCTTTGTTCACTTCCAGCGAGAAATCTCCAAGTACCCTTGTCCCCTCGAACGTACTGACAAGGTTTTCCAGTTTAAGCACGTTGTTGCCGATCTCCCGTTCGGGCTTGAAGCCAACGTAAGGGAACTTGCGGCTGGTAACCGGCACGTTGTCAAGGTCTAGCTTTTCCAGCACCTTCTTGCGACTTGTGGCCTGGCGGCTCTTGCTGGCGTTGGACGAAAACCGCTGAATGAACTCCTTTAGTTCCCGCGCTTTATCCTCGCGCTTTTTAAGTTGGTCGCGTGCCTGCCGCTGTAGCATCTGGCTCATCTGGTACCAGAAATCGTAGTTGCCGGAGTAGGCCGTGATCCTGCCGAAGTCGATGTCGCAGACGTGGGTGCAGACAGTGTTTAAGAAGTGGCGGTCGTGCGAAACCACGATTACAGTGTTGGGAAAGTCGATTAGGAAGTCCTCGAGCCAGGCGATTGATTCCAGGTCGAGGCCGTTGGTCGGTTCGTCCAGCAGCAGTATGTCTGGGTTGCCGAACAGGGCCTGGGCTAGAAGCACCCGCACCTTTTTCGATTCGTCCAGTTCTGCCATGAGCCTGCCGTGATCCTCCTCGTCAAGTCCAAGGCCGGAAAGAAGCTGACCAGCCTGCGCATCGGCCTCCCAGCCGCCAAGTTCGGCGAAGTCTGCCTCAAGCTCGCTGGCCCTCATGCCGTCCTCTTCCGAAAAGTCTTCCTTGGCGTAGATGGCCTCGCGTTCCTTGCTGATGTCGTAGAGCTTTTTGAAGCCCATTACCACGGTTTCCAGTGCTGGGTATTCCTCGAAGGCGAAGTGGTTCTGCCCAAGAACGGCTATGCGCTGGCCCTTGCCGATGGAAATTTCACCCTTATCGTGTTCGGTTTCGCCCGAAAGTATTTTGAGGAAGGTCGATTTCCCGGCGCCGTTAGCGCCGATTATCCCGTAGCAGTTGCCCGGGGTGAATTTGAGGTTTACGTCCTTGAAGAGCGTTCGCTCTCCGTAACTGAGGCTTACGTTGGTAACGGTTATCACTTTTTCTCCGAAATTGCGCCAAACACCTAAATCTTAGATGCTGGGCGGCGGTTTTTTTACAGTGTAGCGGAAAATGGCTTTGTGGGCAATGTGGAAATAGGTGGTGGACGAGCCCCTAACCACTTTCTAATCCTTCTTCAACCTGGCCCGTATCTGGCTTAACATATCCTCCGCCCGTGCCTCCTCTTCCTCGGCGGAAACCGGTGTCGGCTGGTGGTGCCGGATTAGGTGCTTGGGGATTTCCTCCAGGAAAGGCGAGGGCTTGCACTCAACCACGCTTTGCAGGCGGCGGCGTTTCTGGCAGGCTGTGATGTACAGCTTTTCCCTTGCCCTGGTGATGGCCACGTAAAACAGCCGCCTTTCCTCCTCGATGTTGCCAGCCGCCTCTTCCGCGTCCTCAACGCCGTCGATGCTGCGCTCGTGGGGGATAAGCCCTTCCTCGGCCCCGGCGATGAACACGATGGGAAACTCAAGCCCCTTGGCGGAATGTATGGTCATAAGGCTTACCTTGCCGAGCACGTCGTTTTCCCCATCGTCCCTGGTGATCAGGCTTATCCTGTTGAGCCAGGCGTACAGGCCCGTGTCGTGGTTGTCGGGATCACGCTCCCAGTTTTCAATCATCTTGATAAAATGCTCGATGTTGTGGAACTTCCACATGGCCCTTTTCTCCTCCTTGTCGCCCTTGCCGTGCTCGGTTACCAGGTAGCTCCAATAGTCGATTTTTTCGACAAGGGCCCTCGTCCTCCCGGAAAGCGACCAGCCCTTGCCACCGGCGAACATGTCGGCCTTTAGCCCCTCGACAAGTTCCATAAAGACCTCGAGTTCCGTCAGGGTCTTTTTGTCCTGGAACAGGTGCTGCTGATCCCCGGTTCGTGCATGGTTGAGGCGGCCGATTGCGTCCCAGATCGAGGACTTGTTTTTCTTCGCAATGTCGCTCAATGTGGCCACGGTCGATCTGCCTATGCCACGGATGGGCGTGTTGATTATGCGAAGAAGGCTGAGGTCGTCCTCCGGGTTTGCGATTACCCTTAGGTATGAGATGATGTCCTTGATTTCCTTGCGCTGGAAAAAGCTGGTGCCGCCCGATACCTTGTAGGGGATGTTCTCCGCAAGAAAGGCCTCCTCGATGTTTCTGGCGAGGGAGTTGGTTCGGGTGAGTACGCCGAAGTCATGGTACCTTCGGGTTTCCGAGACCAAAAGCCCCCTTATCTGTTCCGCGATGAAATTCGCCTCGGCGCTTTCGTTATCGGGGTGGTGCAGCTCTATCGGCTTTCCGTCCCCGTTGCCCGACCAGAGCTTCTTTTCCTTGCGGCTGGTGTTGTGGGCGATGAGCCAGTTCGCCGCCTCCAGTATCGTCGATGTCGAGCGGTAGTTCTGTTCGAGTTTGATTTCCGTCATGCCGGGAAAGTCTTCCTCGAACATCGTTATGTTCCTAAAGTTCGCCCCACGCCATGAGTAGATCGATTGGTCGTCGTCGCCGACGACGCAGACGTTGGGTGCCTCGCCCTTTGCCAGAAGGTGCATCATCCTGTACTGGATAATGCTCGTGTCCTGGAATTCATCGACCAGGATGTAGCGGAAGCGCCGGCGGTACTCGTCCAGGACTTCGGGGTGCCCTTCGAAAAGTTCGAGCGGCAGGATGAGAAGGTCGTCGAAGTCAACGGCGTTGTAGACTTTTAGCCCCTGCTGGTATGCCTCGTACACTGGCTGCAGGTCGATGCTTGCCGCATTCGTGTTGGCCCCCCCCCCCTCGTTCCACACCGAAAGCCCAGTCTTGATGTTCGAGAAAAGCTGGCCCAGTGCGTAAAGGTCTACCTTCGCCGATGCCATGCGGCATTCACGCAGACTTTCTTTTATTAGGGTCATGCGGTCGGTCTCGTCGTAAATCGAGAAATTCTTGCGGAAGCCCAGAAGCTCCGCGTTGTCCCTGATTATCGAAAGGCCGAATGCGTGAAAGGTGCTGACGGTAAGGTTTTGCAGTTTTTTCCGGGTCAGTTCCTTGACACGGGTTTCCATTTCCTTCGCCGCCTTGTTGGTAAAGGTGAGGGCAAGGATGGCGCTCTGTGGTATGCCCTTTTCCAGCATGTAGGCGATGCGGTAGGTGATGACCCTGGTTTTGCCGGATCCAGCACCGGCGATTATGAGCATTGGGCCTTCGATACCCGTCGCCGCCTGCAACTGCGGCCCGTTGAGTTGGTCTTTTATTCCGAGTTTTGACAATGTTGTAATCCTAGTCGTGGGTTACGGGGCGCAATCCCCAAGTATTGCGGCAATGTGCCTTCCGGCCTTGCCGCGGTGGCTTATCCTGTTTTTCTCTTCCTCGGAAAGCTCGGCCACGGTACGGCCAAGCCCCGGGATGAAAAGAATGGGGTCGTAGCCGAAGCCGCCGGTTCCCCTGGCAAGTTCCTGGTTTTTGACGATCTCGCCGTCAAAGATTTCCTGGGAAACGAAAAACCGCTCCGGGCCGAACATAAGCACCATGGCGCAGACGAAACGGGCGCTGCGCACTGGGTTGTCCCCGAGTTCCGCAAGAAGCAGGGCGTTGCGCTCGTGCGATTCCAGCTTTTGCGGATTGCCCACCTCCATGCCCGGTGCCCCGGCGTACCGTGCCGAGTATATCCCCGGCCTGCCGCCAAGTGCGTCCACGCAGATACCGGAGTCGTCGGCTATTATCGGGTCGCCGTCCCTGAAAAGGGGAGGGTGGTTCTTCCGCAAAAGTTCGTACAAAGCCCTTGCCTTTAGCAAGGCGTTTCCGTGAAAGCTGTCCTCGGTTTCGTCGGGATCAAAGTCCAGGCCTGCATCCCTGGGGATGCAAAGCCCGTGCCCACAGCCGTGTGTGGCTAGGATTGCGGCAAGTTCGGTTTTCTTGTGGGCATTGCCCGTGGCAAACCATATCGTCATGACTGTGCGTTCACGTATTTGCCCAGGGTTTTGGCCACCGCACCGGGGCCTTCCAGCAGTTCAACGAAGTACGCCTCGACCCTTTCGCCAAGCCCGGCCTCGTAAAGATTTACCCCAAAGATTTTGCCGTCCGAAAGAATCGGTTCCAGGGCGGCACGGAAAGGGCCTTTCTGCCCAAAGCTTATCCCGGAAAGGCGGGCGGCAAGTGTGTCGTACATCGGGTCGGGGCTTACGGCAAAGGGCTTGCCCTTGTCATCTATTCCAAGAAGGTAGCGCAGCCACGCCGCCAGAACCAGGGGTATAAGCGTAAGGCTGTCCGGCGACAAATCCGGGTTTTCCATGTACGCCCTTATCGTACCGCCGAACCGTATGCCCACTTTCTGCGAGGTGTCCATGGCAATGCGCTGGGGTGCATCCGGCATGAAGGGGTTGGGCAGGCGCAGGTTTATGACCGTGTCGATGAATTCCCTGGGGCTTATGACCTTGGGATCGGTTACCACCGGCAACCCCTCCCTGTAGCCGATGCCCTCGATAAGCTTCACGAGATCCGGGTTTTTCATTTCCTCGCTGATTCTGGTGTACCCAAGGAGGCAGCCGAAAACCGCAAGGGCGGTGTGCAGGGGATTGAGGCAGGTGCAGACCTTCATCCGCTCCACCTTGTCCACGGTTTCCCTGTCGGTGAACAGCACCCCGGTTTTTTCCAGCGGCGGCCTGCCGTTGGGGAAAAGGTCTTCTATAACCAGGTACTGGGTTTCCTCGGCGTTGACGAAGGGTGCGGCGTAGGTGTTTTTCCCGGTTACCACGCCCTGCATTTCCTCTATGCCTGCTGCGGCGAGCATGTCCCTTACCCCGTCGTCGGGTCTGGGGGTTATCTTGTCGATCATCGTCCAGGGGAACGACATTTTTTCTGGCTTGCACACGTAGTCCATGAAACCCGTGTCGGCCTTGCCGTTCTTGACCCATTCCTGGGCGAAGGCCTCGACGGCGGCGAAGAGCACGTCCCCGTTGTGTGAACAGTTGTCCATGCTAACCATGGCCAGGGGTGTCGCCCCCCGTGTATAGCGTTCGTGGCAAAGGGCGGCGATACGGCCCAGGTAGCTTTGGGGCTCGGCAGGGCCGGCCTTCATGTCCTCGGCTATGCCGGGCAGGAATTCCCCTTCGGCACCCCTGGTGCTGTAGCCCTTTTCCGTTATGGTAAAGCTGGCCATCTGTAGGGAAGGCTTTGCGAAAATATCTTTGAGCGCCTGGAGATCCTTGTCCATCCTGTACGAGGAGGCAACCGATGCGACGACCTGTTTTTCCGTGGTTCCGTCGGCTTTAAGCGTTACCAGAAGGGTGAGGTTGTCGAGGGGGGCGAAGCACTTGTCGATTATCTCCCCATCGTAGCCCTCGGCGACGACTATGCCCGTTTCGGCAAGGCCCCGTTCGAGCAGCGTCTGCGCCATGGCGGCTGGGAAGGCACGGAAAATGTTCCCGGCACCGAAGTGAACCCATGCGGGGGCTTTCTCGGTGGCGGCGATCATTGCCTGCCTGTCAAACTTGGGCAATGTTACCCCCACTTTTTCCCATTGGGCACTGTCGGCCAGTGCCTTGTCGTTCAGACGCATTTTCCGCTCCTTACCGTGCTTGTTTTGCCCACTGTAGCATGAAGGTGGGGTGGGGTGTCAATGTATTGCGTGTCGCGAGACGGCGAGGCCGTGGCGGCCCTGCCTACGTCCACGGTTTTTTTACCAGCGTAGCGATCGCGGTCGCGGTTCCGCAGGGAAGTAGGGGCCACATCTCGTGCGCCCATTACATGCCGCGGATCTCATTGTCCAGCCTGGCCTTGGATTCGTTGTCGATGACTTTTTTGTCAAGCAAGACACCAAAATCCAACCCCTCTCCAAGGCGTACAAACGCTTTTATGTGTAATCACTTCCCCCTTTAGTGCCATTTAACAAAAAATTAACACAACCCTAATCCCGATTTGACACCCCATCGTCACTCTGTACCCACATCAGACTCTAGGAGGGTTTTTTACGATGCACACAAAAGGCAAACACATGATGCGAATGGTTTTTATGCTTGTCGTACTTGGTCTTAGCACTGGAATACTTGCAAGCTGCAACGGGGAGGTCATACCAGCCACGGCGACTTCTGGCACCATCACCGTTTACACGGCAATTGAAAACGATCTTATAACGCCGTTTCTAGCGGCGTTCAACGCAAGGTACCCCGACATTAATGTCAACATCGTGCGCAACTCCACTGGGGTAATAACCGCACGGCTGATCGCCGAGCGTGCAAACCCACAGGCCGACCTTATCTGGGGCACGGCGGCTTCCAGCATGATGGTGCTTGAAGGCATGGGAATGTTAGAACCCTACGCCCCGGCAGGCCTTGAACGCATACTGCCGATGTTTAGGTCCGAACTGGAAGTCCCGACATGGGTTGGGATTAACGCATGGGAAGCGATCTTTGTCGTCAACACTATCGAACTTGAAAGGCTGGGGCTGACCATCGACGACATCAGGTGCTACGAGGATCTGCTTCGACCGGAACTTCAGGGACACATCGTCATGCCACACCCGGCATCGTCGGGAACCGGTTTTTTGACTGTGGTGGGCATTTTACAGTTGCTTGACAGGGACACCGATGCCGGCTGGGAATTTCTGGAAAGGCTTCACAGGAACATAAGCCATTACACCCACTCCGGTTCGGCGCCGGCGAATATGGCCGCCACCGGGGAAACGGTCGTTGGGATCAGCTTCGGTTTCGCAGGCATTCGCCAGGTACGGGCGGGGGCACCCATCGAGATTGTGTTCCCGGCAAAAGGTTCTGGATGGGACATGGAAGCCAATGCACTTATGCGAAGGGACAACATACACCCTGCCGCTCGCACCTTCCTAGACTGGGCGATTTCTGACGAGGCGATGCGCCTTTACAACGAACACTTCCCCATTATTGCGACTGGTGGTAGCGAAAACATCGAGGGATACGCAAGCGATCCCGTTGACCAGCTTATCGAGAATGATTTTGTCTGGATAGCCGAAAACCGTGATGCGGTTTTGGCGGAGTGGGCGCGTAGGTTCTAAATTACCAAAGGGAGAAGCGGCGTGGGTTTTCTTGAAGTACAAAATGTGACAAAGCGTTTTGATGCCCAGTATGCGCTAAACGATGTCAGCGTAAGCATCGAGAAAGGCGAGCTGGTTTGCATACTGGGGCCAAGTGGCTGCGGCAAGACGACGTTGCTGAGAATTATCGCCGGGCTTGAAACCCTGGATCGTGGCAGGGTGATTATCGACGGGCGTGACTGCACTTTCCTGCCTGCCGCAAAACGCAACTTCGGCATTGTGTTTCAATCCTACGCACTTTTCCCGAACATGACGGTAATGGGCAACATCCTTTTCGGTTTGCGCCAAAAGTCAAAGGCCCCACGTAGCGAGCTTGAAGTCCGTGCAATAGAAGTTTTGCGGATGGTCGATTTGTTCGACCACCGCCACAAATACCCCAGGCAGCTTTCCGGGGGACAACAGCAACGCACGGCCCTTGCCCGTGCGATTGCCATCTCGCCGTCGTTTCTTCTGCTAGACGAGCCGCTTTCGGCGCTGGACGCAAAAGTACGGGCCAAACTGCGTGGGGAAATTCGTTCGATTCAAAAGCAGTTGGGCGTAACGACCGTCATGGTTACCCATGATCAGGAGGAAGCCCTTACAATGGCCGATCGTGTCATCGTCATGAACAACGCCGTGGTCGAACAGGCGGGAAGCCCCCGTGAGATTTACCATAAACCTGCAACGTCATTTGTCGCCGGTTTTATCGGTTCCATGAACTTCATGGATGGGGAGGGTGGTACCCAGGCCATCCGCCCCGAGAAAATCAAGATTGTCGAGTGGCACCAGCCGCACGATCAATCGGCTTGCATAACGGACATAGAATTCAAGGGACCGCTTACCCGAGTATATGGGCGTATGCAAGGCCCCACGGAAATTTGCGTTGACGTTCCCTCGCAGGAATTTGACGGTCTGGGTCTGCACGAGGGAGCTACAATGTTTTTCCGCCTGCCAGAGAAACACGTTACACATTATCCTGCGGCACAGGCGGAGGCGGTGTGATTGAGAGTCTAAAACGTACACTATCCCGAGGCACAGGCGGAGGTCGTGTGGTCGAGCATATCAAACGTTCGCTTTCACGAATCAGCCTACCGCAGTTTGTGGTCTTGTGCGTTTTGCTTGCGGTTTTTGTCGTCATCATGATACTTCCATTGTTCTCGCTTTTTGCACAGGCGTTTCAGGACAACATGGGGCAGTTCGTGGGGCTTGCAAACTACCGTGCATACTTTAGTTCCCCGGCTCTGTCAAGGGCGGTTTGGAACACGATAGACATATCGCTGGTTACCGCCTTCTACAGCGTGATTCTAGGGTTTTTGTACGCCTATGCCCTTACCCGAACCAACATCCGCTTCAAGACTTTCTTCCAGTACGTCGCATTGATACCGATTTTTATCCCGACCGTTGTCCACGCACTTGGCCTTATCTACCTGCTTGGCCGACAGGGGGTGCTTACACGCATGGGCCTACAGGTGGAACTGTACGGTCGCCTCGGAATAATCCTGTCGGAAATCATCTTCACTTTCCCACAGGCGTTTTTAATGTTTTTCGTGACACTGAAATACGCCGACGGAAGGCTGTACGAAGCCGCCGACTCGATGGGCGTAAAGCCGCTGACAAAACTTTGGAAGATAACACTTCCGGAAGTGAAATTCACGATTGTCAATGCCGCATTTGTATGTTTCACATTGGCCTTTACCGACTTTGGCGCACCGATGGTAATTGGCGGCAACTTTAACGTACTGGCAACCGATCTGCACACGCAAATCGCTGGGCTGTTCAACATGAGCATGGGTGCGGTCGTGGGAACCCTTTTGCTGATTCCGGCGGTGCTGGCCTTTGTTGTCAACCGCATCACAAACATCAGCAACATGGGGGCGATGAGCGCCAAATCTACCAAGCTTGTCATCAAAAAAAGCCTTGCCAGGGATGTTTTCTTCTTTTTGTTTTGCTCGGCAATAGTGCTTTGCCTTTTCGCCCTTATAGCTGCGCTGGCGCTTGGGGCCTTCTCGACCCTGTACCCCTTCAACATGACCCCGACGCTTGCCAACTTCCGCTTCGATGTTGTTACTGGGGGAATAGGCAGCTTTTTCAACTCGATAAAAATGAGTCTGGCAACCGCCGCCGTAGGTACGGCTTTTGTGTTTGCTTATTCCTACATGATCGAAAAAACCGAAGGCTTCGGCTTTTTGACAAGAATAGGCAAGTTGTTTTCGATTATGCCGCTGGCCCTGCCTGGGATGGTTATCGGCATATCGTATATTTTCTTTTTCAATTCTGCGACAAATCCCCTGAACTTTATCCACGGCACGGTGGGGATTTTGGTCATGGCAAACATCCTTAGCTTCTTTTCCGTGCCGTTCCTTACCGCAACGGGTGCATTAAAAAAACTTGACAGGGAATTTGAAAGCGTTTCGGATAGCATGAACGTGCCACGCTGGAAACTGTTTACCTTTGTCAGTATGCCGCTTTCGTTCCCTGCGATTCTGGAAGTATTCATGTACTATTTTGTCAGTTCCATGGTAACTATTTCCGCACTGGTGTTTCTGTACACACCCCATTTCAGGGTTGCGTCGATCGCAATAGCACATATGCAGGCCGCAGGGAACTTCGCACAGGCCGCCGCAATGAGTTTGCTTATTCTGCTTATAAACGTGGCGGTGCGACTGCTATACGAAATAGCCATAGTTATTTTCAGACACAAATCCAAGAGGAGACAAGCATGAGGATTACGACCATCATTCTCGACTGGGCAGGCACGACGGTGGACTTTGGATCCTTCGCTCCGGTGGATGCTTTCATGGGTGCCTTTGCGGCATTCGGTGTTAAGCCCACCACGGATGAGACAAGGGCACCCATGGGGCTTGCCAAGCGCACACATATAGCGACAATGCTTTCGGGCGAACGCCTTGCGGCACAGTGGGCAAAAAAAAACGGCAAGTCGCACACCGAGGCCGATATTGATGCTGTATACGAAAAGTTTGAACCTGCGTTATTCAAAGTACTACAAAATTATGCGGCCCCCCTTCCTGGCGTGATCGAAACGGTAACGCTATTAAAAGGACGGGGAATAAAAATAGGCTCGACAACGGGATACACACGCCCGATGATGGACATTGTGGCTCCGTTGGCAAAAGAACGTGGCTATGCCCCCGACTACCTTGTTTGCCCCGATGATGCTGGCGGGCTCGGCAGGCCGTACCCGTATATGCTTTGGCGAAACCTTGAAAAGCTGGGAACCGTGCACGTGGACGAAGTTCTAAAGGTCGGCGATACGGATGCGGATATTAGGGAAGGGAAAGCTGCTGGCTGTCTAAGTGTCGGGGTAATTGCCGGCTCCAGTATGTTGGGCCTGACCGAAGGCGAACTGGAAACCCTTGAGCCAAAACGCAAAGAGGAATTGTTTGCAAAAACCAGGCAAAAATATTTCGAATCCGGTGCGGACTTTGTGATCGATCGTATCAGGGATCTCCCCAAACTAATAACGATGATAGGAGGCTAAAAAATGTACGACTTTATTCCGGACAACCCATACATATTGCTTACTCCAGGGCCGCTTTCGACATCAAAGGGCGTGCGTGCAGCTTTGCTACGTGACTGGTGTACTTGGGATGCGGATTACAACGAGAGCATAGTCCAAAACATCCGCCGCCGCCTGGTCGCACTTGCCACGGGCGATACCGAATCCTACACAGCAGTGCTAATGCAGGGCAGCGGCTCTTTTGCGGTCGAGGCCTGCCTTGGAACCGCCTTACCCAAAAACGGCAAGCTACTGATTTTGACGAACGGCGCATATGGCAAACGCATGGTCGAGATGGCACGGGTGCTGGGAATTGCGCACACTGAAATGGCCTTGAGCGAAACGACCGCACCAAGTGCCGGGGAATTGCAAGCCGCCCTTGACGACGACCCGGGCATTACGCATGTTGCTGTCGTACACTGCGAAACGACTACGGGCATACTCAACCCGGTCGAGGAACTTTCCGGTGTCGCAAAGGCCGCAGGCAAAACCTTGATTGTTGACGCTATGAGCAGCTTCGGTGGAATCCCATTTGACATCGGCAGGCTTGGGGTTGATTTCCTTGCAAGTTCTTCCAATAAATGCATTCAGGGCGTACCAGGCTTTGGTTTTGTCATCGCAAGGCGCGATATGCTTGAGCACTGCGATGGAAACGCCCGTTCCCTATGCATGGACTTGGTGGGCCAGTGGCGTGAAATGGACAAGTCCGGCAAGTGGCGTTACACCTCGCCCACGCATGTCGTGCGTGCGTTTTACCAGGCGCTCGACGAGCTTGAGTCGGAGGGTGGCGTTGCGGCACGTCATGCCAGGTACGACGAGAATCATCGTATACTGGTAAACGGTATGCGTGAACTTGGGTTCGAGACCCTGTTGCCGGACAACCTGCAATCGCCGATTATCACGTCGTTTTTGTATCCCGACGACAAGTTTGACTTTAAGGTGTTTTACGAGGCGGTCAAGGCCCGTGGTTTCGTGCTTTACCCAGGCAAAATCTCGGAGGCCGATACCTTTCGCATAGGCAACATAGGCGAGGTATATCCGCAGGACATGAAAAGACTGATCGAAGCCGTGCGAGAGGTTGTAGAGACGCGCGAAAAATAAAACCCACCCAGATATAAAGCGTTTTGTGGCCGAGTCTTTTTCAAGTTGGCGAAAGGCTCGGCCATGTTGTTTGACGGCTTATAAATGCAAAATTAACACGGATTTATTTAACCCCTTACATTGGTGCGGCGTAATGGATTCATAACAATGCCGTAGGCAAGGAGGAATTTTCATGCAGACATTTATGGTTAATGAAGATGTTGCGGGGCACACTGGCTCGGGGATTTTAGACGAA
>Ga0209755_10003024_pt1 | contig 21664 bp, 21 predicted proteins | sample TergutCo191P1_FD_187301 | JGI IMG/M metagenome (GOLD analysis project Ga0209755, IMG submission 187301) | Cornitermes sp. P1 segment gut microbial communities from Petit-Saut dam, French Guiana - Co191P1 (SPAdes) (version 2) | ecosystem: Host-associated > Arthropoda: Insects > Digestive system... | reverse complement strand
GTAAAATGTTCTATTTCATATTTAATACCAATTTTTTTGCAAATATTTTTTACAATTACATTATCTATTCTTGTTCTTATAATAATATTTTTTATATTTCTTATTTTGAAGGCATATTTTAATGCTATTAATACTGCATCTATTCCATAATGTTTATTTCTATATTCTTTATTAGGTATTGATAATGATAATTCTGCGCCGTTTTCATTAATATTTTGAAAATCCAAATAGCCAATTAATTCATTATTATGATTTCTATAAATTCCAAAATGACAAAATGCAGAATTTGATTCATGGTTATTTTCAATATATGATGCCATAAAATCTTTATAATCATTAATACTTAAAACTCTATCATTTTTACCAAGTTCAATTTCTATTAATTCTTTATCATTAGACCACTCATACATTTTATTTAAATTATCCATTACATGATTATCCAAAAACACCCATTTCCCATTAATTCTCATCTATTTCCCCTGAATTACAAGTTCACTTTTCAAATAATTTTAATTATTCATTTTTGTTCTAAACTAAACCCTGTTGTTATTGGCATCTTTAGCAATTTTCCAAATATCTTTTCTTTTATATTCATGTCAGAACGATAGAATAATCGATCAACAGTACCATTTGTTAACTCAGCGTCTACAAAAAAAACCTGCTTTTTTTCTATCATCATCGGAAATTGTTTAATAGGAAGGATTTCTCCATTTGCCTTCTTGTCTTTAAAATCCTCATAAGCGTTTTCCAAACGCCAATAACTTAGCGACACAATATCTCTTAACGCGGTAAAATCCGTGCCAAAATAAGACGCTTCGTAATCTGCTTCGTTTATGGAAATTATTTCCGTTCTTATTGGGTTAATTAACCAGGTAACAATTGTTAAATCTGTCGTATTTACAGAACGACCGTAACGCTTTTTCAAACGTTTTGCCATACTCTGAACATCACGATGCCCTTCACTTCCCATATTACCAAATGCAGCATGATCATTGCCGAATATTCCCATAACATTCTGATCGCCTAATCTATCGAATTCACGGATAAAGTTCTCTGTCATTTTGGTTTCACGATATTCAAAGTTAAAATTATTTTGCTCATTGAGCTTTCCTTGTTCAATAGCTTCCAACGTCATTAAATACCGCTCGGTACCTTGCATATCATTGTCTTTAAGATACTGCAAAAAACGTTCGCCTGTAGACCAATGCGCGTATCCGACATCTATACCATGAAAAATTGTTTCGGGAAATTTACTTTTTATTGTCCTGTAAAACTCTGTGTATAAAGAAATATTTTCAAAAGCATCAGCCCAATCATTATAGAATTCGTCTAATATGTCATCATTGTCCGACTTCATCCATATATTAAAATATTCAGCCGTAAAATACGGAAATTCAATAAACAGATGCTGCATATTCTGATTGTGATAATATTCGTTCCATATTTCAAGCAGCCTTGCGAATATTCTCTCAACGCCATGCGTTTCCCCATATAGAAATATTTTACCTTTTGATTTTTCTTTGTTAGAGTCATTTTTCAAAATATACTCCTAAACAAATATAAATAATGTGTTTTTTTTAGTCAATATTACATTTAAGATGCCGCTATTGACAAACATTAATTTAATACCGCATTATAAGAAAGGCGGAGGAAAAATTGAAATTTATTAAGATAGCGATACTGGTGGCAGTTATTGCGTTTATTATTGCGGTTGGAATAAATTTCTATAAACTTTATCAGCTGGATAAAGATGGCGAATTTAACAGAAACTATATTAAAATTAGCATTGAAGTTGTTAAACGTCTTAATCCCGGAATAAGCGGCGTCATCAGCAGTGCTCTTAGCGGAGATATCTTTGCCGCGGTCGGCGGAGAAGAAAGACTGGTAAGGGAATTCAGCAACGTTATTTGTGATTGGTATGCCCCTATAAAATGGCCGCCTATTTTGAACACAAGTAAGGAAATTTGGTGGCTAATATATAAAAATAAGTTTGATTCAAAAGAGTAGCAGCTGCAGAGCAATTGCTACTCTTTCATGCTAAAGATCATCTCCAAATCTATTAATCATTAACGGCGGCTGGTGAGTGGCATCCAGCGTGTCGCGCCACAGGCTGCTCTCTGGATTTACCTTGTTGCGGTGAGAAATTACCACTTTTATCGGCAGATGAACAAATCTGTTGTTTACAAGACCGATGATACATTTTGTCCTTCCTGCCATTGCGGCATGTACCGCCGCGTTGCCAAGGCGTTCGCAGTAGATCGAGTCGTCGGGGTTTGCCGGAGCGGAACGAATCGCGTAACTTGGATCGATATACTTCAGATTGATTTCGATTTTTCTTTCTTCAAAGTGTTTGATGATCCTGCTGCGGATATAAATGCCGACATCGGCCATTTTGACATTACCGCCCGCGTCAAATTTTTTCTCTTTTATTAACAGATCCTGCATGGCGCCTTCCGCGACTATAATTACCGCGTGATGGCTTTTCACGACTCTCTCTTCCAGATGATGCAGGAAACCGTTATAGCCCTCAAGATTGAAGGGGACTTCGGGGATTAAAACAAAATTCACCTCGTGGCTCGCGAGAGCGGTATGCGCCGCGATGAAGCCGGAATCCCTTCCCATTACTTTTACAAGACCGATACCGTTTATTGAAGACTTAGCTTCAACGTGGGCAGCCGATACAACTTTAACAGCTTCGGCGACAGCGGTATTAAATCCGAAAGATCGATCTATCATCGCAAAGTCATTGTCTACGGTTTTTGGAATTCCTATAAGGGCAGCTTTGTAATTCCTCTTGTCGAGTTCTTCGGCAATATCCATTGTTCCGCGCTGAGTTCCGTCTCCGCCGATAACAAAGAGCATATTCATGTTGAGTCTTTGAAGAGTGTCGGCGATTGTTTCAACTTCCCTGCCGCCGCCGCGGGCGCTTCCTAAAAAAGTGCCGCCCATTTTATGAATATCATCAACAATATCCGGATCAAGCGATCTTAACTCAATCTTTGACTCCGGTAAAAAGCCGAGGTATCCGTATTGAAAACCGGTAATTCTTTTTACTCCGTAACGTTTTGAAAGACAGCGTACAACCGCACGGATTACATCATTCATTCCGGGACAGAGACCGCCGCAGGTTACAATTCCGGCATGAACATGCGCCGGATTAAAATAAATTAATTCTCTGGGGCCGGCGCGTTCCAGAATCTGCGATCTTTCCACAGCCGGCTGTTTTCCCGGCACAATAAACGAACTTAAACGTACAAATCTGTCATTTGTGACATAATTTGCGGCTTTATCGCCGTGAGTCTTCGACATTTGAATCGGTGATTGAACCGATGCCTTGCCAAGTTCTTCAATTGTAAAATCAAAAGGTTTATCCACACTTTCCTCCAGTAATTCCAAGTATACCATTGTGTTAATTATTTTACAACTGTTATATTTCTCTTAAATAAGGATGTAAATATAGTTTTTTTTAGTGAGGTTCGCTGACAGAATCGCGTATGACCATTGAAGAGTTAACGATTATCTTTCGGTACAGAGGTTCTGCTTCCGGATCAAACTGCTCAAGGAGAAGCAGCGCGGCCATGGTTCCAAGCAGTTCTTTTGGGTGAGATACTGTGGTCAGATTTATCCCTTCCAGCCGGGAACGCGGAATATCATCATAGCCGACAATGGAAATATCTCTGGGGACTTCCAGATTTAGACTTTGCGCGGCGGTTAAGCCCTGGAAGGCAAGATCATCGTTAAAATAAAAAATCGCCGTAACTCCCAGCTCAGGGTTTTCAAGAAGCTTTTTTGTAAATACATAACCAGGATATACAATTCCCATGTCATCATTATATGGAATTTCCAGATTTGGATCCGGTTCCAGTCCTGCGGCTTTCAGAGCGGAGCGGTAGCCTTTTTGTCTTTCAAGAGCCGCGCTTATCCTGTCATTGTAAATGAAACCTATGCGCCTGTGACCGTGTTCCAGCAGAAACTCGGTTACCTGCCTTCCTCCGCCTTCGTCATCCTGTATTACTTTGGAGCAATTAAATGTAGGAATATCATTATTGATTATTACTACCGGAATATCCAGTTTTTCCAGTAAAGATACAAGTTTATTATCTTCGGTATTAATGCCGGAATACAGAGGTTCAAGTATCAAGCCGTCAAAAGAATTGTTTAACATATCATTGATGATTCGAAGTTCCTTATCATGACTTCCTGTGGAATTTGCGGAAAATACGCCGATATTCCTCTGTTGAAAAGTTTGCTCAATACCTTTCAGGATAAACGGGTATATTTCATTCGTCATATTAGGCACCACAACCACGACAACTTTCTTGAATTTATCCGAACGCTTTTTATCTCCGTTTTCCGAGGAGGTCATGGGTTTGCTTCCGACAAAGGTTCCGTGTCCCTGCAAACGGTAGATAAGATGCGCTTTTTCCAATACATGCAGCGCCTTTCTGATTGTTGTCCGCGAAAGCCCCAGTTTGCTGAATAATTCGTTTTCCCCGGGAAGCTGGTCATTGATTCGGAGAGTGTTCTCCGCAATTAGCCGCTCTATTTCTAATTGAAGCTGCTTGTATTTAGGTACTATCCCGTTATCATTAATTTTAATAAATTTCCATAGGTCGCTTCTATCCATATGTTGTAAATCCGGAAGAATTTTTCACTTCAGTTATTGCCTTAAAACGATTTTTTATATCTTTTGCAGTTTTTAATATATTTATCACTTTCATATAATTTATTATTATCGATTAAGATTATAGCCGGATAATATGGACAGGTCAATATACCGCGCTGCCTTATAATTAATCCAGCCAAGAGTGCAGCTTGAGTTTTATCAAACCTCATTGTATACTGATAACATGAAATTCACTCCTCCAAAAATGGGTAAATTAACCCCAAACGCCGTTGTAGTTGTTGTTGTGGGAATATTGGTGATTATTCTTTTAAGCACCAGTGTTTTTATTGTAGATCAGACCGAGCAGGCGGTAATGACCCGCTTTGGCAAATTTACCGGCATCAAGGAACCAGGCCTTCAATTAAAGCTGCCCTTTGGTATCGATCGTAATTATACGGTAAATGTCAGGACAGTTCAGACTGAGGAATTCGGCTTTCGCACTACAAGAAGCGGAAACCTCCCCTCCTATGCCAACCAGACCACCGAGTCTGTCATGCTAACAGGCGACTTGAATATTATCGATGTTGAATGGATCATTCAATACCGTGTTGTCGATCCAAAGGCATGGGTATTTAATGTGAATGAACGCCGTGAAACAATCCGCGACGTATCGCGCTCGGCCATCAATATGATGGTTGGCGACCGGGCAATCATGGACATTATGGGTGTTGAACGAAGCGCGATTGAAGATGCCGGTCTTGTCTTCATGAACGAGACTTTCCGCGGTTACGGTTTAGGCATCGATGTTATCGCTGTCAAGCTCCAGAATGTCACTCCCCCGACCGGCGTACAGCAGGCTTTTGAAGATGTTAATAAAGCTATGCAGGATCTGGAACGGCTAATCAACGAAGGTATGCAGGCGTATAATGAGGAGATTCCAAAAGCAAGAGGCGAGGCTGAAAAGATGATTCAGGTGGCTCAGGGGTACGCGACAGAACGTGTAAATATGGCAAACGGCGATGTTGCCCGTTTTAACTCAGTTTATTCCGAGTACACCCGCTCTCCCATAGTAACAAGACAGCGCCTGTACTACGAGATGATAGAAGAAGTTTTTAAGAACGAAAAAGATATGATAATTATCGATCGTAACCTTGATAATTTCCTGCCTCTTAGAAATTTGGGAGGGAACAGATAATGAAAAAAGTTCTTACTACCATTGTTGTTGGATTTATTATTTTAATCGGGATATTAATTGCAGGGCCATTATATGTGATTAATGAAGGCGAGCAGGCGGTAGTTGTTCAATTGGGAAGAATTACAAGTGTTGTTACCGATGCCGGTTTAAAGGTGAAAGTTCCGTTTATTGACGAAGTTGTCCGTTACCCCAAAAAAATAATGGCATGGGACGGAGAAGCCAGAATTGTGCCGACAGCGGAACGGCAGTTTATTTTTGTCGACGTTGTGGCGCGGTGGCGCATTGCCGATCCAAAGAAATTCTACGAATCAATCAACACTGTCGAAACTGCTTATTCAAAGCTTGCGGAAATTATCGATTCTGAAGTTCGTACTGTAGTAGCGGAAAATCCCCTGATTGAATCGGTACGAAATTCCGATATCATTATGGATCGGGTACCGGAGGCAGATATTGGTTTGGGAGAGGGTATCGAAGTTGATATTATTACTCCTTCTACTCAATTCAGTACCGGTTTTGAACCGATTAAAAAAGGACGCCGGCAGTTAGCGGAGGAAATTCTCGCGCGTTCCCGCCGCATGGTTCCCGAATACGGCATCGAATTAATTGACATAGTAACGCGTCAGATTAGTTACTCCAACGAGCTTACCCCAAGCGTCTACGCGCGTATGATACGCGAGCGTAACCAGATTGCTCAGGCTTTCCGTTCCGAGGGTGAAGGCCGTAAAGCGGAATGGATGGGTAAAATGGATAACGAAAAACGCTCCATCCTTTCCGCCGCGTATACGCAGGCGCAGACAATTATGGGAAACGCAGACGCGAGAGCCGCGCGTATTTACGCTGACGCGTACGCAGGCGGCGACAGGGCAACCTTCTATGATTTCTGGAGAGCGGTTGAATCTTACAGGCAAACCATGCCCAAGTTTGATAAAACCCTTACAACCGACATGGAGTATTTCCGTTATCTGTATTCACCGAGATAAAAATATAAATGCGCCGGCTGATATATATTTCTGATGAAAACCTGACCGCTCCTGAGTGGTCAGGTAAGGTCTGTTTTGATACCGGCCTTGATCCGCGTTCCTTCGCAAGAACAAAAATGTCTCAGAGTATAATTGAGCCGGGGTATATTGTTTTTCCCGACGGAACTCACAAGGAATGGAAAGCCTCAGGCGTAACCGAGAAATCCGGCTTTATGAGAGTTTGGGGCCCGATGTCTTCAGGAAAAAGGCTCGACCTGCTTCTTGATGAATGTGATTGCGCGGAGGCTGACTTCTTAGCAATACGGGAAACTCCGTTGCAGGAAGCCAGACAAGCAGCTTTACATGCTGTAACTTCATGGATAAGGGCAAAACTTTTTCTCGGTGAGACAAATTCGGCGCTTAACCCCGGCGCGTCATTCATTCTGGAACCTCAACCGAGCCTGAAAAGCGCCGCATCAGAAACGCGCGCATCCCCTCTCGACAGGAGCGTTTTTTTCGCTCCCGAACATTTAGCGAACCGCTGCCTGTATGCCGAAGGTTTAGAACAGGATCGTTATAACAACCCCGATTTGTCGGGCATAAACGCGGCTGCTTTCTGCGCGGGAGTTATGTTGTACAAAATACTGACAGGCTCCCATCCTTTCACAACCTCAGATTTTTATCAGGATATGAGAGAGGGAATATTCCTGCCCCCCTCTCTTGCTGTTCCTGAAATGGACGAAGAATTATCAACGCTCATTCAATCTGTGCTCCTCTTGCCTGTAAAAAAACCGATGTCAAAAACAGGAACGGACATACTAACGCGGATTTTAAGAATTTTATCGGTTGAATCTGTAATTTTTAAGGTTTCCTCGCTGTTCAAACCAATTTCCGAAGAGAAAAAAGCCATCATCGAAAAAGAAAAGAGAAACTTTCTTATAAAACAAAACTCAATAACAGGAACAAAGCGTTTTGTTACACGTAATAAAAGTTCTCTTATAGCTGCCGGGGTTGCTTTATTCTTCGCTCTTATCATCATATTAAGCGTTATACAGAGCATATCCAACCGCCCGACAACGGAAGGTTTAACCTCCGACGGCGTTATCACCGCTTATTACGACGCTTTCAGCGAACTAAACCACATGTTCATGGAAGCCTGTATTAAGGGAGCCGACAAGGGTGATATAAACACAGCCGCAAGCTTTTATGCCGTCACAAAAACAAGACAGGCCTATGAATTCTCTACTGCGCCGATTCTTGTCACGGCAAAAAATTGGCTGGAAAACGGAGGCGAACTTCCCGCTAATGATGTATTCGGCGTAACTGATCTTACAATTGAAATTATTTCCGGCAGTGAACATGAAGGCTTGATCACATACCGTGTTAATTATCAATTATGGGCGCCTAACGAACAGGCAGTAAGCCGCGTTGATACGCTTACATTGCAGCCGGACAGACGTAATAATTGGCGGATAATTGATATTCAGAGGACAGAGAAATAAAAATTATACCATCTCCTCCATCCAACGATTGATTAATACCCTCGACAAAGATCCCTCCCCTGGCAGCTCCGGCAGATTTTCTTTTGTAAACCACTTCGTGTCTTCGATTTCCTCTCCGTCTGGTTTTAGTGTCCCTGATACGTAGCGCGCTTTAAAACAGAGCATCAGCGAGTTGGGGAAGGGCCACGGCTGCGATTTAACGTATTTGATGTCATTGACTTCAATGTTGACTTCTTCGCGGATTTCTCTTGCGACTGTTTCTTCAAGCGATTCGCCAGCTTCGTTAAAGCCGGAAATGAGGCTGTAAATTCCATCCCGGAATCTTTTGTTATGCGCAAGCAGAATTTTGTTTTCAGCGTTTGTTATTACTGCAATTACCGCGGGGCAAATTCTTGGAAACTCAAGCCGGCCGCAGACAGGACAGGAACGGCATGCCTGTCCGTGAACATCATTGTTCTTCGATCCGCATGTACCGCAATAGAGGGATTCTTTTCGCCACTGAGAAATATGGTTAGCGCGAATGATTTTTGCGATGCAGGAACTATCGCCGCCTTCAACAGCGAATATGTTAAGGAGCCTGCGTATCGGAATTGTTTTCCAGTTTTCAGGCAGGATATTTCCGGGATGGACAGATACTGTATTTATCACAGATCCCGGGGCTTCCAGTGCGGGAATTTCGAAAATGTCCGGGGCGTTGAATTTTTCCGATAATTCAAGGGGCAGGGCATTGCAAATTTGTGAATCAGGTATTTCCGCCGGCAAGAGTAAGGTTTCAGCCTGAAAAAAATAAGCTTGTTTGTTCAAATGACTGTCTCCCGATCAATGTTGGTATTATAAATAATTTTATTTTACTTTGAATATATGGTCAATGAATCGCGCACTTGACAGATATTATTAAACTGATGATCATATACGTATCTATAATTAAAGGAGATAATTATGAAAAGAGTAGTTTTACCGGTTTTAATTGTAGGTCTTTTGTTGGCCTGCACAGGAGCTCCTCCGCCATTACCACCTCTTGTCATTGACGACAACAATCCGGGAACCAACCCGGAATTAGTGGTTAAAATACCTGATTTGTTCAGCCCCAATCCTGATATTGTTGACGATACTATGACAGTATCAATTAAAGTAGTGCATCCTGTAGCGATCAGAGACTGGGATATTACCGTACAAGCAATGCGCCAGCGCCTGACCACTGAACAGCTTGCCGAAATTCAAACCAGACGGGACGAGCAAGCTCCCCGCCAGCGTACACGCGAAATACAACCATTCTATGAGCTAATCGGCACCGGGACTCCGCCCGCTGAATGGGTTTGGAACGGCAGAAGCTCATCCCGCCATAGTGCCCAAGGCGAAGATGAAATGGTTCAATCCGCCACCGCATATCAATTTGCATTATATGTAAATGATATCTACGGAAATCACAGTACATACGAAGGAGTAATCGAAGTTGACGTTATAGTCAGAAAAGACGGCGATAAACTGCGCATTGTTGTTCCCTCTATCACCTTCCAGGCCGACTCCAGCAATTTTTCTCAGCCGGCCGCTGATTTAACAGAAGAAGTTATAGAAGCAAACAGAAGAGTTCTTAGATTGATAGCAAACGCTTTAGACAAATATCCTGGTTATAAAATAACTATCGAAGGTCACGCGAATCCGGTGCACTCGCCCAATTCCCGAAATCAAAGAAACGCTGAACCTTCATTAAAAACATTCAGTGAAAGCCGCGCGCGAGCCGTCGGAGTATATCTTACGGAAAACCATGGCATTGACAGCGGCAGATTCACCTACATAGGCGTGGGCTCCGACAGAGTACTCGTCTCTTTCAATGAAGACGCGGAAGAAAAATGGAAAAACCGCAGGGTTGAGTTTATTTTAGATAGATAGGCTTTATTCATCGATTTGAGAAGGAGGCGGGAGACCGCCTCTTTTTTTGTGCGCTAAGTATTAGCGATAACTTGGCGCGGGGAGTTATTAACAAAGTAGAAAAAAAATTCCAGAGAACCGTCATCTTCCGGTTTAGATGAAGCTGTGTTTTCCAGAAAAGTTATGATTACATCACTACCAAGCTACTGTCCCGTCAATGCCAGCCATTGAAAAAAAAGTGATCGTATTGGGTCCATTATTGTATTTAATACCGGCTGCTTTGCTTAATTCAGTGACATTGATTCCAGCAGCCTCAATTGAGCCAATTCTTTTTTCAGGATATGGGCAAGGGTTGGGATACGCGCAAGAGCAGGTTCCGTCCTTTTCCTTGCAGACAGGACAGCTTCCCGATCCGAAAACAGGAACATCTTTCAATCTTTTTTTTAATTCGACAGTCAGCAATGTGTGAAGCTCTCTGCCTTTGGACATTCCGTCACAGTCGAAGGAATCTTCCAATTCGTGTTTTGTGGTGAATACTAAAACATTTTTATATAAAAGAATTTTTTTTCTCTGCTCTTCCATACTTTCGCAGGCAGACGGACATGTCCACGATTTATTGTAATTTCCGCAAGTATTCATTTTGCAGTAATTCAAAAGATCGAGCGAGAAGACAAGAGAGTTTGACGGCACGGCAGCCCATTCATGAACAGGTACACCTGCGGCAGCGGCGGCATCAGAAAGAATATTTATCATAAAATTCCTTTTAAGCGGCAGACACCGGCTGCTGGTTTCTGTCATCCTTTAAGTATACTATATACTTATGATACTCTATGATCCTTCCATAATTGTAAATTACCTCGATTACGGAATCATGCTTCCCATTCCTCCTGATCGGGGAAACCGCGTGCTGGAATTTTTAAACGGTGCTTATACCGTACTGGATACGCGATCAGCCAAGATCATTTTGGGATGCGAAGAACAGGTTTTTAATAGAGAGGATCTGGAGCGTGTACACAGTAAAAATTATATAGCCAATCTCTACGGCGATGGGCTGCAAGCGGCTCTTCTAAGTACATTTGAACTGATTGACGCGAATGGCAATCCTTTCCGCTATGAACCGGATCGGGCGGTTAAGCCGTTATCCGATCTTTTTGATTTGTTAGTCGCACAGGCGGAGGGAACATATTTAGCAAGCAGGCTTGCGCTGTCTCACGGTTTTTGTTTTTATCTGGGAGGCGGAATGCATCACGCGCGTTACGATAAAGGTTCCGGTTTTTGCCTTATAAACGATGCAGCTGCCGCTGCCATTAAAATTCTCTCAGAAAGAACCAGATCGTGTCCGTCCGGCGTTTCTCTGGTTTGGATCATTGATCTTGACGCGCACAAAGGAGACGGCACGGCGGAGCTTATTTCTTTTGCGCGTGAACGCGGAGAACTGCGAGCGCCTTGCGAAAAATCGGCAAACGCAATATCACCTAACAATAAGCCGTGTATTCTGACACTTTCTATTCACATGGCGAAGGGCTGGCCTTTGGACGAAGAAAGCTTATTGTCAGCCAAAAAAGACCGCGCTCCTTTGCTCCCCTCCGATGTTGACATTGGCATTGATACAGGCGAAGAAGCTGAGTACACCTCGCGGCTTGCGGATGGGATTCGCAAACTGGAAAGCCTTAGCGGCAGAATGCCCGATTTCGCGGTTGTTGTGGACGGCGCTGATCCTTATGAACATGACGCTCTTCCTTCAAGCAGCCTCCTTCGCCTAACGTTGGATCAATGTATAGAACGTGACACTTATGTATACCGCTGCCTTAAAGAGCGTAAAATTCCTTCCGCGTGGATTCAGTCGGGAGGTTACGGAGAGCGGGCATGGGAGCCGCCCGCTCACTTTCTAAAAAGCATCAAGCAAATTTAATGAAGAACCCGCCGCAAGACAGGGTATATCCCGCATCCTAATCACTCAGGTGTTTCATTCCAATGACCGATCTTTCTGATCTTTTGATTGCGATAGCGTACCAAAACTTCCGTATTTCTTCCGCATATATCATCCAAATCCTTGATGAGAATTTCCTTGATGGTTTTCGCGGCTGCGTCCGGATCGGTATGAGCGCCTCCGGGAGGTTCAGGGATCACTCCGTTGATGACTTTAAATTCCAGAAGATCGCCAGATGTTATGCGAAGCATGGAAGCCGCGTCCTTTGCTTTTGAAGCGTCGCGAAGAAGAATTGACGCGCAGCCTTCGGGGCTAATTACCGAATAAATCGCGTTTTCCAGCATGTAAACTTTATCCCCAACGCCGAGTCCAAGCGCTCCGCCGGAGCCGCCTTCACCGATGATGATGCAGATAACAGGCGTTAAAAGCTGGGAAAATTCCCGCAAGTTACGCGCAATTGCCTCTCCTATGCCGCGTTCTTCAGCTCCCAGTCCGGGATACGCGCCTGCTGTGTCAATCAAGGTTATTACAGGCCTTTTGAATTTTTCTGCCTCTTTGGCAAGGCGCAGAGCTTTGCGGTATCCTTCAGGGTTAGCCATGCCGTGGTTTCGCCAGACGTTTTCTTTTAAAGTGCGTCCTTTCTGATTCGCGATAATTGTTACAGGTCTTGAATTAAGAAAGGCAAGTCCGCCGATAATCGCGGGATCGTCACCAAACGCGCGATCGCCGTGAAGCTCTATAAAGTTGTCAAAAATGCGGGTGATATAATCCATCGCGTACGGTCTTTCGGGATGACGCGCAAGTTCCACCTGCTTCCAAACCGCTTCGTTTTTTGACTGAGAGCGGATTTTTTCTTCCAATATGGTGAGTTCATCGGCGGCTTCAATGCCGGATTCGCTCATCAGTTTTTTTAATTCTTTAATCTTTGTTTCCAGATTGTTCATGAGTTACTCCCGGTATTTTCAATTCTGTGAAGATCGATAAGGGTCGAGATTGTTTTTCGCTGATCGCTTCGCGGAACGATGGCGTCAACAAAACCTTTTTCAAGCTGGAATTCCGCGCGCTGAAATCCTTCGGGAAGGTTCTGCCTGATAGTGCCTTCGATTACACGGGGGCCGGCAAAACCGATTAAAGCGCCGGGCTCCGCCATGATAATGTCGGCTAACATCGCGAAGGAAGCCGTAACTCCCCCTGTCGTAGGATCGCATAGCATGACAAAATACGGTACGCCCGCTTTGGAAAGTTCCGCCGCCGCGCTGGATGTTTTTGCCATTTGTAAGAGCGAAAAGATTCCTTCCTGCATCCGCGCACCGCCTGATGTTGTGTAGAACAGCACAGGGATTTTCTCTTCCGCTCCTTTTAACAGAGCGCGGCTGACTTTTTCTCCGACTACAGATCCCATTGATCCGCCCATAAAGTCAAATGACATAACTCCTAGAATTAAAGGTTTTCCTTCTATTGTGCAGGTTCCCGTAATTACCGCGTCTTCCATCTGCGCTTTTGCTTTTGCCACAGATAATTTTTCTTCGTAACCGAAAAGATCGATTGGATTAAGAGAACTAAGACTGCCGGAAAATTCTTTAAAGCTGCCTTCATCTGTAAGATAGGCGATTCTATCAAGCGGTTCCATTCTGAAATGCAGGCCGCATCCCGGGCAGGTATTAAGCGCGGCTTTTACGTCTTTTTCATTGTAGGGAATACCGCACTTGGGGCAATTGTTCTCATTAACAGAATTTGTTTTATCAGACATGTTTTACATCCTTTTCAAAATCAGAGTACCATGAAGTTCCAAAAACACCGTAATGAAAAACAGGATGATTGATAACACACCTTTGCCTTTCAATATTTGTTTTGATGCCTTCTATGACTAATTCGCGTAACGCTCTGTCCATCTTCGCAAGCGCGTGATTTCTATCCGTACCGTAAACGATAAGTTTAGCGGCCATAGAATCGTAATGAGGCGTGACAGTACAGCCGTTGTACAAAAACGAATCAAAACGCACTCCCGGTCCGCCGGGAATCTCAAGACGTGTAATTGTTCCCGGAGTAAGAGCATTGATCCTGCATTCAACAGACCAGCCTTTTAAGGGAATGGCATTCGGATCAATTTCCATGCGGCCTTCAGCGCAGGCAAGAATCTGCTGGCGGATAATATCGACACCGGTGACAAATTCGCTTACAGGGTGTTCCACCTGAACACGAGCGTTTACTTCCATAAAGTAAAAATTATCACCCTCAGCAAGAAATTCGATAGTTCCCGCTCCGCAGTATTTTAATTCCCTGAACATTGGAATTGCTCCGGCCGCCATTGCTTCGCGCATTTTGTCCGTAACTCCGGGAGAGGGGCTTTCTTCGATTAATTTCTGATGATTTTTCTGAACCGTACAATCGCGCTCGCCAAGGATTGCGACATTTCCGTTTCCATCGGCAAGAACCTGCAATTCAACATGACGCGGATTTTCAAGGTATTTTTCGATAAAAACCGTCCCATCCGCGAAATTTGCTTCAGCTTCACGGCTTGCAATGGCGATATTCTCCGCTAAATCTTCGCTCCTGCGGACTATTCGCATACCCTTGCCGCCGCCGCCTGCAGCCGCTTTAATAATTACGGGAAAGCCAAGCTGCTCCGCGGCTTCTGATATTTTATCATCCTTTGGATCGACAGCTCCGGTTCCAGGCGTTACAGGAAGTCCGTACTTCTTTGCAGTCTCCCTCGCTCTCACCTTGTCACCTAACAGCTCAATTACATCAGGGTTAGGGCCGATAAAAATAAGCTTGTTTTCGCAAACAAGGCGCGCGAATGCTGCATTCTCGGAAAGAAATCCAACACCCGGATGAATTGCGTCACAGTGTGTGTGCAATGCCGCCATGATGATGTTTTGCATAACAAGATAACTTTTCGCGGAAGGAGGCGGCCCGATGCAGACAGCTTTATCAGCCATCCGCACATGAAGATTATCCTTATCCGCTGTGGAGTAAACCGCTACGGTTTCAATACCCATTTCACGGCATGTGCGGATAACACGGACGGCAATCTCTCCGCGGTTTGCGATAAGGATACGGTGAACCTTGGCGCGATTTATTTGTTGTTTTTTATCAGGCAAGTTTTGCTCCTTAAAGTTTTTTAACCGTAAAGAGTTCCTGTCCAAACTCAACCAATTCACCGCTTGAGGCAAGGACTTCAATTATTTCACAGTCGAATTCCGCTTCAAGATGGTTCATCATTTTCATCGCCTCCAGAATACAGAGCGTCTGTCCCGCTTTTATTTTTGTTCCCGATTTTACAAACGGCGGAGCATCAGGACTTGGAGAAGAATAAAACGTCGCCACAATCGGGCTTTTGATTTTTTCTCCGCCGCCTGAAGAATCTCCCGCTGTCTGTGCGGCAATGCCAAGATGAATATCTCCAACCGCCTGCTTTGCTTCTTTGCCTGGCAGCATCGGAGCAGCGCCACAGTCTGTTATCTGCAAACCCTGCTTAAACGCGCTCTCCTTCCGAAGCAAAAGGCGCATATTGCCGTCATTAAAATCAAGCTCGGCAATGTTAGAAGAATTAAACTTATCAACAATCGCTAAAAAGAACTTATCATCCATAAAAAACTCCTTCAACACCAAATCCGTGTAATTCCAGAAAATCATGTTTAAATCCTGCAATATCGGTTTCCGTAAAAACATTCTCCGGCGTAACAATTTTCACTCTGTCCGCGACAGCTTTCTGAACATCTTCGCGCATTTCCCAATCGTCGATGCGGATGCGTCTTTCGCTGTCTGTCGGAATTACTCCATCTTTGGTATAAAGCCTGTCGCGGTAAAGCCGCGCGATTTGTTCAACGCAGCCTTCGTGCAGACCCATTTCTTTCATCACTTTAAAAAGACAAGTAATGTACAACGGAATAGTAGGAATAACCGCGCTTGATCGCGTAACAAGCGCTTTGTTAACCGACACCCAAGCGCCGTATATTTTCTTATTGTTTATATTCTTGCACACACGTTCAAGGTCTTCTTTTGCTTTACCAATCGTTCCGTTTTTATAAATAGCCCACGATGATTCCGGACCGATGTAAGTATAAGCAACCGCGCGTGTATGCGGGCAGAGAAGTTTTTCATTATCAAGCGCGTCCATCCACAATTCCCAATCCTCGCCGCCCATGACTTTTACAGTGTTGGAAATTTCTTCTTCTGCCGCCGGTTCAACAGAAATGTCGCTAAACGTTCCGTCCATCATGTTAAGTGTTTTACCGGAAAAAGCCGCTCCTATCGGTTTAATCACAGAGCGATACATCACGCCAGTTTTTGGATCCGTTCTTGCGGGAGAAGCAAGAGAGTAAATAAACAGATCGACCTTTGCGGGAATACCGGCTTTTTGGGCGGCATCTCTGATCGCGTTCATTGTCTTTGCCTTAACGTCATCGGAGAACGCGTCACCGTTTAATGTTACGGAAACAATCCCCTCAGCTTCTGTCTCACGATCAAACGCTTCGTTGTTGTAAAATCCGGGCGTTCCGGATCGTTTTTCAGACGGCTCATTCTCAAAAGAAACGCCGACTGTAACAGCTTTGTACCCGAATGCCGCGCAAATACGGCTCGCAAGCCCGTATCCGTTTGAGCAGCCGACAATCAGCGCCAGTTTCGGCGCATTATCCGCTGCCGTCAAATTCTTTTTAGCGTAATCAATCTGCTTTTTAACGTTAGCCGCACATCCTTCAGGATGAGCGTTTAAACAGATATTATTTCGTATCATAGGTTTAATTTGCATTTTTATCTCCAACAAGACACATCCATTCAGCTTCGGCAGCAAGCTCATCTCCGACATATGCTTTACCCTGCTGCTTGATCATCCTCGGAGATACGCGCAGATTTTCTATTTCGCTGCGGACTTCATCGCCGGGTCGAACCTGCCGGCGGAACTTTACCTTATCGACAGTGGCGAGGAAAAACAACGCGCCGTCACCAAGTACGCCGAGTTTACGCAAACCCGCGCCGCCTGACTGCGCCATTGTTTCAACAAGAATTACTCCCGGCACAACAGGATACCCGGGGAAATGTCCCTTAAAGAAAAATTCTTTTTCGGTAAACACATGCTTCGCTACAATCTTTTCGTTTGAGGCCTCAACAATTTCATCCACAAATAAAAACGGTTCCCGATGCGGTAACAAATTCTCAATTTCATTCATAAAATCTCCTAAAAATTTATTCTCTACAATCTCTATGCCTCTGTGTGAGATTCTTTTCAATTATACTTCTTAAAAATTACCACTCCATTATGCCCGCCAAAACCCAGCGAGCCGGAAGCGGCAACATTGATTTCCCCATACTGAGCTTTGTGAGGCACATAATCCAAATCACATTCGGGATCAGGATTGTCCAGATTGATGGTTGGAGGAAAAAATCCGTCGCGGATCGCGAGAATACAGGCGATAGCTTCCATGCCTCCGCCTGCGGCAATGCAGTGGCCGTGCATACTCTTGGTGCTGGAAATTTTCATTTTATACGCGTGATCGCCAAAGGCGTTTTTAATCATTTTGGTTTCCGTCGGATCGTTGATTTCAGTTGAAGTGCCGTGCGCGTTGTAATATTGAATATCCTCCGGTTTTAGTTCCGCGTCGGCAAGAGCGTTTTTAACCGCAATAGCGCCTCCCATGCCTGTCGGATCGGGTGACGTTATGTGAAACGCGTCGGCTGACGCGCCGTATCCCGCGAACTCGGCGTGTATCTTCGCGTTACGCGCTTTTGCGTGTTCTTCGCTTTCAAGGATCAAAATGCCGGAGCCTTCTCCCATCACAAAGCCGTCGCGATCCGCGTCAAAAGGGCGGGAAGCTTTTTGCGGTTCATTGCAGCGTTTGGTTGAAAGCGCTTTTAGCATCTGAAAAGCGGCGACTGAAAACGGGACAATAACCCCTTCGGTGCCGCCTGCAATAACAACATCGCATCTTCCGCTGCGGATAAGATCGAGTGCCTGCCCCAACGCGTCGGTACCGGCAGCGCAGGCTGTAACCTGAGTATAAGCAGGCCCCTTTGTGCCAAAAATCATCGAAACATTACCGGCAGCTTCGTTGGGAATCATCATGGGAACGGTGAGGGGTAGAAGGCGCTTCGGGCCGTCGTAAAAAAGCTTTTTATGCGATTCACCTACAATTTCAAATCCACCAATTCCGTTGCCAAGGACAATTCCTGTTCTTTCAGCTTTACTTTTTACAGAACGCTTGCCATCAGAGTCAGTGTCGCCCATTAAACCGGCATCTGTGAGAGCTTGCGCTGCTGCGGCTACGGCAAATTGGGAAAAACGCGCCATTTTCCGCGCTTCTTTCTTGTCCATCCATAAACCGGGATCAAAGTTTTTAACTTCCCCCGCGATTTTTACATCAAAATCGGCAGTGTCAAAAGTAGTAATCGGCCCAATACCGCTCTTTCCTTCTTTGAGTGACGCGCAAAATTCCTCGACGCTATTCCCCAGAGGAGAAATTATTCCCATTCCTGTTACAACAACTCTCTTTTTCATGTTTACTCCTAAAAGTACATTCCGCCGTCAACGGGAAGAACCTGCCCGGTTATATAAGAAGAATCGTCAGAGGCAAAAAACAACACAGCTTTTGCAACGTCTTCCTGTTTTCCCGTACGTTTCAGAGGAATTGCTTCGATCATTTTTTTTCTTGCTTCTTCCGGCACTGCCGCTGTCATATCCGATTCGATATAACCCGGAGCGATTGCGTTTACCCGTACTCCCCTGCTTGCAACTTCATTGGCAAGACTCTTTGTTACGCCGATTAAGCCTGCTTTGCTCGCTGAATAATTCGCCTGTCCTCCGTTGCCGTGAATGCCGACAACACTTGCCATGTTGATAATTGAGCCTGAACGTTTTCGAATCATGTCTCTTGCGACAGTACGCGAAACAAAAAACGCGGCGGATAGATTGATATCGAGTACCTTCTGCCATTCTTCCATTGACATCCTGAAAGAAAGATTATCCCTTGTGATACCGGCATTGTTTACTACAATATCAAAACCTCCCGTTTCTTTTATTGAGTTTTCAATAACTTCTTCTACCGAAGCAAGCACTGACAGATCGAGCTGTATCCAGTGGAGCTTTCCACCGGCAGCTTCTACTCTCGCGTCAAGATCATCGGGGGTTTTATAGTCCAATCCCCAAACTTCGGCGCCTTCGGCAATAAATAAATCGGCGATTGTTTTTCCGATTCCCCTTAACGCTCCTGTAACCAATGCTTTTTTGTTTTCCAATCTCATACGTTTTCTCCTAATTTAGATATATCTTCGAAAGTTCCGGCAGCAAAGACAGGTGTTTCATTTCCGGAATCTTTCCATAAACCCTGCAATACTTTACCGGGACCGACTTCAAAACAAACTTCAATACCTGACGCGGCAACAGCCGCTTCTTCTTCAACCCATCGAACCGGATGCGTTATGTGCAACAACGCGAGTTTTTTCGCCTCTTCGCCGGAAGTAATTCGTTTTCCCGTAACATTTGAAAAAACCGGTATCATGGGATCGCGGAATGTAATCTCATCAAGAACAGAGGCAAACTCTTGCGCCGCTTCTGCCATAAGCGGTGAATGAAAAGGACCCGCTACCTGCAAACGTATAACACGCTTCGCGCCGGCTTCCTTAAAACGTTTTTCTGCTTCCGCCAGAGCCGCCGCTGTTCCGCTTATTACAAGCTGTTTAGGCGAATTGATGTTAGCCGCATACAAGTCTTTCAAGCTATCCGAAGGATAGCAGCCTTCTTCGCTCCACTTCGCGATTAGTTCTTCCGCCTGATCGGGAGAAAGCCCGACAACAGCAGCCATGCCGGGCGCATCTGAAACGTCGTCATCGCCGCTGCCGGATTTTTCACGCAGTCTGTCAGCGGCTTTTTGCATTATCTCACCTCTTGCCTTAACAAGATGAAAACACTCCGGTACTTTAATTACGCCGGCGCAGGTAAGCGCGGCATATTCGCCAAGACTGAAACCGGCGCAAGCTGAAAATCCAAATCCCTTTTTGCCGAGATATGATGCTGCCGCAAGATTGGCGGCGGTTATCGCCGACTGGGAAATATCTGTTCGCTTCAGCGTGTCAGCATCAGACTGAAGAAGCTCTTTTATATCTCTTCCGATTGCTTTTGAAGCAATGTCAAAAAGTAATTTAACGGCGTCAGATTCAAGTAAATCCATTGCCATGCCGGTATATTGCGCTCCCTGCCCGGGAAACAAAAATGCTGTCGCTCTTTTCAATATTTTCCTACCAAATAATAATATTTCCGCCGTAAGTCAGACCGCCGCCAAATCCTACGGTCAGGACTAAATCGCCTTTCTTCAATTGCCCGCCGCGGTTCATTTCGTCTAACGCAATCGGAATTGACGCTGATGAAGTATTTGCGTATTCCTCAATGTTTAAATAAAATTTATCCATCGGAATATGCAGCCTTTTTGACGCGGCCTGAACAATTCTCGCGTTAGCCTGATGCGGTACAATTCGCGTAACATCATCAATATTGATGTTCCCTGCTTTTAACAGCGCTTCAATTGAACAGGTTATGGCTTTTACCGCAAAATTGTACACTTCCTGCCCGTTCATCTCGATGCAGATCGGCATATCAACAACTTCGCCTTTTTTATAGGGACTGCGCGATCCGCCTCTTCGCATTACAAGGCTTTGTGCGCCCGAACCATCGGCGCACAAAATAGAATGTAAAAGACCGCTGTTTCGCTCCTTGCCGTTCATACCTTCGCAGCAGCTCCCTGTTTTTTCAAGCACCACCGATCCGGCGCCGTCTCCGAAAAGCACGCAGGAACCCCTGTCGTCCCAGTTTATCACTTTGCTCAAAACTTCAGAACCTATGACAAGAGCCCGTTTTCGCTGCGCACCGGCGTACAAAAGCCCCGCGGCTGTTTCAAGCCCGTAAACAAAACCGGTACAGCCGGCAGTAATATCCATTGCCGCCGTCGCCTGAGGCGCTCCAATCATGTGCTGTACGACACAAGCCGTAGAAGGAGTGCCAAAATAATCCGCTGATGCTGTTGCCAAAACAATCACGTCAATGGTTTTAGCGGCTTCCGCCGCCGCTCTGTCTCTCTCTGACAGATCTCCTCCCGTATATCCGACTGCCATTGCAAGAGCATTTTTCGCCGATTCCGCCGCCAAATCGCTGCAAGCTTCGGTTTCTTGGGCAAAATAACGGCTTCCAATCCCGGTATGCGACCTAATCCACTCATCGTTGGTATCAATTTTGGCCGCTAAATCATCATTACTAACCCTTTTGGGCGGTACAGCTCTCCCTGTTCCAATAATCTCAATAGCCATGTCTTTTCATGACAAATATGTTATTTTTGTCATGCTCCTATTATTTACATATTTTTAGAAAATGTCAAGATACTTTTTTGACACAATTGAGGTTTTATTGGTTGCAGTGAAATTTTAGGGATTTATATTACAATTTCCACTCAACAATATTCCTTAACTTTCGACTAAAAACGACACCAACCTTCACAATCTCTTTCCCGCTGTCAGGAATTTGGCTGATGAATCAAAATGGTTTAATATTCCGTAAGTGTTATAAACTGAAAGCTTTTCTTCAGTAAAATAATAACCGTTGTAATATTCTTTTAA
>Ga0209755_10003023_pt1 | contig 21665 bp, 20 predicted proteins | sample TergutCo191P1_FD_187301 | JGI IMG/M metagenome (GOLD analysis project Ga0209755, IMG submission 187301) | Cornitermes sp. P1 segment gut microbial communities from Petit-Saut dam, French Guiana - Co191P1 (SPAdes) (version 2) | ecosystem: Host-associated > Arthropoda: Insects > Digestive system... | reverse complement strand
AAAACAGCTCCAAGTTATCCCAAAGCTCTGTGGCGCCGAAGACAGACAGCCGGACGCGCCCGGGGGTGCGCTCTCTTACCTCCGCGGGCCACACCGCCCAGTTTCTTGCGGTAAAGCTTTCTATAGTCTGGCTTGCGGGGACTGATATCTCATCTGTGAGGCTCGGCAATATGGATGTGCTTGTGTACAGATATCCGCTCCACACATGGTCGGGATTAGTCCAGCTGAAATCGTAACGTAAGGTCAAAATGGCCGGGTGCTGATTTTCTTCCTGGCCGAAGATGCGCATGTCTTGCAGCAGAATCCGCTGCATGGTTGCCTGTGTGTACAGCGGTGTGGCTGACACTATGCCGACAAGCAGTATGTTGCCGAGCAGCAGGCACAGCACCATCCATTTATTTTTCCACATTTTTTTCAGGAGAAAGCTTGTCATGGGATTACCACCGCCTGACCCGGCTCTAGCCCGCAGAGGATTTCCGCGTAGCCTACGTGGTGTGCGCCGTGCTGGGCGCCCACGGTTATGTTGCGTACAAACTGCCGCTCGTTTTTGAAGATATGCACATAGTTTGTGATGTTACGCTGCTGTATGGTGCGGATTGGCAAAATAACGCCGGCAGGCCCCAGAATATCGGCCTCGTAGGAAACCGCGCGGAAGTAGGCATCTTCGTATACCAAGTCGAAGAAGGTCTTGCCGATGGCGGCCAGGGCTTCGTCAAGGGCGGCGGGGTCTTCCGGCGCCATGAAGAACTGACGTCTTGCCCGCTCCGGCTGCATTATCGGAAAATATCCCGCGGCTATTAAATCGGACACTACCCGCGCGGTGAAGGATATTTCGTTCCCGTCTATTTCGCCTGTTACGGTAAACTTTTTGCCGTGGCGGATTTCCTCGGGGTAGCCGTGCATCATGAATGCCGCGCTGTTTTCGTCAGCTAGGCGCACGACGTAGGGCATCTCCGCCCAAGTTACGAACTGAATAAGCGCGGCTCTGCGCGAGACTGATGTAATAATGCCGTCAAACGGTGCGTACAGCCCTTCGCGCAGTGTTGGGTTGTTTAATGTGTCGTGGATGCTCTGCTCGTAGGCTAAACGTGCGATTTCGGCTTCGGATAAAAACTGCTGATAGGCAAGCTCCATGCGCGACAGGCGCAAAATGTACAGCGGGTCGTCCCGAAGCTCCGCAAGCAGCCGCGCTTCGCCTAGCTCAATAAGCCAGTCGTTGTTTTCCTCACGGAAGCGTCTGTGGTGCTGCTCCAGATTAAATTCGGCGCGCTGCTGCTGTATTTCTAAGTCGGGAATCAGATATTCGCGCCAGCCTCTGTTGTTCCAAATCTGCTCGGACAGCAAATCGCCCTCGCTTACCCGCTGGCCCGGCTCCGTGAGCAGGCCGCCGAACTCGCCGTGTTCCCGTACAAAAGCCAGCCGCGTGTTAACCGTATACACGGGGCGCACTAGTATGTCGCTTGTGCGTGTGATGATTCCGCTTTGTGTCTCCGCTGTGGAGACTCTGCGGTTTCCGCCGCGGTCAGCGCCCGGCGGGACGATAACTCCTTCGATTACGGCAAGCTCTATACTGCCCTGCGCAGCTACGGGCGCGCAGGCCGCGAAAATTAATAAGCACAACAAAACCATCCTAAACCCGGACAATGACTTCATCTCCTTCCTCAAGACCCTCCAGCACTTCCGCAAAGGTCGCTGTGCGTACGCCTACGGTAATCGTTTGGATAACGGGCTGCCCGTCCTGCATCTTGTGGACATAATAGCCTAGCTGCGGGTCGGAAAGCAGCGCGTTTATCGGAATGCGCAAGGTGTCGGCAACCCACAGGGTATAAGCGTGTACGGCCGCATACGCGCCGAGGGGCAGCTGTGTGCCGCAGGCGGTGATGAACCGGCGCGGAATAGGCCCGCCGTGGGCAATGTACGCCCTTGCCTCAATGTTTTGCACAGGCGCGGGCAGCAGTTCATAGGCGGTGCCGCCGTAGTGCGCAAGCAGCCTGACCGTACTCGCGGGGGTAGGCATGTGCCCGAACGTATCTATGAAAGTCTCGGCGCCAAGCTCGGATATGAAAATAATGACCTCGAAAGCAGGCAGCCATGTGTTATGCTCTATGTCCTCTATGAATGTGATGACCCCTTCGAAGGGTGCGCGCAGTTCGTTTTCCCGCATTTGTTCTCTTATCTGGTGCAGGCGTTCCTCGTCCTCGCGCAGGTAGAATGCCTGACGCTCGCGTGCCAGTGTCAGCTCCATCTCCATGCGTTCCGCACGGAAGCTTAGCCGTTCGGCTTCTTCCATAGCCGCTTCATCAAGAGCCTCTGCCGCCGCGAAGAACGCTTGGGCGTATTCCATGGCAAGGAGTTCTATATCCAGGGCGGCAAGCTCGTTTTCGAAATGGTTTCTGCGGCGTGTGCGGTTGATGCGTATTTCCAGTTCTTCCGCTTCTTCAATCAGAAGGCGTTGGTTCATGCTTGCAAGCAGCTGACCTTCGTATACCTGTTGCCCAAGACTTACGTGGAATTTTCCGAAGTTATCGGTGGTTAGGCCGAAGTGCAGCCCGACGGAGCGCTTGCGCACAAGCCCGCTGTGCCGTGATACGATTCTAATTTCGCCGCGGCTGACAAGCTCGGTGTCGGGCATTTGTGCCGCTTGGGGAACAAGCAGTTCCGGCGGAGCGGACGCGGGCAAAACCGCACAGCCCGCAAGCAAAAATAAAAGAGCAATACAGTGTTTAATCAATGATAATCAACTCCCCCTCACGAAGCCCGCTGATGATTTCAGCAGCTTCGTTACCTACAAGCCCGAGCCGAACCTCCCGCAGCTTGCGGATGCCGCGCTCGCTCAGGATAAACACGAAATCGCGGTTTTCTACCCTGTGCAAAATATTCAGCGGTACATAAATAACATCCGTGACCTCGCCGAGAAGAAAGCGTGCCGTAGCAATCGGCCGGAACGGTAAATCCCCCTGTCCGTCAAGTACCTGTAAGTAAACCGTGTCTTCGTCTTCTTCGACTACTTCCGCTATGTATGGTTCGTTTGCTATGGTCAGGATTTTTTCGTCCCCAAGCCGCAAATCCGTGCCATGCAACCGAAACAGGATTACATCCAAATCGGCGATAGTCGCTATGCTGCGTTCCCATGCATTAAACATCATGGGCTCGTGTTCAGTCCCCGTAAACGGGGCGCGGCTCATGATGATTCCGTCCATGGACGCGCGTACTAAGCGTGCCTCGTTTCTTTCGTACCAGAAGTCTATTTCTTCTCTGTTTAGGTTGATTTGCCTTTGCCAGTCGGCGGCTTCGGCTAGGTAGGCGGAGTCGTCGAGAGGTTCTTCGCGTGCTTCTGCTTGTGCTATGGCGAGTTGGCGCTGTCTTTCCACCTGTGCGAAGCGGAACTGTAGGTATTCGTCTCTTTCGGCGGCTTCGTCTAGCGCTTCCTGCGCACCGAGAAAGTCCTGAGAGGACGCCAGAAGGTCGCCTTCTTGGACATGGTCGCCCGCCATTACGTATATGCCTGTGACATTGACCCCCCACTGGGCTTCAAAATACTGGCCTTCCTCACGCGCCGCAACGAAATCGGCACGCACGTTTTCATAATGAATTACATCGCCGCGGACTACCGTCCATGTCCGCACAAACGGGACATCGGGCAAGGGACGAGCCATGGGCGGCGGTGGGATTGGCTCCTCTACAGGGAGCGCGAAGCAGCCCGAAAGGGGCAGCAATATGAAAAGCAAGGCTGTCAGACCGAGCCGTCTCATATTAACCCCAAAAGGGCGGCCCAAGCTTTCGGCAGCCATATTTCTAAGTCTGCGCCCATGGCCGCGGTTATCGTGAGGCGGCTTCCCGCGGACAGATAAATATTTCCGTGTTCGGGCGGGTCGCTTAGGCGTACGCGGCGGTTGGGTATGTATTCGTAACGCGCTTCTTGCCCTATGCGCGGCGGGGCGGGTACAGGCGGAAGCAAGTCAAGAGGCAAGATGAGCGACCATTCCGGCGGGAAGAAGTTTCCCGGCGAAACCATCTCGCCCGGGTTAAGGACTACATCGCGGTAGACGCGCACCGTCTCGCCTGCGCCGCGTAGGAAGAAGCCCGCCTCGCCGTCGCGGCTGTTGTTTGCTATGGCAAAATTCTGCCTTGTGCGGTTTTCGAGTATGATAAAGCGCCCGGGCGTCAGTGTGATATGGTGAAGTGGCGCATCGTCCGCGCTGCTTACGCGGAATGCCCCTTCCGGGAACGCGGCGAAAAGAGTCTCGCCTCCGCGGGGTGTTAAGGTGACAGAGCTTGCGGCAAGCACGGTATGATGTCCGGGTGTGCCTATGCCGTAGTCCAGTATATTTTCGCGGCTGTCGGTCATTATGAAGTCATAATCGTAGCCGTGGACGAGAAACGGGTGCAAGTAGCGTCTGTCGGGGTTAAGGATGTGCAGATATTCGCCGTAAGCGACCTCGCGGCGTGTGAGCGTCTCGCCGCCGGGTAAGGCGGTGACTGACGGGATATCGGGAATGCCGAGCGCAAGCGCGCCGTCCCAAGCGGTGAGCGTCAGAACAGAGCGCGGCGGTAAGGCAAGCTCGCGCATGTTGTCGAGTACATCGAAACTGAACTCGCCACCGTGCCTCAAAATGTACTCGAAGCTGAAAAAGCCCGAATCGTCGTAGCAGCGCACAAATACCCTGTGTTCACGTACGGGGTCGGCGTTTTCAAATGTCACGGACTCGCCTGTCTGCAAGTAGTGGTAGATAGGCGCGCTTTCGTCCGCGAAAATGTCCAAGTTTCCGAGCCATGCGTAAGGGAAGTAAAGCACCCCGCCTATAAGCGGCGTGATTTGCGTACTTTGTCCCGCGCCGAGAACCAGTCTGGCGCTTGTGACGGTGCCGTGCTGCTCGACATGCCCGTCCCTGCCGCGGGTTATGTAATCGTATTGGAAAGTGAGGTCGCTGTCTGGGACATCGGCAAGGAGCGTTAAGCTGCCGCTGCTGTTGTTGTTAGCGATGAGAAGTGTTTGCCCCGCGGTGAGGGTATGCCTTGCCAAGGCGGGCTGTTCCTGCCTTGAAACGCGCAGGGTGCCGCCATCCCAAGCGGAAGGGAAGTACAGCCGCAAATCCCCGCCGCTTGCCGTAACAACAGCGCTTGCCCCCCCGGCAACGCTTAGTACGGGAAAGCGGAAGTCAAAGCTGAAGCGGTCAGCATCTCCAAGGCGGTCGAAAATCACGTACTCGTAGGGCGCGGCTTGGTTTGTTCGGATGTTGAGAGCGGTCAGACCCGTGTTTTGCAGCCTGACACTTTGCCCTTCGCCTAGGCTGATTTGCCTAAGCACCGAGCCGTCCGCTGACGAGAAGCTGATACGCGAGGCATCGAAGCTGACGGTCATGGCCGCCGTGGGCGTTACAGCCGTGCTGCCCGTGCCGATAACCGAAAACCGCCGCGACGAGAAGCCGAAGTTAAGCATCTCGCCCTGCGCGTTGGTCTCGGTAATCTCAAAGCGGCTGCCCGCGGGCACGTTCACATGCGAGATTAGCCGCGCGTCGGTGCCCGTAAAGGTGTAAGTGCGGTTAGGCTGCAAGGTGCGGGTGGTTTGGGAAGCAAAAACGCTTGCAGGCGCCAAGATTACCAGCAGTAACAGTACGGAAAAAACTTTGAGCGTCATTTTACATCATCCTTTCAATACGCTCCAGTGCGGTTTGTAAAGTGCTGCGCGGGCATCCGATATTTATGCGGAAAAACCCGTCGCCTTCTTCCTGGCCGAAAAGTATACCGTTTTGCAGCCAGACTTTAGCCTTGTTTATCAAGAGGTCATTAAGTTCATTTTGCGGCATATTATATTCCTTGAAATCCAGCCAAACAAGGTAAGTTCCCTCGGGCTGTATGACTTTGATTTTCGGAATACGCTTCGAAATAAAATCGTTAAGATAGGCAAGGTTCCCTGTCAGGTATTCAATAAGCGCGGTAAGCCACGGCTCGCCGTGTTCGTATACGGCTTGGCTTGCGGCTTGACCCATTATGTTTAGCATGGAGCCGTAGCCTGTTCTTCTGAACTCCTTCTGGTAGCGGGTTCGCAGGTCTTCGTTTGCTATGAAGATATTGGAATTTTGCAGCCCCGGCATGTTAAAAGTTTTGCTTGGCGCGGTACAGACGACCGCGTTTTCGAAAACGTGGTGCTTGTAGCCTTTGTATATCAAGTCGCAGTGGATTTCGTCGGAAATAACAAGGCAGTTGTGCTTTGTGCAGATTTCGTCAAACTGGCGAAGCTCGTCCTTTGTCCAGACGCGCCCTACGGGATTGTGCGGGCTGCACAGGATGAACATGCGCACATCCTCGTCCACGATTTTCCGCTCAAAATCCTCGAAGTCTACTGTGTACTTGCCGTCTTCGTAAACTAGCGAGTTTACAATCAGCCTGCGGTTGTTTTCTGCGATAACGGATTCAAACGGGCCGTAGACGGGCTTTTGGATGATGATTGCGTCACGCTCCTGTGTGAAGGCGCGCACGGCCAGGGACAGCGCGAAAACTACGCCCGGGGTTTTTACAATCCATTCCGGCTTTGTTTCGTAGCCGAAACGCTCGGCGAACCAGCCCATAATGGCGCGGTTATAGTCGTCCCTGACGATAGTGTAGCCGTAGATGCCGTGGTCTGTACATTTTTGGATGGCCGCGTTTGCCTCGGGCGGGATGCGGAAGTCCATGTCGGCTACCCACATGGGCAGGAGGCCGCTGTTTGAGTCGTGTTTGTATGAGTTTGTGCCTTTACGTTCGATTACCTCGTCGAAATTATACATGTCTGTTTTATCCTTTCAAACTGTTAAATAGATTTATGTATTGCTGTGCTTCGGTTTCGTCGTGTACTTCGTTTAGGAAGACGTCCACGACAAGCGCGGCACGCTCCATTCGGTAGAAGCGGAAGGTTTCTTGTCCGAGGTCGGGTTTGCTTCCGTAGCCCTCCCAAAATGCATCGCACAGATAATTGTTCATTGCGAGGACGGAGAACTCGAATAAGTGGTCGCCGAACTCGCTGTTTTCCGCGTCAAGCAGGTGGATTTTTCCTTTGTCATACAGCATATTTGCGAAGCGCAAGTCCAGGTGTATGAAGGACAGAGTGTTTTTCGGTTCCTGTTTGCACCAGCCGGCGATTATTTTTTCGGTTTCCGCTTCTGTTACGATGTTGTTTTTTATAATGGCCATCAGGCGCTCGCGCAGGCGTGCCGCGAAGAAGTCCTTCCAAGGCCCGCGCTCTTTTATATATTTGTGGCTTGGGTCTATTTGCAGGCGGCCTATGCTTGCGGTTATTTCGCCGAAGCGGCGGTATACTGCCTCCTTTTCCTTTTTGTCAAGCGAAGCGAAACATTCTGCCAGGGGTTTGCCGGGCAGGTATTCTGTTATTTGCACATTGCCGTCTATTACCAATACCTTTGGGCACAGCCCGTTCTCCTTTTGGTTTAGGGTGTCGTAGAAAAATTTTTCGCGTTCGAAGGTTTCGTTGATGATGATATGCCTGCCGCCGCCTGTTGTGAAATTTTCGCCCGTACGGAAGACGATGTCCTGCCCGCTGTCTAATGTCAGCTTCCATGTTTGGAAGGAGTAGCCGCCCAGCAGCTGCCTGCGCTCCTTTATTCCTTGTCCGAAATGTTTCTCTATAATTTTATCCATGGTTGCAGTATATCACATCAGTCAAATTTGCGCGGGCTTCGTATGGTATGGTATACTCTGGATAAAAAAATACACTCATTCAAAGGATGAAATGATGAAATATAAACTATTGTTTGCTTTGCTTTTTCTCTTGTTGCCTGTAAATGTCTACGCCTCTTATCCGTTAAGCATGACGCAGCTTGATGCCGTGTTGGTGCTTGATGTCAGCGGGTCTATGAACTTTGCTGACCCCGACAGGCTTAGCTATGAGGCTATGCAGATGTTTATTGATATGCTGCCGGTTTCCGGCGATAGGGTAGGGATTGTTTCTTACAATGATACTGTCGCTGCTTCGCGGGAGCTTGTTTTGATTGAGACACAGGCGGATAAGGACGAGATGAAGGCGTTTATAGACGCGCTGCAAATCGGCGGGTTTACTGATATTACCGTGGGTTTGATGGAGGCGGTTCGCTTACATGACGAAGCGGGGACTTCTGAAAATCAACCTGTCATCATCCTCTTTACCGACGGGAACAATTATTTGAGCCCGGGGAACCCGCGCACGCAGGACGACCTTGACCACGATACGGAGCAGATTATCCTTGACGCGCGGGCGCGCGGGATTCGGATTTACAGCATTGGGCTAAACTATGACGGGACGCTTAATCATGCCTATATCCAACGGTTTTCTGACGAGACGGGTGCGCTTAGCTTCGAGGCAAGCAGAGCGGAGGACTTGCAGGGGATTGTCAATGTGCTGTTCCGTACCTTGATGGATGTTAATCCTGTGTTGCAGGGAAATACCTTGCTTGATGAAGATTTTTGGGATACGAGGTTCGAAATTTATGAGGGGACTGTCGAGGCTAATGTTATAGTTTTATCGGCGGAGCCTGTTGAGATTGAGCTGCTTGACCCTTACGGACGGCCGATTCCGCATGACGGGCACTGGGCGGTTCTTACGCGCGGTAATCATTATACCCTTCTGAAGGCGATAGAGCCGCGCCCTGCGGGGGAATGGACTTTGCGCCTTGGCGGTACGGCTGGGGATGACGCGGCGGTTTCGGTTATGCTGCTTAGCCCGGAATGGGCGGAGATTGAAGAACCAGAGCCGGAGCCTACTCCGACGCCTACACCTGTTCCGACGCCGGTACCTACGCCTGTGCCCGCACCTCCTGTTGAGGAGCTGCCAGAGGAGGCGGAGCCGGAGCCGCTTGATTTGCGCTGGCTGATTTACGCCGGGCTTGGGCTGCTTGGCGCTGTTATACTTGCCGTTCTCGTTCTGATAGGAAGAAAGCGCAGCTCGCGTGTGTTCACGGGGCGGCTTGTTATTGAAGTAACCGATAACTACAGCGGCGAGAAATCCGCGCCGCAGTACCGCAACTTGATTGAATACGGGCGGAAGACCGACCTTCTTACGCTGCTGCGGGGGCAGGGCAGCCCGCTGCTTTCCGCTGTCGTTTTGATGCCTTCGCCAAAGGCGCCTTCGCACATGCCGCAGCTGCTTGTGAAATGCGGCAGCCGCGATTTGAAATTCCGCAAGGACTTTCTTGAACAGGACGCGGCTAAGGGCATTGCTATGAGTATGCGTACGGAACTCAGCATACAGATAGAAGCAGAGAATAAAAGTCTGACACTTAGGTATATGGAATAGGGGTTTATTAATTATGAAGCAAAGCACCAACGAGAATATTAAGCAAATGGATATTTCGCTCGGCGGGGGGCTAATCAGCGAAAAAATCCGTATAGACACAATTAACCACCCCATACTGATTGTGGGACTGGGCGGAACGGGGATTGACGCTATGCTGCGGTTGAAGTACCAAATAAATCGCCGCTTCCGCCTGCCCGATAACGAGCTGAACAAGAAGAAAAAGCAAAAGCCTGACAATATCGAGTTCCTTGCCTTTGAAACTAACGAGCATGACAGGAAGCGCTACAAGGGCATAGGGCTTGACCAGCAAAGCGAACTGGTACTGCTTTCAAACGCGAGCATCGGCTCGATTTTGAATAACCGCTCGACCATTCCCGACTATATAAGCAGTTGGCTTGCGCCCGAGCTTACGATTACCGACGGTACAAAGGGCGCGAGCGGAAACCGCCAAGCGGGGCGGCTTCTTTTGTTTGAGAAAATAAACCATGTCATAGACGCGCTAGACAGCAAGATTCGTGTGCTGCGGCTTGACCAGATTAATAAGCTGCAAGTTTTTGTGCTGTCGGGGATATCGGGCGGGACGGGCGGCGGCTCGTTTCTGGATATTCCGTATATCATCCGCGGGCTTGTTGAGCGGGATTTCGGCAGCAAGGGGATTGATAAGGTCGAGATTTCGGGGTATCTGTTCACGCCCGATGTCCACCTTTCAAGCAATACAATGAACATTCATACCGAGGAATACATTCAGCGGAACGGCTATGCCTCCTTGAAGGAGCTTGACTACTGGATGAATGTGGAGGAGCGCGGCGAGCGCTTTGTTCAGCGGTACGGGTCGCGTTTGGATGTGCAGTCGGCGCTTCCGCCGTTTAATCTGTGCCATCTTGTCTCGGCTACTAACGTGGACGGCGTGTTTTTGAAGGACGCGTATGATTATTGTCTGAATGTCACGGCTGAAAATATCGTCAACTTCCTTGCGCAGGAGGATAAGGAGAGCGAGCAGGAGTTCGCTGTTCAGGACTATCTCAGCAATTTGATTTCGAATATCGCGACCATGGAGAGCAATCTGCCGCAGGGGATGAACGCCTGCGCCAACTTTGTCTACAACATAGTAGGCGCATCGGCCGCGGTGCTGCCCACCGAGGAAATCAGCACGTACCTTGCGCACTCCTTGTTCCGGGAAATCCGCGGGATGTTTGACGCGGCACCCGCGGAGCATGACACGGACGAGCTTGCCGCTGCCGCAAAGGCCGATATAGACGGGCTAGGGAACACGCTTAGCGCGATGCTTCCCGCCATACGGCTCGACTACGAGGGCACGGACTACTACAGCTACAACAATGTAGTGAAAACGCGGCGCGTGGACGTAGACGAGAAGCTGACGGAGCTGTATCAGGCGGCGCGGCGCAGCCTGACAGAGGCAAGGCGGCGGCTGCCGGACGAGATTATTGCCGCGCTGAAAACGGAGCTTGGCGAGGCTTTTTTGAACCCGCAGAAGGGGCCGATTTTCGCCGCGAAACTTGTGCCGCTCCTGAACAGCCGCATAGACGAATACGGGCAGCGGCTGCGCGACGGCTTGAACCGTATGAACGACGGAATAAAGAATCTGGAAATAGAATGCGAAGACCGCTTCGAAGAAGCGCGGAAGGCGCTGTTCATCAGCCACGAAAAGCGCAAGAACGCCTACATGGAGACCAAAACAGACCTATACCGCGCGAAGCTGCGCCGCGATTGCTTCGAGGAGCTGTTGGACATTTACCGCGACATACGGAACGGTCTCGAGTCGGAACACGACCGCACGTATAACGCGTACGTTGAAATCTTGCAGGAAATCGGTAAGATTTTGGATAAAAACGGGGAGCTGATTGCCCATGATTCCGGGGTTTTTGAGCCGAAAACGTATTACTGGAACATAATCGCGGTGCCGGATGTTATGGCGGAAATTGACGCGGAGGTAGCCGAGGCAGGCACGGCGGCGCTGGTGCGCGAGTTCGCAAAAATGCTTGTAGCGCAGTCCGAAAAGTGGCTGAGCGAAAACGAGCTTGATATAGTGGGCTCGCTGTCCGATTTCATTTACGACCGTTTCGGAAGCCTGCTTGCCCGCTCGATGGAAGAATACCTGCAAGCGAAATACGGCAAAGACATAAGCATAGAGCAGGTTATTCAGGACGAAATCGCGCCGAAACTCTATAACGACGCAAAACCCGTCTTCCACCTGGACAACAGCGCGGGGATGTTCAGCTTCCCAAGCTTCGGCATGGTTTCCGTGCCGAACAACGTAGCGGACGTCCTGCGCGGAATCGAAGCCTACCAAAAGAGTTCGCTGTCCACGCTGAAATTCAACATAAGGCGCAGCAGCATCACCAACCGCATTTTCTGGCTGAATACGCAAAACGGGATTCCGCTGTTCGCGTACGCGCCGATACGCGTATACGAGGAGCTGTACGAAAAGACCATAGGCGGAAAAGAAGGCATAGGGCGCCACCTAGTAATGAACGAACGCGAAAACTGGGTAAACCTACCTTCGCCAATCCCCGAGCAGACATGGGGCGACACCTACAGCAACCCAAGGCAAAAAGCGGTAAACGACCGGGCAAGACGAGCCTACGCCGCAGCCTTGGAAAACGGAAGCATAACAGAACGCGAAAACAACCGCTTCTTCTGCCGCATAACAGAAGCCTTTGACCACAAAGCCTACGGCCTAAGCGGCGCAACAGACCTTCTGACGATTTCAAAAACCCTGAAAGAGCTGCAAAAGCTGCGCCAAGAAGGCCTGCCGATTATCGAAGAAAGACAAATCTACGGCGACAACGCCGAAATGGCAGTAATGCGCAGCCCAAAACTGCTGACCGCAATAGAAGCCGAAAACCGCAAGTACGAGGACATAGACGCACTAATCGTAGTACTGAAAGACGCAAAGGACGAAAAAGACCGCGCCCAGCGCTTCGCGGACGATTTCCTGCGCACGCTGACAGGCGAGGCGATTGTTAAAAAAGGTGCGCTGTATGTGTATAATAAATCCGTGGAAGAAGACCCGTGGGAGCCGTTTGTTAATCTGCTTGACCATCCAGATTATCCTGAATTTGAGATGTTTCGGAAGTACAGGGAGTTGCCAGAGGGGAAGAAGGAGATACTGATAAAGAAAGCGCGCGCTAATGAGGAAGTGTTGTCGGAGGAAGGGCTGCTTGAGGCCTTGGAGAAATGGCAGGGGGTTTTTTCGGTGAGGAAAGATAGTATTGATGATGACCAGTGGAATTATGAGAATGGTGATGAGATGTATGTTTTTTATCGGAATGGGTTGTTGAAGTTGAATGGGCATGTTGGGGCGCTGAGGGGGTGATGGTATGGCTGAGATGATTATAGATATAAATGACCTGCCTTCGTATTTGATGTCAATTTTACGGACTAACAAGGTCAAAGTAAACGAAAATAATCAGAGGATAACCGTCGTACCTGTCGATGAGCCTGCGGAGGAGGGGGAGTTTAGCTGCCCTTTCATTGGAATAGCGGCTGATAGCAGTCTGACTGTAGAGAAATTCCTTGAATGGAAGCGGGCAGAGAGGGTAGCTGAGAATGAAAAAGAGTTACATTCTTGATGCTTGTGCTTTGATTGCGGCAATCAAACAAGAAGAAGGTGCGTCGGTCATTGCAAAACTATACGAAGAAGCAGTGAAGGGCAATGCGAATCTGGTCATTAATAAAGTAAACCTGTTGGAAGTTTACTACGGTTTCAGGCGCGAACACGGAAAAGGATATGCCGATAAAATTCTGGAATCTGTGCTTGGCTCTGTTGTTGATGTGTCTGATATGAGCATAGAGAAATTGATAGAAGCAGGAAGAATAAAATCTGAATACGTCCGTATGTCACTGGCAGATGCTGTTGCACTTGCGGAAGCAGTCTGCCGCGGCGGCTGTTTAGTTACCTTAGACCACCATGAGATGGATATACTTGACAGAAAAGGTGTCGTGGATTTTTTGTGGATTCGGTGAAGGATGGAGAGATATCAAATGCAAACAAACCCGTTCAAAGGCAAGCCAATCCGCGCCGTATACGACAAAACCGCGGGAAAATGGTGGTTCTCGGCGACAGATATATGCATGGCGCTGACAGGCAGGGATTATGAAAACGCGCGTAAATACTGGAACCGCTTGAAGTACGACTTGCGGATGCGGGGAAGTCAACCGGTCGGTGTGAGCGACCGGTTGAGGCTGAAAGCTCCCGACGGAAAACTACACTTAACCGAGGTCTTGGATGTCACTCGGGTGCTTTATTTGATTCAGATAGTGCCGGGGGACGCGGCTGAACCGTTTAAGGTATGGCTTGCGGAGACTGCCGCGGGCGGGGCTGATATGGCTGATGCGCTTGCGGAGGTTGGGGGATGGAATGCTGAGTGGACTTTGGCGGGGATTGGGGATTTGGATGGGAAGGTTTATGAGCGGGTTAGTGTTCGGGTTCGGGAGTTTGAGGTGTTGGGTTAGGGGGCATACCTTATGCTTATTCCTTTGCCTCATGTACGCTTTGCTCCGGGTAGTGTCATTGCAAGGTTTAAGATGCATAGGTAAAAATACCCTGCCATGTTCTGCAAACTTAAAAACATTCACTTCAATCATGATAAATAATATCCCCCAAGTCGGCAAGTTCGAGTGCTGCATCACCCATCATACGGGCTACAAGCTTATCCTTATACTCCTCACGCGGAACGGCTAATAGTTCGCCTTCTTTATCTGCTGTGTACAAAACATAGCCTTTGTCATGCTCCATGGTTATATCTACCTGCTCTGTAATGTGCATGTTAAAATATTTTGTACGGTATTTTTGCCGCGCTTCACGGGTAGTCAATAATTCATTGCCGGTTATTTTTGTAAGCATTAGGGCACCTCTTTCTGTCACCTAGACTCATCCCATCATACTATCTATCATAGCAGCAACATCTTCAGGCAGCAGGCGGGTGTTGTCAATCTTCAAATAATTATCGAAAGGCTGCTCGCCTTCGCGGGTATTGAGCCGCTGCTGCACTTCAGCCTGGCGGAGCAGCTTCTCCGAAACGGCTATGTCCCGCTTGGGAGGCTTATTCAGCAAGCGGTTCTCCGTCTTGTTCCGCTCAATCCTTACATCAAAATCCGCACACAACTCCACCACACAAGTATTGGCTCCATGCGCCTCGAACAAATCCAAAATATCTTGTATGTAATCAAAACCCGCGTCATTATCAAAATTGAGCATATTAGTAAAAATCAGCCCGGGCAAGTCACTCTTTGCGACAACCTCCAGAATCTCCTGTGTAAACAGATTCTTGAGCCGTTTACCTTCTTCTGAGCCTGCGCCGTACACGGGCACGAATTGGCGTACCAAGTCACCAACCATATGGTTGTGCAGAAGTTTTAGCCCGGTGATGTCTGCCAATGCCTGCCCTACGGTCATTTTCCCAACGGCGGGCGGCCCAAGTATAACAACGAGTCTCTTATTCACGCCACAGGCACTCCCCTCTCACACGGAACACCCACCTGACACTTCCCGCACCCATACCGCGGGCTGTGCCGCTCCCGCACCTTGTCCAGAAAATCGCTGCAAAGCGCCGATTTCTTCCCGCCCTCAAACGATATGGCATGAACGGGACAATGGTCAATGCAAATACCGCACATAGCGCAGTATTCATAAACATCGCTGTAATTCCTAAAATCCTCTGGTAATTCAATTTCTGTCAAAACGCTGCCAAGCCTGCCGCTCATGCCTTTCTTTGTGATAAATCCCTTCGACAGCCCAAAAGTCCCAAGCCCGCAAGCATACGCAACATGGCGCTCTGACCAGTTTGAGGTGAATCTGATATTCTTTTCGGCATTCCCCATAGCCGCCCGCGGGTCGGAAGAAGGCGCGACGGATTTGTAGCCCGCTTCCGTTAAAATCCCCACAAGGTATTCCGACAGCTGACGAAGTAAACTCTGCCCCTCATACCGCCCGTGCAGCCATTCATCGGCAGGCCAAAGGCAGTCTTTTGCGTTAGCTGCATTAACTTGTGCGGTGTAGGGCAGAAAAAACGATATGACCGTCTTGGCGCCGGGCAGCCATTCCGCGGGCAGCAAGAAGTGGCTGCCGATTATATCAAAAGATTTGTAGCGGGCATAGAGTTCATCGTCCGCCGCCCCGAAAGCAAATATAGGCGCCTCAAATATCTTCAAACCCACGCACTGCGGGTTGATGGCGGTTTCTTCGCCTATGTAATTATGCGGCGATTCACTGATGAATTTTTCTGATAATGTGATAATATCGTCTTTGTTCATGTTACTGTCTCCTTTTGCAAAGTATACTGCCACCGCGGTTTCCTGTGAATGAACACAGTAACTGCCTTCTGCGGGCAGCGGTTGACGCAGCGGTAGCAGACCGTGCAGTTATTCAAATGCCGCAAACGCCCGTCAATGCTGACCAAATTTTTCATAGGGCATATCTGCACACAAACACCGCAAACCGTGCAATCCTCATGGATACGCACAGCGCTTTTCAAACTTTTTTCAAGCCGCAGCCACGGCTTTCCCTGTATGCAGCCGAGCAACCTTGACACTATGGAAAACCCGCGCTTTTTCACTATACCATTTCTGATATTACCGCACACTGTATCCATCTTCGCCTCGGCTCTGCGAAGATATTTCCGCTTGGATTTCGCTGTGGGTTCCGAAAAAAGATTCAATATGGGGGTGTTGCCGATGTTTTGCTGCATATTAAAATGCTCGGCATAAATAACTTCGATAGCGCCTTCTTCAAACAAATCAGTAAAAGCCCTGGCTCCGTCGCCGGAAAACATCATCTGCGTCACGAAAATGATAATCTTTTTGCCCGCGAGGCCGGAGATATGCCCGCACACAAACTCCCGCATAATCCGCGGGGCTCTCGAACCGTATATTGGATAACAAAACGCAATCATGTCATGCTGTTTGATTTCAGCAGAAAAATCCGCGGCAGATTCGATAGAGAAACAGGCGGCGTTCATTTTTTGGCTGAACAGCTCGGCGATGTGTTTTGTGTTGCCTGTTCCGGAGAAGTATAGGGTCAGCATTCAAAATCCTCCAACAAAAGCAAGCCCTACACCTCCCGAACCCGCGCAACAACCCCAACATCCTCACCCGCGGCAAGCTGCGAAAAGCACAGCTCAAACCGCCGCCTGCTCCCGTCCTGCCCTGTTACCCAAGTGCAATGCTCCGCGCCGTCTTCCCCCATCTCTCTCAAAATCCCGTCAATCAAGCCCCAGCCAAGCTCCCCATGCACCTTATCAATATGCCGCCCGACCGTCTCCTCTTTCCCAAGCCCGTAAATCCCCTTGGCGCTTTCGTCCCAGTACAATACCTTATAGTTCGCGTCAAGCACGTAAACTATGTTATCGTCGATTATGTTAATCAGATGGTTAACAAGCAGCTCTTTGTCGCTAAGCCGCTTGCGCATTTCTTCGTGCTGATTCTGGATTAATTTATTTTGGAACGCAAGCTCGTTTGCCAGGCGCTTGTTCCGCTCCGCGTTCATGCCGTTTCCTACCGCCACGCCCAGGTAATATTTCAGCATTTCCGCAAGCTGCAAGCTGTCTTCGGAGTAGCTGTTTATGCTCGCGCAGACAAGAACACCGTTCAGCTGCTCCTGGTGAAAAATCGGCACAACCATGATATTGCGCGGCTTGATTTTTCCCAGGAATGTCCGCACCATGTAGATGGTGTCGTCGGGGACTTCATGCACTATCGTTATTTCGCTGTTCCCTGCGATTTGCCCTATGAAACCCTCGCCTATGCTCAGGTCAAACTCGCTGTATATGTTCTTCCCGAAACCTACGGAATGTTTTATGCTCAGCTTTGTGCCGTTGTTTACGCTGTAGAAGGCGCAGCAGTTGCTTTTCGTCAGCTCGGCGAGTTTGGGAAGAAGCTCATGCAAGGTCTTGTCGAACTCCATGTTTAAGCCGACATAGTGTGCGATTTCAAGGATTTCCTTACGCGTGGTTTCGCGTTGGTTAAAGGTCTGCTTTACCATGGAAAGCGCGCGGTAGTATGCCTTTGCGTCGCTTGACAGATTGCTGTAATCGCGCTCGTCGAGGTTGTTTACTATGTCGATTAGCTCGTGGGTCATTTGGCTTATTGTCTTTGTGTACTCCGCTTTAATGTAACTGGTCAGCAGCATGAAAAATAAAATAACAATAGCAAGACATGCCGCCATCACCAAATACGCCGAGTTAAACTCAATAGACAGGAACACCAAGGTAAAGATAGTAACCAAAATCACAGACGAGCCAAGGATGAAACTGCGGTCTTTTTTCATGAGCGCCCCCTATTCCGATTCCAACTTCAAAACGCTCATGAATGCGGCTTGCGGTACTTCCACATTGCCTACTTGTCTCATGCGCTTTTTGCCTTCTTTTTGCTTTTCGAGCAGTTTCTTTTTGCGTGTGATATCGCCGCCGTAGCATTTTGCGAGTACGTCCTTGCGGAGCGCACCGAGAGTCTCCCTGGCAACGACCTTGCTGCCTATGGTCGCCTGCAAAGGGATTTCGAACTGGTGGCGCGGGATTTCTTTTTTGAGTTTTTCGACAATTTTACGCCCGCGTTCCGTTGCCGAGCCGGAAAAAACTATGAACGAAAGCGCGTCCACGGTTTCGCGGTTTACCAGTATGTCAAGCTTCACAAGCTCGGACTTCTGATAGCCGGTCAGGTCGTAGTCGAACGAGGCGTAGCCGCGGCTGCGCGATTTTAGGGTGTCGAAGAAATCGTATATGATTTCGTTCAGCGGGATTTCGTATTTTAAGACTGCGCGGGTCTGCTCGGCGTAGTCCATGCCGAGGTACACGCCGCGCCGCTCCTGACAGAGTTCCATCACCTGCCCGATATATTCCGGCGGCAAAATGATTTCGGCCTTCACAATCGGCTCCTCCATGTGCGCAATGCGCGTGATGTCGGGCATATCCGAAGGATTCGACAGGTCAATGACCTCGCCGTCGGTCATGTAGACCTTGTAAACAACGCTGGGCGCGGTCGTGACTAGCTCTAGGTTGTACTCGCGTTCAAGGCGCTCTGTAATGATTTCGAGGTGAAGCAGCCCAAGGAACCCGCAGCGGAAGCCGTAGCCAAGCGCCGTGGAAGTCTCTGCCTCAAACTGCAATGCGGCGTCGTTAAGCTGAAGCTTCTCAAGCGCCTCGCGCAGGTCGGGATATTTTGCGCCGTCCGCGGGATAAATGCCGCAGTATACCATCGGGTTGACCTTTTTGTAGCCCGGGAACGGTTCGTCTGTGCGGTTGCTGAAATCGGTCACTGTGTCGCCGATGCGTGTGTCGCGCACGTTTTTGATACTGGCGCTGATGTAGCCTACGTCGCCCGCGCTAAGCTCGTCGCAAGGCATAAACTTGCCCGGCCCAAAGAATCCCGCCTCGACAATCTCAAAATCCTTCCCGGACGCCATGAAGTAGACATGGCTGCCCTTGCGGATTCTCCCGTCAATCACGCGGATGAAGACCATTACGCCCTTATACGGGTCGTAGAGCGAGTCGAAAATAAGTGCCTTCAAAGGCGCGTCAGCGTCACCTTCCGGCGCTGGGATTGCCGCGACAATCTGCTTGAAGACATGGTCGATGTTGATGTTGTTTTTTGCGGAGATAAGCGGCGCTTCGGAAGCGTCTAGCCCTATCATATCCTCGATTTCGCGCTTCGCGTTGTCCGGGTCGGCGGCGATTAGGTCGATTTTGTTGATGACGGGCGCGACTTCGAGGTCGTTATCCAGTGCAAGGTAGACGTTAGCGAGCGTCTGCGCCTCAACGCCCTGTGCCGCGTCCACGACAAGCAGCGCCCCTTCGCAGGCGGCAAGGCTGCGCGAGACTTCGTAGGTGAAGTCCACATGCCCGGGCGTGTCGATTAGGTTAAGGATATATTCCTCGCCGTCCTCCGCGCGGTGAATAAGCCGCACGGCCTGCGCCTTAATAGTGATGCCGCGCTCGCGCTCAAGGTCCATGTTATCCAAAACCTGCGACTGCATTTCGCGCTGAGTAAGAACGCCGGATTTTTCGATTAGGCGGTCAGCTAAAGTGGACTTGCCGTGGTCGATATGGGCTATTATGCAGAAGTTTCTGATATGTTTTAGTCTGTCGGACATAGTTTATTAACACCCTCCTAGGATGGGGCAATTAAGCTTATTACTGTATCAAGGACTTCATCAAGCTTATCTTTGGGCAAAACTTCTATAACCTCATGTTTACGCCGGAAAATATCGACCGACCTGCTGTGAGCGCACAAAACGACCCCTCTTGTTTCGGTTCTCGAATCAAGCATCACATTCAAGGCGGATTTTCCTTGCTTTCTTGTTATTGGGCATATTGAGATTATATTGGTTTTGGAGATTACGAAATCATTTGAAATTACAACAGCCGGTCTGTATCCGGCCTGTTCGCTTCCCTTTACAGGGTCGAAACTAATTTTTATTATGCTCCCCTGTCTTACCATTCCTCGTCACCTATCGGCTGCCCCCAGTCGATTTCTGTGTCTTCAATAAAATCAGCTGGGTATAGCTCAAACCGTTCTTGGATGGTTAAGCGGGGGTATTTTCCTTTTTGGTCGGGAAAAATTTGTTCAGCTTCAGCTGTCATATATTCACGCTCCTGTCTGGCTATTCTACCACAAACTTAATTTCAAGGGAATCCGCTATCGCTTTATAGCCGATTTTCATATAAATACTGTTCGAGGTTGGGTTGGCTAGGTCTGTATACAGCACGCATTTTGCAAAGCCTCTATCCAACTGCCGCTGGCTTAACTGCGCCACAATCGAACTTGCGTAACCCTTACCCCGAAAGTACGGCGGGGTGTAGACCGAAGCGATTCCGCAGACTGTTACCATCTCGCGGTTTACGGCGGCTATCGAAACAGGCAGCCCCTCATCATCTTCCAGTACGGCATACTGCTTGATTCTTTCAAGATAAACCTCGGCATTTTGCACATGCTCGGGCCGCCTTTCTCTGCATTCGCCGTAAAACGCTTCCAACCAATACGGAAGAAAAAACATGTCTGACTCATTTGCGGAACGCAAGCGGCCGATTTTCGGTATTTTGGGGTTCACTTTCTCTAGTTCAAAAATACGCAGCCTCACCGTGACTTCGTGGGGCTTTTTTGTCATGCTTGCATAACGCTCGGCCAGTGCCTTCTCGGTCATTACCCCCGGAATTTCATAGTCCGCAAGCCCTTCTATCATACAAGCAATAGCCGCATCGTCGATTACGTTATCCGTTGCATACAACGCCAGATTATGCGGCGGGGTCATTATCCCTGTCAGCCTGATTCCGCTTTCGTCCGAGACTGTTGCCATTACCCAGTCTGCGGGATTGCGCCATCCTTGTGTAAATTTCCCTTCCTTGCCGATGATGATGTTCCCGAGCGGAATTAGATTCTGCGCCTCGTGCCTCATCAGCGTGTCATAAGTTGCGTCGTAGAAACTGTTTACATTTTTGTACAATTTGAACTCCATCATCATCGCCTCCTCTTTTTAGTATAAAGCACCGCCGCATTTCTGTCGATACAATCATTGAGGTGAGAATATGACTATAGGACAGTATTCTACGAACTACTCTGCCGGCGCGGCAAGCGGCGGCGACGATGTTATGGCGGAAGCCAACATGAGCATGATGCGTAACGCGCTCGACCAAGTGGAAATGCAAGGCGAGCAAATCGCTTCCATGATTCAGGCGACGGCTGTTTTGCCTCCGATGGACGGCACAGGCGGTAACATCGACATTCTGGTCTAAGAGGGCTTTTACAGCCTTCTTTTTTTGTGCTATAATCCTGATTGCTTATAAGTAGGAAGGAGTTTTTGTCATGGACTATTCTAAATCTTCAAATAAACGGCATAAACGGCGCAGGCATCCCTATGCCTCGCGGCTTAGAAATACTGTTGGCGTTATGATTTTCAGGGTACTGTTTGCGGTTATCCTGGTCGCGGGCTTTGCTGCCATAGGGGCGGGGATTGGGCTTTACATGGGGATTTTGCGGAACGCGCCCACTATCTACGTAGAGACGGATATCCGCCCGGGAATTTATAATTCCGAGATTATAGAAGCGCGGACGGGGCGCGTGCTTGCCACGCTCTCGGGCGAGCAGAACCGTGAGTTCATTTCCATAGACCGTATGCCGCAGCATCTTCTCGACGCGTTTATCGCAATCGAGGACGAGCGTTTTATGACGCATAACGGAATCGACCCGCGCGGTATGATTCGTGCGCTGCATGTTAATCTGACTGTGCCCGACAGGGTGGAGGGCGCAAGCACCATCACGCAGCAGCTTATCAAGAACATGCTGGGCCTTGTGCGGAACGACCTCGTGAGCAAGCTTCAGGAACAGTACCTTGCGGTACAGTTTGAGCGTGCGCTTACCGAGCAGCACGGCTCGCGCGAGGTTGCCA